>JAAUYD010257876.1_pt1 | contig 13069 bp, 12 predicted proteins | sample 7278101 | NCBI WGS metagenome assembly JAAUYD01 (sample SAMN14350128, study PRJNA611818) | marine sediment metagenome | isolation source: surface marine sediment (0.6m) | place: French Polynesia: Moorea | collected 2018-08
ATCAACGATCTTTACCGTTTCATTTGATGATTACGCGGTTAAGAGACAAGGGTTCTTAACCCCAACATTTGGCCTACCCATAACGACTACAATTTTGCACGCTCCGTACAAGCAGCACTTTCCTGTAGCATTTAAAAATTGAGTGTTTTGTTGTTTGGAACCGCTCTGAGCTAGACAACCTCATTCAGATGTGATAATTTTTCGCCGCCTGATGATCACTTTGGTATGATCATTTTCCAATTACCAATCACCAATTATTATTTTCTATATGAAACAAGCAATTAGCGTCAGTTTAGGCAGCACCGCGCGCGACAGCGAATCAACCATTGAACTATTAGGAGAAGAAGTTTATCTGCGACGAGAAGGATGGAACGGAAATGTAGCGGGGGTGACCCATCGTTTTGCCGAACTAGATGGTCAGGTAGATGCCCTTGGTGTTGGCGGGATCGATCTCTGGCTATTTAGCGACGCCGGCCGTTCCAAACTTCACGCCGGTCATAAACTGGTTCAGGGTGTAAAAACCACTCCCCTCGTTGACGGGAGCGGGCTAAAAAACACCCTTGAATACCAGGTTGTCCCCTTCATGAAAGAGATTTTTGGGCCGGATATCGCTCGGAAAAAGGTGCTCATCACCGCTGCTATCGACCGCTTTGGCATGACCCGTTCATTTTTTGAGCACGGCCTGGAAGTGATCTGCGGAGAGCTGGGGTTTGCGCTCGGTTTGCCCATACCCATTCGTTCCAGAGGGGGTCTAAGATTACTGGCCTCCTCGCTCCTACCTCTCATCACCCGGCTCCCGATCTCTGTGCTCTACCCAACGGGAGAGATGCAGCATGAAATTGTCCCCAAATTTGGGGATTGGTATCAATGGGCAGATATCATCGCCGGAGATTGTCTCTATATCAAGCGGCACATGCCCGATGATTTAAGTGGAAAAATTATCGTGACAAATACCACCACGGCCGAAGATCGGGAAATGTTTAGAGATCGAGGCGTGACTGATTTGGTCACCACCACCCCTCTGATTAACGGCCGCACGTTTGGGACCAATATGCTGGAGGCCGGTTTGACGGCCGCCGCCGGGAAAAATCGCCCTCTCACCGAATCGGAACTGGCTGATATTATTCACGATCTAAACCTCAAACCAACCCATCACAAACTCAGCGGACATCTCCAATGGATGCTATCGTCATAGCGGGGGGGATTCCTCACGTCGATCATCCGCTGTACCATTTAACTCAGGGGCGGCCAAAAGCGATGCTCGACATGGGTGGACGGCCAATGATTGAATGGGTCCTTTTCGCCTTAAATCAGGCTGATCAAATCGAAGACGTTATCGTTGTGGGCCTCGATGACCCGGCCGATCAAGAGCGCCTCGATAAACGTTCGGTCGCCACATTTATCCCCAACCAGGGAAGCCTGGTGGCCAACGGCATGGCCGGTTTGCGCTGGCTGCGGCGGCACAAATCGCAAAGCAAAGTGGTCGTTGGCTGCTCGTCAGATATTCCCCACATCGAGGGCCATATGATTGATGCTCTCATTGATTTGTGCCGGCCGTTTGACAGGCTCTTTTACTATCCCGTAATCAGCCGAAAAAAAGTGGAAACGGTTTACCCGCAAGCCAGGCGTACCTACACCAGGTTTAAAGGTGGGATCGAAGTCGCTGGAGCCGATATTTTTGTGCTGCAGACCGCTTTTTTAGACACCGATCATCAACTGTGGGAGAAGCTCACTAATGCCCGAAAAAGCCCTTTGCAAGTTGCCCGTCTAATCGGCTTTTTAACCTTGTTTAAGTTGGTATTTGGCCAGCTTTCGCTGGCGGAAGCCGCAGCCACAGGGGGTCGGATCCTCAGCTCAGACCGGCCGATCGGCATTGTCTTTCCCGATCATCCGGAATTAGCAATGGATGGCGATAAACCGCATCAGGTGAGGATTTTGAGGGAACGGTTTAAAGATTAGTTCGATTAAGTCGATTGGTTCGATTCGTTCGATTGGCTTAATAAACGACTAAACTAATACACCAATAAACCAATAATCAATTATCCGGGTCTCATTCAAAACCCAAAAAAACTCAATATCGTCTGCCACAAACCCAACAGCAGCACATACCGCCAACCTTTGCCAAAAAACGTCCAAATCGAGAAGGTCCATATATTCATATGTAAACTTCCGGCCACCAAACATATTGGGTCACCAATAACCGGAAGACCGGCCAGTAGAAGGACCGGCGGCCCCCACCGCTTAAACCACGTTTCTGCCCGTTCGAGCCGTTCCCCTTCAAGCCGCGGATACCGTTCAAGCAAGTATTCAGTTCCCTTTTTCCCCATATAAAAAACCGTCAAAGCCCCGGCAAAATTCCCAGCAGTGGCCACAAGTCCGACCATCCACACGTTAAATCCCATGGCGGGCATGGCCAATACAACAACCTCCGATGAGAGTGGGATAATAGATGCGGCCACCATGGAGATGATAAACAGACCGAGATAGCCAAATTGAGTAATGAGCGTTTCCGGAGACACAAATAAATCCTGGGTTAAAGATGGAAAGTCCTGAATGGTAAACGACCGGCAGCAGTTGTCAAGTGATTCAGCTTCTCCCGCGTCGGGTTCAAGAGTGGACAGATAAAATCTCGATCCTACTTAGATTGGACCAATCTTGGAGATTGGTCCAATCTGAAAAACTCGATCATGAATGATATTTCAACGGTTAGTCGTGTTGCTGCTGGGTAGGCTAACCGACGTGGATAAAAAAAACGCCTGAATTGATGCACAGGAGGTTGTTTGTTGGACCATTTGCAAGCAAAACTTTTACCTTCCTCCCTCTGGCTCTGAACTTAGGCTAATATTAAGGGATATGTAACAAACGGCCGCTAAACTTATTATACAATTCAGGTCAGAAAGCACAGTATGAAATTTGGCCCCGTTCCCCTAAATCAAGCAGAAGGCAAAATACTTGGTCACAATATTACCGGGCCGGACGGCCGGCGGCTGTTTCGCAAAGGGCGTCCCCTCACGGTAGACGATATCAATCAGCTTCGCGAGCTGGGTCGCGATGTGGTTTATGTCGCCACCCTCAACCCCGATGACATTTCGGAAAACGCGGCCGCCCTGCGGATCGCCACCGCAGCGGCTGGCCAACATTTGCGCGTCTCCAAACCGACCACCGGCCGAGCGAATCTATTCGCCAAACAGCTGGGGCTGCTGCGGATCGATCAGGAACGGCTCATGCAGGTCAATTTGTGTGAAGGGGTTACCTTGGGCACGCTCCCCAATCACGCCGTTGTTCCGGCCGGAAAAATGGTGGCAACCTTAAAAATAATTTCTTACGCTCTGCCACCCAATATCGTGCGAGAAGCGGAATCGCTGTGCACGTTTCCGGCCGTAAACAGCCACAACCAGGCTCCGCTCATCCACATCGATCCGCTCCTGCCGCGCAAGGTGGGTCTGATCCTGTCGGGGTCTCCCCCTTCACGGGAAAAGGTGGTGTCCAGCTTTGAAAAAGCGATGATGGGCCGCCTTTCGTATTGGGGATCCACCTTGGAGCAAACCGATTTTATTCCTCTGGAGGATGAAGAGGGGGAAATCCAGCTGGCCCACAAAATTAACGAGCAAATTTCGGCCGGTATCGACGTCATCATTTTAGCTGGGGAAACGGCCATTATGGATCGATATGATTTGGCTCCAAGAGCGGTTGAGCAGGCCGGCGGCAGGATAACCGTATTTGGCGCACCGGTGGACCCGGGCAATCTGCTCATGCTCGCCCGCCACGATCGCTCCGGCCGGATGGTTCACATCATCGGCGCGCCCGGGTGCGCCCGCAGTCCAAAACACAATATCGTCGATCTCGTTTTACCGCGCCTTTTGGCGGGTGACTATTTGACCAAAATGGATATAGTTAAACTGGCCATGGGCGGCATGCTGGAAGACGTGCCCGAACGCGGCCGGCCGAGGAAGTTGAATTAAAAAAATAGTTTATTAGTTATTGGTTTATTGGTCTATTGGTATATCAGACTTTCTATACACCGATATACCAATATACGGATACACAAATAAACCACTAACCAATACATCAATAACCCATTTTCCAACCCACCTTTATCATGAGGCACCCATGAAACTCAACTCCATCTCCGACCTGAGAAGCTCCCTGCGGGAGGAAACATACATCGCCGACCGAGGCTTGACAACCGCAATTTATTTGGCGCTCAAGCTGCAAAAACCGCTGTTTCTAGAGGGGGAACCGGGGGTTGGTAAAACCGAAGTTGCCAAGGTGGTTTCGCGCCTGCTCGACACAAATTTGATCCGCCTGCAGTGTTATGAAGGAATCGACGTCAACCAGGCGGTTTATGAATGGAATTTTACCCGGCAAATTATGCATATTCGGGCGATGGAAGCCCAGCACAAAGGTTTTTCAGAAGAAGAGCTCTTTGGCGAAAAATTCCTGCTCCGCCGGCCCCTTTTGCAGGCGATCGAAAACAGTGCCGAAAAGCCGCAGGTGCTCCTGATCGATGAGGTGGATCGCAGTGACGAGGAGTTTGAAGCATTTTTACTGGAAATTCTCTCCGATTTTCAAATCACCATTCCGGAAATTGGCACCATTCAAGCTGAAAATCGGCCGTTTGTCATCCTGACCTCAAACCGCACTCGCGAACTACACGACGCGCTCAAACGGCGCTGTATCTACTTCTGGATTGACTACCCATCTTTCCAAAAAGAGCTGGATATCGTGCAGGCCAAAGTGCCCGATGCCTCGATTCAGCTGGCGCGTCAGGTTACCTCTTTTGTCCAGGAATTAAGACAGGAAGAGCTGTATAAGGTGCCAGGGGTAGCCGAAACCATCGACTGGATAACGGCGCTGGTGGCTCTCGACCAAACCGCTCTGGACGAAACCATTGTGGAAGACACGTTGGGGGTGCTGCTCAAATACCAGGATGATGTGGAGCATGTGCGCACCAAAGTCCTCAACCAGGTATACAATCGGGCGACCGTTTCCGCCTAGATGGGTCAATGAAACGCGAAATCGAAATCAACGGAAACGTACCGATCAGCAGCGGCCAGCTCCTTCACAACCTGATCCTGTTCGGCCGTCTGCTCCGCGGATTGGGTATTGAAATTAATCCCGGCCGGATGATCGAGGTGGTTCAGGCGCTCGAACACGTAGAAATCGGCCTCAAACCGGATTTTTACTTCACGCTTCGCTCGCTGTTAATCACTCGTCAGCAGGATATCGAGCTTTTTGAAGAGGCGTTTGATCTCTTCTGGAAAAAACCGACCGATGGCGGGATCGATATGAGCCTGCAGGATCTTCTCAACAAACAGCAGCAGATGATGCAGCAGGAAGCTGAAACGCTGATAATTCCTCCACAGCTGGAGGAAACAAAGGAAGACGAGCAGGAAAAAGATGATGACGCAGAAGACGATGAGGACGAACTCCAGGAAATTATCGAGGTCACCCGCACCTACAGCGCTCGCGAGGTTCTGGCTCGACGAGATTTTGGTGAATTAACGCCAGCAGAAGTATTGCAAATTAAGCGGCTTATCAGCCGGCTGGAGTGGCGGCTGGGTGAACGGGAAACCCGGCGGCTGCGGCCGGGGAGTGGAGCGTTGCTCGATATGAGGCGCAGCATCCGGCGCTCGTTTCGCTACGGTGGGGAGATTCTTGACTGGCGTTTCAGACTGCCAAAAATCAAGCCCCGGCCGCTGGTTGTCCTGGCCGATATTAGCGGCTCGATGGAACGTTATACCCGTCTTCTGGTTCACTTTCTGTACAGCCTGTCCAGCGGCATGGAGCAGCGTGTAGAAGTATTTACGTTTGGCACCCGGCTGACTCGCATCACCCGCCAGCTCAAAAACAAGGAGGCGGATCTGGCCATCGATGAGGTTTCTTCGGCGGTGCAGGATTGGTCGGGCGGCACCCGAATCGGGGATATTCTAAAATCTTTTAACTTTGAGTGGAGCAGGCGGGTGCTGCGCGGAGGGGCCATTGTTTTGATTATCAGTGACGGGTGGGATCGGGGGGATCCGGTGCTCCTCGGCCGGGAAATGGCCCGACTACACCGCTTTTGCCATCGACTCATTTGGCTCAATCCGCTCCTCGGTTCTGAGCAATATGAGCCGCTGACCCGCGGCATGCAGGCGGCCATGCCGTATATCGATGATTTTCTGGCGGTCCACAGCCTGGCCAGCCTCGAAGAGCTGGCCGATCACCTGCTGACGATCAATACCAGTGGTCCCCGTCGCAAAGCGCTAAAAGGAGCGGCGTTTATCGGCCGAAACCGCTAAAATATTGTGGCGCATTTCACAAGTTAGCGCAGATTTTTATTTATCTGTGATAATTTGCGAACCTCCACTTCTGCGCTGCGTGCTCTGTGGACAATTTGATAAATCACAACATTATGGAGAAACCGCGTCACCCGCGGCTTGAAAAAATGCAGTTACCCAGCGATATTTTTAATACCAACGTCCTGTCCGAAACCGTCTTAATCTCCCCTGAACGGCTGCACCACGCCCTGCCCAGCAGCCCTAAGGTCGACGACTGCGTGCGCGAATCACGGCGGACCATTCAGAATATTCTCGACCGGCGCGATCATCGCCTGCTGGTCATCGTCGGCCCCTGCTCGATTCACGACCCCCAGGCGGCGATGGAGTATGCCGTGCGGCTCAAACAGCTCAGCGACGACGTCTCCGACACGCTCTACGTGGCCATGCGTATTTACTTTGAAAAACCGCGCACCACGGTTGGCTGGAAAGGATTTATTAACGATCCCGACCTCGACGACAGCGGCAATATCGAAAAAGGGTTAACCGAAGCGCGTAAACTTTTGCTGTGGCTGGGCGAAATGGGGCTCCCGGCCGCCACCGAGGCCCTTGACCCGATTTCACCCCAATATCTAGCCGACCTGTTCGCCTGGGTGGCCATCGGGGCAAGGACGACCGAGTCGCAAACCCACCGGGAAATGGCCAGCGGGCTGTCGATGCCGGTGGGCTTTAAAAACGGCACCCGTGGCGACCTTGACGTGGCCGTCAACGCCATGCGGTCAGCCCTGAGTCCGCACAAGTTTATCGGCATCAACCTGGAAGGTCAGGCGACGATCATGCACACGCGAGGGAATAAATACGGCCACGTCATATTACGCGGCGGCCGTCAGCCGAACTATGATTCGGTCAATGTGCGGCTGTGTGAAGAGGTGCTGGAAAAAGCCGATTTACCAGTTAATCTCGTTGTCGACTGCAGCCACGCCAATTCATACAAAAAACACGAGCTGCAGCCCCTGGTGGCCGATAACATCGCCTCTCAGATCATTAACGGGAACCAATCGATCGTGGGCATGATGCTGGAAAGCCACCTCAACGAGGGGAATCAGAAATTTCCCGGTCCAGAAGCGATTCAGGATTTGCAGTACGGGGTGTCGGTGACCGATGCGTGTATCAGCTGGGAAACGACCGATATTTTGTTGCGAAACCTGCGAGAGAAGCTCAAACGGCCGCTGGTCGAGCGGCAAGGATCTTCCTAAAATGAAAATAGAAATGTTGGTTGGGTTAAACGTGATCGATGATGCCGGTTATCAGGCATATCGCGACGGGATGACACCGCTGCTTGAACAGCACGGTGGCGGTTTTGGCTATGATTTTAAAATCGCCAAGGTCCTTCGATCAGAAACGGAGACTCCTATTAATCGCCTGTTTACCATTAACTTCCCCGATGAAGAAACAATGAATTTGTTTTTTTCTAATGAGGACTACTTACAAGTTAGAAAAGAGCATTTTGAACCCTCCGTTCGTGGGGTGACGATTATCGCCACATATCCACAAACTTCGAATACCTAAATTAGGTTGTGTTGACCGTAGGGATATTTTTTCACCTCCGCATTATTGAAGATTTACAAATGAATACGGATATCAACCGACTTTCAAAACAGGCCTGTCATTCCCGCTTTCGCGAGAATGACGGCGCCGTATCGATTTTAATTTGTTAAAACTGAAAAATGTGGGGCCAAAGGGGCTGACCTGATGAGTAATCAACCCTTTAGCCGTCGGTTTTAATCGACGGGTATCGGTTTGAATCGACGGCTGTAAAAAACATCGCAAAATTGAGCATCAGATTGAATCAAGTGTCAACAGAACCTAGAAAGAAACATAAATGACAAACTATTATTTAGAACCAACTCAGGAGTCTGGGGCAGCATTTTTTACCCGCAATATTTCCGGGCCGGTGGTCATGCTGAACCTGCTGCGTTTTCGGGAAGTGGCAGACTATTCAGCTTCCCCAGAACTGGCACCAAACGAGCCGATTTCCGGTCGGGAAGCGTATCAAAAATATATTGAACATACGACCCCCTTTCTAACTGAAAGCGGTGGTGAAGGGATTTTTTTGGGGGAAGGCGGACCATATTTGATCGGCCCGCAGGATGAACAGTGGGATTTGGTGATGCTCGTGCGCCACAAATCAGCGGCCGAATTTATGGCCTTCGCCTCAAATGAAGCGTATCTGGCCGGCGTTGGTCACCGCACCGCCGCTTTGGAAGATTCGCGTCTTTTGCCAATTGTTGAATCTTCAAATATTAGTGGCTTATCTAAGTGGTAAACAAAAACTTTTCTAAAATAATTTGTCCGCAGATTGCGCAGATTTTCGCAGATTAGAGAGAGAAATCTGTGAAAATCCGTGTTAATCCGTGGCTTTTTTTAACAATTCTTTTTGTAATCTATTTAAAAGGTCCGTTTTAACTACACAAAGAGGACAGTATGTTAGAAGTTTTAGACGATATCGATCGCTGGTTTGGCGAAAATGAAACCGTGGGGCTGGCCACCGTTATCCAGACGTGGGGGTCCGCGCCGCGCAAGGCCGGGGCCAAAATGGCCATGACCCCCGATGGCAAAATCTCCGGCTCGGTCAGCGGTGGCTGTGTTGAAGGCGCAGTCTTTGAAGAAGCGGTGGCCACCATCGAAGCAGGGCAGGGCAAGCTGCTCCAGTACGGGGTAGCCGACGAAACCGCCTGGGAGGTCGGGCTGGCCTGCGGAGGCAGCATCTCGGTATTTGTTGAACCTCTCGACCGGCCGCTATACGATAGCCTGCGGGCTGAGATTGCGGCCGACCGGCTGGCGGCTCTGGCCACCGTGACCGCGGCGGCCGATTCCACCCTCATCGGCCGTAAATTTGTCATCAACAAAGCCGGTTTACTGGCTGGATGGGATGACCCGGCCGCGCGTGAGGCGGCCGCCGCCGTGATGCACGACGGTCAAACCCAGGCGGTGACCCTCGACGAAAACACCACCCTCTTTGTTGAAGTATATCTCCCCGCCCCCCAGCTGATTATGATCGGCGGAGTGCACATCGCCGTCGCCCTGGCCCACGTGGCCAAAATTTTGGGGTACCAGACGATTGTGATCGACCCCCGCCGGGCGTTTGGCAGTGATGAGCGCTTCCCGCACGCCGACCGGCTTATGACCCTCTGGCCGGAGAAGGCGTTTAAAGAAGTAACCGTCAACGAAAATACGGCCGTGGCCCTTCTAACCCACGATCCCAAAATCGACGATCCGGCCATCAAGCAGGTGCTGCGCTCCGATGCCTTTTATATTGGGGCATTGGGCAGCCGCAAAACCCACGCCAAGCGGGTCAAGCGGCTGCAGGAAGCAGGCTTCACCGACGAGGAGATCGGCCGTATTCACGGTCCGATTGGTCTCAATATCAACGCTCAAAATCCGGAAGAAATCGCCGTGGCGGTGATGGGGCAAATTATAAAAGCTCGCAGAACCTAAGAGACCACAGACCACAGACTTCAGACATCAGGTGTGCTGCTTCGGGGTTCATCTGTTGTCTGAGGTCTGTGGTCTGAGGTCTTCATACTCCTCCGGCGTATCGATATCCCGCAAAATGACGTCAGAAGCTACCTCAACCGCATAAAATTGATCGGGATAGCGGCGAAATAAATCGCGTGGGGCGCCATCAGCCGGAAGCACGAGCAGCTCAGAAAAAAGGGAGGCGCCAATCAGCACCGGATGCCCGCGACGGCCGTTATAGACCGGAGCGATAAGCGGCTTCGACTCTTTTAGAAAGGCGGCAATCACGCGGTCAATGACCGACGTGGGGATAAACGGCAAATCAGCCAGCATGACCAGAATGCCGTCCGGGGCGGCCGGTCGTGCACTCAGATAACGAACGGCCGTTTTCAGAGAGGAAAGCATTTCTCCGCTGGCATATTCCGCGTTGTACACACATGGTATGTGATGCGCCGCGGCAATCGCCTCTACCGGCGTTCGATAGGCGCCTGAAACCAGAAGGTGTTCATGGGCGGTCGAGGCCTTGACGTTGGACAACGTTTGCCCCAAAATCGTCTCGGCCCCCCAAGGCAGCAGCTGTTTGGGCTGACCCATGCGCACTGCCTGACCGGCCGCTAAAATTACGGCCGTAACTTTTTTGCTAGAATGGTTCATTAATTGAAATGGAACCACAAAATAACCAAAAATACAAAAGATTTGGTGGGCTGATATTAAAAGACAAGGCGATGGCGAAAGCGCCATAAAACAGTATGACAGATGAAAATAACAGCGGTGATTCTGCCGCATTTTACCTAAAAGATTTGCCGGCCGAAGTACGCTGGCTGGCTGAATCGGTATGGGGACGGCTGCCAGAAGCGCGGCAAAAACAGCTCGTCGAGCTGATCCCCATCCTGCCCAAAGATAGCACGGCCGGGCTAAAAAAATTGTACGAGCTGGGCGAAGATCACCTGCGCATGGCGTTTGGTCAGCGTCATCAGGTAGCCATAGTTGGACCGGCCAACGTTGGAAAATCCACTTTGTTTAACCAGATGATTCGCAGCGGTGAAAAAACGGCCGCGGTCAGCCCGGTGCCCGGCACAACGACGGTCAACCAGCTTGGCAGCGGTGGCCTGTTTAACATCGTTGACACCCCCGGTGCGGATGCGGTGGGTTCGCGAGGAGATCGGGAAAGGGAGATGGCCCTCGAAGCGGCCGGCTCCGCAGACTTCCTGGTGATTCTTTTTGACGCCATCCAGGGTATTAAATCAACAGAGCAGGCGCTTTTTAATCACCTCAAAGGGTTGGGAAAGCCGTATCTGGTTGGCCTGAATAAAATTGACCTGCTCAAAAAACGGGATCGCGATGCGGTGCTATACACTGCCGCTCATAATTTGGGTCTGCAGCCCAATGAAGTTATCCCGCTTTCGGCATTAAAGGCGGAGGGCGTCCCCCGGCTCTTGCTGACCATTGCCAAAACGGAACCGGCTTTGCTGGCTGCTTTGGGAGAGGCGCTGCCGGCTTATCGCGGGCGTCTGGCATGGCAGGCTACGCTGCGAGCGGCTTCATCGGCCGCAATCGTCGCTCTGACGCCCATCCCCATCGTCGATTTTTTACCTCTGGTCACTATTCAAACGCTGCTGGTTCTGGCGATCGGCCGCATTTATCAATACAAATTAACGCCGGCACGAGCGGCCGAGCTGATGGGCACGATGGGGCTTGGCTATTTGGGGAGAGCTCTTTTCTACGAATTAACCAAATTGGGTGGGCCACCGGCCTGGATCGTCAGCGTCGCGATCGCGGCCGCCATGACCGTCCTGGTCGGATATTCAGCGATGATGTGGTTTGAAAAAGGGGAAAAAATTACAGCGGCTCAGGGGCGTCATTTGCTCAAGCTGCTGACTCAGCAGATCATCAAGCGGCTCAACCCGTTTGGTCGCCGCCGACCGGGCAAAGAAGCCCTCTCCGATACCCTTCAGGAATCACTTGAGGCGGAAGAAATCGCCCAGGAGTTTATCAAAGAATAAAAAAGCCGCAGATTTTCACAGATTTATGCAGATTAAAGAAAAATAATCTGTGCAAATCGGTGTCAATCTGCGGCTAAATGATAAAACTTAGCTGGATTCTGAAAGTGAGCTGGCCTCAGACACCCTTTCCGTTGGCAGCGAAAAGAAGAAAGTCGTTCCCTTTTCATATTCGCTTTCAAACCAAATGGTTCCACCCTGGAGCTCGACCAGCTGCTTGGTAATGCGCAGCCCTAAACCGGTGCCTGGGGTACCGTTTGCCTGGCCATCGGCCGCCCTGAAATATTTGGTAAATATTTTTTTCTGATCGTCTTCTCGAAGACCGATCCCGTTATCAGCGACCGATATGACGATCATGTCGGTATTAAATCGACGCTTGCCACCGGCCGGTTCAAGGGTCGCTCCAACTTGAATTTCACCTTCTTCACCAGAATACTTATGCGCATTACTGATTAAATTGGTCAGAATTTGCTCGAGACGGCTTTGATCAGCGGTAATTGGCGGCACATATTCCGGCAGGGCCACCTTCAAGGCCTGGTTTTTGGTTTCAAACTGACCTTCAAATGAAGCGATGATCGTGTCAAGCGTTTGCTGTAGATCAACGGTGGTTAATTCCAGCCGCAAATGACCCGATTCGATCCGCGAAATATCGCTCAAATCGGAGACCAGACGAGACATCCGATCGACATTTTTAACGATGGTTTGGACAAAACGGTCCTGCACCTCATTCATTTCGCCGACGCTGTTTAACATGCGCGCATAGTTGCGAATTGAAGTCATCGGGTTTTTGAGTTCATGAGACACTTCAGACACAAATTCTGTTTTAGCCAGGTTCGCTTTTTGCACCTGCTCATAGAGAACGGCGTTGGACATCGCCACGGCCGCTCTGTCGCTCAGGACCGTTAAAAATGACAGGTCGTTATTTTTATATCGCTCTTCACTCTCATCTTCCAGCACCAGCAAAGCGATTACCTGACCGGCGCGGCCGATGGGAATAATCGTCCGGCTGCTGGTATTTGGCAGCCAGTAATTGTCGCGCCCGCTGTTTGCCTGAGGCATAATCATTTCCACCGCGCGCTTCATCTCCTCAGAATCAATTGGGAGAATATTGTGCAAATAATAATCGAGGATGCCATCTTCCCCACCCACGGAAATGATGCGCATTTCTTCCCCATTATCGAGAATCTGCCCCACAAACCCGGCATGGGCCGAAGTCCGTCGCAGCGCCCAATCAAGGGTTAACTCGGCCGCGCGCGTCAAACTTAAACGAGCATTTAATTCACGGGCAATGCG
>JAAUYD010030511.1_pt1 | contig 13068 bp, 12 predicted proteins | sample 7278101 | NCBI WGS metagenome assembly JAAUYD01 (sample SAMN14350128, study PRJNA611818) | marine sediment metagenome | isolation source: surface marine sediment (0.6m) | place: French Polynesia: Moorea | collected 2018-08
AAAAAATAATCACTTTGCACTAAAGCCTTGAATGCAAACGTCGATACAGCCGTTGGCAAACTAGTATTTTTGTTTTCCTTGTTTATACTCAAGCCATGGTCTATGGCAGCTGTTCAACCGGAGGGGGTATATGGCAGTCAAGAAGAGGGCATCCGCCAAGAAGAAGACCGCAGCTAAGAAGAAAGCCGCGGTTACGAAACGCAAGGTCGCTGCAAAGAGAAAGGCAGCACCGAAAAGGAAAGCCGCTGCTAAAAAGAAAGCAGCACCGAAGCGCAGGGTAGCCAAGAAGAAGGCGGCACCGAAGCGCAAAGTCGCGAAGAAGAAGGTCGCGAAGAAAAAGGTCGCCAAGAAGAAGGCCACTGCAAAACGCAAGGCCGCTCCGAAGCGTAAGGCCGCTGCCAAGAAGAAGAAGGTAGCCGCCAGACCGCGTAAAGTCTCACCGCGCAGGAGGCGGTAAGACAGGCGATTGGCACAGCGGAAAAGCCCGGCTAAGGCCGGGCTTTTCCTTGTAAAATCAGGCGCTTAGCCCCGACAAGCATCACCCACCGCTAGCAAACAGGCGGTAGGCCAGGTTATCTGTTTCTTCGCTGTACGTGTAACCGCTCGACTTCATGTAGTCGCGGAATTCGCGTACCGCCTGGCGATCCAGCTGCAGGCCCACCAACACCCGGCCATAGGCCGAACCGTGATTGCGGTAATGGAACAGGCTGATGTTCCAGCCGCGCGACAGTCCCTTGAGAAAGTCGAGCAGCGCACCGGGGCGTTCCGGAAACTCGAAACGGAACAGCTTCTCGTCCTTCGCCTGCGGCGCATGACCGCCGACCATGTAGCGGATGTGCAGCTTCGCGGTCTCGTTGTCGGTCAGGTCGACGACCTCGAAACCCTTGTCGACCAGCTGTGATTCGAGCGCGGTCCGCTCGACATTGCCGTTACGCAACTCGACGCCGCAGAACACCTGCGCATCCGCGTCATCGGAGTAGCGGTAATTGAACTCGGTGATGCTGCGCTTGCCGAGCGCGCGGCAGAACGCGAGAAAACTACCCGGCTTCTCGGGTATCTTCACCGCGAACAGCGCCTCGCGCTGTTCACCGACCTCGGCACGTTCGGCGATGTGGCGCAGGCGGTCGAAATTGACATTGGCGCCGCTGAGGATACCGACCAGCGTCTGGCCGCTGACGCCCTCGCGGCCGACGTACTTCTTGATGCCGGCAATAGCCAGTGCGCCGGCCGGCTCGGCGACGGTGCGGGTATCGTCGAACACGTCCTTGATCGCCGCGCACAGCTCGTCGGTCGAGACCAGGATGACCTCGTCGACGGCCTGGCGGGCGACGCGAAACGTCTCCTTGCCGATCTGTTTGACGGCGACGCCGTCGGCGAACAGCCCGACTCGCGGCAGGACGACGCGTCGCTTGGCCGCCAGCGCGCGCTCCAGGGTCGGCGAGTCCTCGGGCTCGACGCCGATCACGCGGATCTCGGGGCGGATGTGTTTGATGTACGCCGCGACGCCGGCAATCAGGCCGCCGCCGCCGACCGGCACGAACACCGCGTCGATCGGGTCGGCGTGCTGGCGCAGGATCTCCATGCCGATCGTGCCCTGCCCCGCGATCACATCGGGGTCGTCGAACGGGTGGATGAAGGTCAGCTGCTTCTCCTTGGCCAGCGTCATCGCGTGCGCGTAGGCGTCGTCGTAGGAGTCGCCCTGCAGCACGGCCTTGCCGCCGAGACGGCGCACGGTCTCGACCTTGATCGCCGGGGTCGTCACCGGCATCACGATGGTCGTGTTGACGCCGAGGCGCTTGCCGGCCAGCGCGACGCCCTGGGCGTGATTGCCGGCCGACGCGGCTACGACGCCGATGTCGCGCTGCGCCTGCGGCAGCTTGTAGATCTTGTTGTAGGCACCGCGCAGCTTGAACGAGAACACCTGCTGCTCGTCCTCGCGTTTCAGCAGTATGCGGTTGGCGGTGCGCTCGGACAGCCGCACCGCAGGCTGCAATGGCGATTCGGTCGCCACGTCGTAGACGCGGGCGCGGAGGATCTGTTCGACGTATTTGCGGGTCATGCTGCTGTGATCACATCCAGGGACGATAACGCGGGCGGTCGGCGAGCGCCGGGATGCGACGACGCCCGCAACGGCACGGTTTGCTCAAGTGTACGGTACTCGCACGCAAAGCGCCGCTGCTCTGGCCGTGGACAGCCCGGGGATGCTAACGTCGGCGCGCGAAAAAACCGCTGTACTGAACACGAAGGCAGACATGAACGCAGACGACATGAAACGGCAGGCGGCCGAGGCCGCGATCGACTATCTCCCGCGCGGCGGCATCATCGGCGTCGGCACCGGCTCGACCGTCAACCACTTCATCGACGCGCTCGCCGCGGTCAAGGGCCGCTTCGACGGCGCCGTATCGAGTTCCGAGGCGTCGACCGAGCGGATGAAGAGGCACGGCATCGACGTGCTCGATCTCAACACCGCCGGCGGCCTCGAGGTCTACGTCGACGGCGCCGACGAGTCCAACCGCCAGCTGCAGCTGATCAAGGGCGGCGGCGGCGCGCTGACGCGCGAGAAGATCGTCGCCGCGGCGAGCAAGCGGTTCGTCTGTATCGCCGACGAGTCGAAGCTGGTCGACGTGCTCGGCAGCTTTCCGCTGCCGGTCGAGGTGATCCCGATGGCACGCAGCTATGTCGCGCGCGAGCTGACGCGGCTCGGCGGCAACCCGGTGTGGCGCGAGAACGTCGTCACCGACAACGGCAACCTGATCCTCGACGTGCACGGCCTCGAGATCATGCAGCCGATGAAGCTGGAGACCGAGATCAACCAGCTCGCCGGTGTCGTCACGGTCGGCATCTTCGCCCACCGCCCGGCCGACGTGCTGATCCTCGGTACGCCGCAGGGGCCGCGGGTCGTCGAACCCTAGCCGTCGCCCGACGCCCGCGAATCGCGGCGCACGGCCCACGGCCGGCCGCCCGCAGTTGGCCGCATCGCATCGAGGCCACAGCGTAGAGCCGGCACCGTGCCGGCAGTGACTGCACGGCAACGAAAAACGGGGCCCGAAGGCCCCGTCTCGATGCACAGTCTGCTGATCCGCGGATCAGAAGTTGTGGATCATGCCCAGCGAGAAGACGTCGGCCTCGCGGTCTTCGTCATCGGCGGGGTCGGTGTAGTCAGCCTCGACCTCGTTGGTCGCGTAGGCGGCATACACCTTGGTGCGCTTGCTGAAGTTGTGCTCGGCAGCGATACCCCAGGCATCACCGTCCAGTTCGAACTCCTGCGCGCCGCTACCACCGTCGATCTCGGCGTTGGTGTAGACCAGGCTGATCGCGTTGTTGCCGAACGTCGCCTTTCCGACCACGCCCCAGGCCTCTTTCTCGACGCCGTCGTCACCGCCGACATTGTCCTGGTCTTCGTAGTGCACGCCGACCTTGAAGGCACCGAAGGTGTAGCTGGCGCCGACCTGCAGCGTATCCTGATCCTCGGCGACCGCCGAATCCTGCAGCGCCAGGCTCTCGTAACCGACACTCGCCTTCAGGCCACCGCCGGCGTACATCAGGCCGACCGCGTAGTGGTCGGCGATACCGTCGCGGTCATTTTTATCCGCGATGAAGCCAACGGCAGGGGTGGTCGTGGTCGAGGCGGCAAGCCCGTACAGGCTCGCATTCAGCACATTCGTGGTCGTGGTCGTCGTGAGCGCCTGACCCGAGTCCTCGCCCGGGATCACCGACGCGGCGAACGTGAAGCCGCTGAAGTTCGGCGAGACATAGGTGATGGTGTTGTCGGCACGGAACTCGTGGAAAGCACCGGTGACGCCGCTGTTCAGGTCGATGATCGAGTCGCCGAGTACCTCGGTGCCAGCCGCGTAGAACGCGACCTTGGCCGGGGTGTCGTGACGGCCGACCAGGAAGGTACCGAAGCCGCCGGCGAGGCCGATGAAGGTGTTGCGCTGACCGCCCCAGCCGTCGCCGCCGTCCTGGCCGCACAGGCCCGAGCAGCTACCGCCGGAGGTGCCTTCGTTACCGTCGACGTTGACCGTGAATTCGGCCTGGTAGATGGCCTTGAGGCCGCCACCGAGGTCTTCCGAGCCCTTGACGCCGACGCGCGACGAGCGGCTGCGCTGGACCCAGTTGTCAATCTCGGCCTTGTTGCCGGCCGCGTCCTTCTGCTCGATATCCTGCGAGTCCACGGAGACGTGGAACTTTCCGTACAGGGTGGCGTTGGCGAAGGCCGCCGGGCTGACCATGGCAGCTGCGATCGCAGCGGCGATGAGTTTTTTGTTCATCGAGAACTCCCGTAAAGGTTTGGTCTGAAAGAAAAGCTGTGCGTTGAGAATAGTAGTGGTTGCGGTGCGACAAGGCAAGCTTTTTTTGCGAAAACGACACAGCGTCTCGTATTGTTGTAAAAATGTCACAAGCGGGCGTTTCGCAAGCTATTGATTGTTGAGATTTTTTGTTTTTTTCCGGCAGGTTGCGCTGTCTACTGAAAGTGGCTTGCCAATAGGCTGCAACCGGGGCACATCCCGATCGGCGTGCCCGGACTTGATCTGACGCAACAGACGCCCGGATTGCCGGGCCTGCGCCACAGCCGCGCCGGCCACCGGCCTGTCGCGGGTCGCGAAAACGCAGGAACGGGCGTCGTCGGCGACGATCCGGCGATGCCGGCGACGAAGGCCCGCTGACCGAAGCCAGCCCGGGCACCAAACCCGGGCGAGATCGTTGTGGCGAGGCCGGTCGAGACCGGGCTGCCCGGACGCCCGGGGTCGTCGGAGGGTGCCGGCCAGTCGCCGCATGGCGGGCCGCGACGCGGCCGGGGAAGATGGCTGGGGCGGTAGTGCCTACTCGGGCTGCGCCCTCGCCCTGCGGGCCGGCGCGCTGCGCGCGACGTTCTTGGCGCTGCGCGCCGGCGTCGAACCTCTGTCGGTTCGCTCCCTGCCGCAAATGCGGCCTCGGCGCGCGGCCGCGGCGCGGCCGGGGAAGATGGCTGGGGCGGTAGGGCTACTCGGGCCGCGCCCTCGCCCTGCGGGCCGCCGCGCTGCGCGCGACGTTCTTGGCGCTGCGCGCCGGCGTCGAACCTCTGTCGGTTCGCTCCCTACCGCAATGCGGCGTCGGCGCACGGCCGCGGCGCGGCCGGGGAAGATGGCTGGGGCGGTAGGGATCGAACCTACAACCTACGGAGTCAGAGTCCGTCGCTCTGCCAATTGAGCTACGCCCCAAAATAAGGGCCGAGGGACGAGGGCCCAGGGCCGAGGTCAGCGCTGTCCGCTTTCAATATAGCGGATCAGACCACCGATCATCTTGGCAATTTCCAGCGTCTCGTCTGCGAGTGGCCTTGCACACTCGGCGTCGACGATTCGTGCGTCGATACCGATATGCAACTGCGTCCATGCCTCGTTGCACGATGCCCTCGCATAGCGCAGGAAATGAACCCGCTCGCGTTGTGATCCCCTGCCGTACCCTTCCGCGATGTTGGACGCGATCGATAACGCAGAACGGCTCAGTTGATCGCGGAAGGCCTGTTCACGGTTGGTGGCGAGCAAGCGGTAGACATTCGCCGAAAGCCGGCAGGCGCGCCGCCAGACCTCCAGTTTGCGCAGCGCTTCCATACGCCGGCTTCTCCTTGGCCCTCGTCCCTGGGCCCTGTGCCCTGAATCCGCGCAGCGGATCAGCGCTTCGAGTACTGCGGCCGCTTGCGCGCCTTGTGCAGACCGACCTTCTTGCGCTCGACGGCGCGTGCGTCGCGGGTCAGGAAGCCGGCGCGGCGCAGCGGCGCACGCATGTTCTCGTCGTGCTCGACCAGCGCGCGCGCGATGCCGTGGCGGATCGCACCGGCCTGACCGGTCGTGCCACCGCCGGCGACGGTGACGCGGATGTCGACCTTGTCCGCCATCTCGGTGACCTCGAGCGGCTGGCGCACGACCATGCGCGCGGTCTCGCGGCCGAAGAAGGTGTCGAGCGGGCGGCCGTTGACGGTGATGTTGCCGCTGCCGTTGTCGAGGTAGACGCGCGCCGTCGAGGTCTTGCGGCGGCCGGTACCGTAATTCATTTGCTGTGCCATGCTCGTTCCGTTAGATATCCAGCGGCTTGGGCTGCTGCGCCTGGTGGGTGTGTTCGGGACCGGCGAAGATGCGGAGCTTCTTCATCATTGCGCGACCCAGCGGGTTGCGCGGCAGCATGCCCTTGACCGCGCTCTCGATGACCCGCTCCGGCGCCTTCTGCAGCTGCTTCTCGAGGCTGATCGATTTCAGGTTGCCGATGTAACCGGTGTGCTGGTGGTACATCTTGTCCTTGAGCTTGTTGCCGGTGACCGCGACCTTGCCGGCGTTGACGACGACGATGTAGTCGCCGGTGTCGACGTGCGGCGTGAAGATCGGCTTGTGCTTGCCGCGCAGGCGACGCGCGATCTCGGACGCGAGGCGGCCCAGGGTCTTGCCATCGGCATCGACCAGGTACCAGTCACGCCGGACTTCGGCGGGTTTTGCGCTGACGGTGGTGCTCATCGGATCCGGCTCCAGATGCAGATCAATGTTATGTCACGAAAGGGCGCGAATCATACCGGGTCGACGGTCCCCACGCAAGCCGGCCGGGCCGCGTGCCGCGTCGGCCACGGCGGCAATCGTGCCCGACGTCGGTCGGCGGCGGCCCGCTGCTGAGGCCTGTTGATCCGCGCGCGCGAAAAGGCGTGTCCGGGCAGAGCAGGACCCAAAAAAAAAGCGCGACGGGGGGCGTCGCGCTGAACAGTAACCACCAAAGGAGGATGGAGGAGCGCTGATCAGTTCGATCAGCATGTGAGCATATTCTTATATTTTGCCTCGCGTGTCAACAGCGAATCGCTGTGCCGCGCGGTCGAATTGGCGTATCAGGGCGCGGTTTCAGGGCGCCGGCAGGCGCAGGCGTTCGACGATGCGGCCGTGCTGCAGGTGCTGCTCGATGATCTCGTCGAGGTCTTCGCGGTCGATGTAGGTGTACCAGACATCTTCCGGGTAGACGACGATCACCGGCCCGGACTCACAGCGGTCGAGGCAGCCGGCCGTGTTGATCCGCACCCGGCCGGCACCGTGGATGCCCAGTGCCTTGCAGCGCTGCTTGACGTAGTCGCGGGCCTCCCGGGCACCACACTGGTTGCAGCTCTGGCTGCCGTCTTTGCGCTCGTTGGTGCAGAAGAACACGTGGTGGGTGTAATAACTCATGACGGTTCCCGGACAAACGTCGACATTGGCCGCATTATATAAGGGGTCCCTGGCGGCGATGCCCGGCGATGCCCGCGTTCCCCGCGGGGTACGCCGCCGCACCGGCGCCGTGCCCCGTCAATGCCGGAGACCCCGAGCCAGACCATGCCCACCACCGACGATAGCGCCGACGCTGCGTTGCGCAGCAACGTCGACCGCTGTGTTCGATGCGGCCTGTGCCTGCCAGAGTGCCCGACCTACCGGCTGGCGGCCGACGAAAACGCGTCGCCACGCGGCCGCCTGGCGCTGATCGAGGGCCTGCTACACGGCCGGATCGGCGTCGACGACGCGGTAATCGGCCACCTCGACGGCTGCCTCGGCTGCCGGCGCTGCGAACGCGTGTGTCCGTCGCTGGTGCCTTACGGCCGCGTGCTCGATGCCGCGCGCGCGCGCCTGCCGGCACCGGGCCGGCAGCGCCTGGCGCGGCTGCTGCAGCGGCCGCGCTGGCAGCGCGCCGCCGCGGCCGTCGCACGCCGGGTACCGGTCGCGGCCAGCCGCCCGCTGCCGGCGCTGCATCGGCTGCACGGCATGGCGCACGCGCTGCCGCACGCCGGTCGCGTGCCGGCGCCCGGACTGCACCGGGCGCTGACGACCACGACACGTGGCCGGGTCGGCCTGTTCGCCGGCTGCAGCGGTCACGCGCTGCAGCCCGCGGCGCTCGCGGCGGCGACCTTGCTGCTGCGACGCGCCGGCTACGACGTCGAGCTGCCGGCCGCAACGGGCTGCTGCGGCGCGCTCGCCGCACACGCCGGCGATGCGGCCGCAGCGGCGGCCGCGGCCGCCGCCACGCGTGCCCGCTTCGACGGCGAACTGGCCGCGATCATCAGCATCGCGAGCGGCTGCGGCGTGCATCTCGACGCCTACGCGCCGCCGCTGGCCAGCGCGCACTGCGACATCTGCCGGTTCCTGGTCGACGCCGGCACGCTGGCGCCGGGCGATTTCGCGCCGTTGCCGCGGCGTGTCGCGATGCATGTGCCGTGCAGCGTCGAGAATGTCTACCGCGGCGCGGCCTGGGCACGCCGCCTGCTCGAGCTGCTGCCCGCTGTCGAGGTCGTCGAGATCGGCGAACGCGGCCAGTGCTGCGGCGCGGCCGGCGACTACATGCTGCGCCATCCCGAGGCCGCGACGCGCCTGCGCCGGCCGCTGCTCGACGCGCTCGCGCACAGCGGCGCCGACGTCCTGGTATCGGGCAACGTCGGCTGTGCGCTGCACATCGCCGCCGGTGTGCGCGGGCAGGGCACGAAACTCGAGATCCTGCACCCGGTCGAACTCGTGGCCCGGCAGCTGCGCTGAGCGGCTCGACCGCCGTCCGGGCCTATGGTGCAATGCCGATCAGCGCTGCGCGCGACCCGAACGGAGGTGAACATGCAGACCCGCGACTTTTCCGCTGCCGACCGGCTGATGCTGAACGTCGACCAGGCGTTGCGCACGCTCTTCGGTCGACCGCAGGTCACCGAGCGCGCCAACCCGTCGGATATGCTGCCGGAGGGCGAACTCGACGACGCGCAGCGCGATCACATCGCGCGCCTGATGCGTATCAACCACACCGGCGAGGTCTGCGCGCAGGGCCTGTACCAGGGCCAGGCGCTGACCGCGCGCGATCCGCAGGTGCGCGCCAGCATGCAGCGCTCGGCCGCCGAGGAGAACGATCACCTCGACTGGTGCGAACAGCGCGTCGACGAACTCGGTGGTCGCCTGAGCCTGTTGAACCCGCTGTGGTACGCGGGGTCGTTCGCGATCGGCGCCGCGGCCGGGATGGCCGGCGACCGGTGGAGCCTGGGCTTCGTCGCCGAGACCGAGCGCCAGGTCGAGGGCCATCTCGACGACCATCTCGGGCAGGTACCCGACGACGACCGGCGCACGCGCGCGATCCTCGAACAGATGAAGCGTGACGAGATCGAACACGGCGAGAAGGCGCTGAATCACGGCGGCGCGCGCCTGCCGGCGCCGCTGCGTGCGCTGATGAAGGCCACCGCGAAGGTCATGACCAGCGCGGTCTACCGGATTTGAGCGCCGGCAAGCGCCAGGCCGGACGTCAGTGCCAGCCGTGCACCGCGTGCTGCGACGGCTGGGTGCAGATGACCATCAACGGCCACCCGGTCTACCCCGGCCGGCCGTGCCCGCACAGCACCGGCAGCGGCTGCGATGACTACGCCAACCGCCCCGCCGACCCGTGCATCCATTTCAACTGCGGCTGGATCGTCGACGACAGTCCGCTGCCGGACTGGATGAAGCCGGACAACGCCAAGGTGATCGTGATCTTCAACAAGGCCCGGTGGCGCAACGTGCCGGTGGATGTCGCGGTCCCGGTCGGCAGGCGCATCCCGCCGCGTGCGCTGAACTGGCTCAAGGACTTCGCCGAACGGCACGGCCGGCCGCTGTTGTTCTCGGAGCAGGTCAGGGAGGGTGGGGTGTTCAGCCGCGAGCAGCTGTTCAGCGCGCACGGCCCGGCGGACTTCCAGCACCACATCGAGCAGCTGCAGGCCGCGGGCAAACCTCTGTGGTGAGCGCTCGCGCCCGGTGGCTGGCTAGCCTGCATGTTGCATGAGCCGAACGGCGCCATCCCTGCACAAACCTGATGTTGCGATGGTTTCAGCCAGCTTCTGAGTGATACCGGACATAGCAGTTTGTACCTGGCGCTGTCCTATTCGGATTCCTGCGATTTCTCGCTCGCTGTGGCTTGGCTTTCGCTCAAGCCATAGCTATGGCTATGACTTTCGCTCCAATCCGGCGCCACAACGGCTGCGAAAGCCGCAGGCTCTCCGAATACTCATGCAACATGCAGGCTAGTCTATCGGCCCCAGGACATCGAACAATGGCTTGAGGTGGCGTTGATAGGGCTTCCAGCGGCCCACCGAACTGGTGTATAGCGGCTGCCGCACCTGCCATTTACTCGCCGTCTGCACCATACGGTCCTGTTCCCAGAACCTCAGCATGCGCTCGTCGAGGTCAACACCGATGAAGTCGGCGAGTTCGCGGGTCTTGCCCGGCAGGTCCGCGACCAGGTCCTCGTATTGCAGCTCGTAGACCGGGTTGGGGACAACCTTGGCCCAGTGCGCCATCAGGCGCTCGTAGAGCCGGTAGTAGTGGCCCAGGGTCTTGAGATCGTAGGCGTAGTCGTGAAAACCGGCGAAGTCCTGGAAATAGATCGACAGCAGGTTGTCGCGCGGGTCACGCTTGATATGGACGACCGGCGCCTCGGGGAACAACAGGCCGAACAGCCCGAGGTGCTGAAAATTGTGCGGCAGCTTGTTGGTGACCCGTGACTCCCCGTGCTCGGGCAGGGCGCGCATCCTGTCCAGGTAGGCCTCGGCGTACTGTTCCACCTGCTCCGTGGTCAGCTGCGGCGCCAGGTCCGGCTGACGACGGAAGTCAGGGGTCGATAGCCCCTTGACCGGACACAGCGACGGTATCGAGCCGTACTCACCGGCCCCGTGCACGTCCGGGTGCGAACTCAGAATCTGCTCGGTCAGCGTGGTGCCGGAACGCGGCATGCCGACGATCAGCACCGGCAGGCGTGACGGGTTTCCCCAACCGGTCCGTGCGGCGAAGAACTCGGCCGAGAACAGCTTTTCGGTCTTGGCCACCCAAGCGGCATAGGCCGGACGGTCGAGACTGTAGCCCTTCAATTTGTTGCCCAGGCGATAGTACTTGAACGATTCGTCAACGCTCTTCTTCTGCCTGTACCAGTCGCCGAGCGCGAAGCCAATGAAGGTCCGGATATTGGCGTCCACGTTCCCGTCGTCGGCAACCGCGCGCAGTCGGATCGCGTCTTTGTCGTCGATCTTGCGGCCGGGTGCGAACGCCAGCCCGGAGAACGCCTCGATGTTGTTCGGATCCAGCTCGAGCATCCGCTTCAGGTGACGCTCCTGGGCGGCGAAATCGCCGATCAGCGTGTACTGGTGCGCGATCCTGCCGAGGTAGTAAATGTTCTCGGACAAGGCCTGCGCAGCCTTCTCCAGCAGCGCCGCCGCCTCGTCGAGCCGCCCGGTGTTTGACGCGATCCGGGCGCGCGCGAAATCTATCGGCCCGATCTCGAAGCCCGCGGCCTCGGCCTTGTCGAGCGCGTCCAGTGCCTGTTCACGCTGGCCGGCCTGCGCGAGCACATCGCCGAGCGCGAACCAGACCGGGGCGGCACCCGGGTCCTGGCCCAGCGAGCGCCGGTAATAGTCCTCGGCGACCAGGTGTCGTCCGAGGCCGCGGTAGAGATTGCCGATCTGGTGCAGCAGAGCGGCGTCGGGCGCGTCGACGAGCCGCTCGATGTGCTCGACGGCCGCGACGACCTTGTCGGGGTGTCGCAGCTCCATGCCGCAGATCGCGACGTTGAGATGCATCTGCGGATCGTTCGGGCGCAGTCTTGCCGCTTCGCTGAACGCGGCCTCGGCGTCTTCCTGCTGGTCCTTCCTGACGAACACGATGCCGAGGTTGGCGAAGGCATCCGCCATCTTCGGGTCCAGTCGCACGGTGCGTCGCAAGGCGTCCAGCGCGCCGTCGAGATCGTTCTGGGCACCGAGCGCGGCGGCGAGGTTGTAGTGGTACAGCGCGACCTTCGGCGCCAGCTCGATGGCACCGCGGATCAGGCGCGTCCCGCGCTCGACGTCGCCGGCGTAGAGCGCGACCTGCCCACCGAGGTGCAGCAGGTCCGGGTTCTTGGGATCGAGCCGGAGACCGCGTTCGATGGCTGCCGACGCGCCGGCCAGATCGCGGCGATTGAGCAATGCGGCGGCCTGTCCGGCGATCTGCTGCGCCGCCTGCTGCGCGTCGTTGGCGGTCGCGGCGGCCGCCGCGCGTGGCCTGGACGCCGCGTGTTTCGCCGGCGGCCCGCCCTTGGTCTTACGCTGCTTGCGGCCCATCGCTTTACACCTGCACGTTGAATCGGGCGGAACCGGCGGATGAAGCGCTGCACCGGCTAGCCATGGTAGGGCCGGCTCAGTTCGTGCACGGCATCGATCATCGCGCCGGCGTGCGCGGGCGGGATCGCCGGGTGGATGCCGTGACCGAGATTGAACACGTGCCCGGAGCCCTGGCCGTAGCTGGCGAGGATGTCGCCGACCGCGCGGCGGATCGCGTCCGGCGACGCGTACAGCGTGCACGGGTCGAGGTTGCCCTGCAATGCGACGCGGTGGCCGACGCGGTCGCGCGCCTTGCCGATGTCGGTGGTCCAGTCGAGGCCGAGCGCGTCGGCGCCGGTCTCGGCCATGGCCTCGAGCCATTCGCCGCCGCCCTTCGTGAACAGGATCACCGGTACGCGGCGGCCGTCGGCCTCGCGCGTCAGGCCGTCGACGATACGTTGCATATAGGCCAGCGAGAACTCGCGGTAGTCGCCCGGGGTCAGCGTGCCGCCCCAGGTATCGAAGATCTGCACCGCCTGCGCGCCGGCGGCGATCTGCGCGTTCAGGTATGCCGTGACGCTGTCGGCGAGCTTGCCGAGCAGGCTGTGCATCAGCGCCGGCTGGTCGAACATCATGCCCTTGGAACGGGCGAAGGTCTTGGTGCTCGCGCCCTCGATCATGTAGGTCGCCAGCGTCCACGGGCTGCCGGAGAAGCCGATCAGCGGCACGCGGCCGTCGAGCGCGCGGCGGATCGTGCGCACCGCGTCCATGACATAGCCCAGTTCCTGCTCCGGGTCGGGCACGCCGAGTGCATCGATCGCGGCCTTGTCGCGCAGCGGGCGCTCGAACTTCGGGCCCTCGCCCTCGCTGAAGTACAGGCCGAGGCCCATCGCGTCCGGGATCGTCAGGATGTCGGAGAACAGGATTGCGGCGTCCAGCGGGAAGCGTTCCAGCGGCTGGATCGTGACCTCGCAGGCCAGCTCCGGGTTCTTGCACAGGTCCATGAAGCTGCCGGCCTTCTC
>JAAUYD010081488.1_pt1 | contig 13062 bp, 11 predicted proteins | sample 7278101 | NCBI WGS metagenome assembly JAAUYD01 (sample SAMN14350128, study PRJNA611818) | marine sediment metagenome | isolation source: surface marine sediment (0.6m) | place: French Polynesia: Moorea | collected 2018-08
TCTAAAGACTTCACCATCTCCCAAAGGGTCCTGTCCCAATAAAAGAGTTTATCAAAGTACTCATAATCAATTCCCTTCAAATTCGTAAAACCGGCATGAAGATATAGACGATTATCGTCATCCAAATAGGTGTTCACCATGCTCTCGAAAAATTTTAAATGGGATTCCCATCTACTTTTACCCGCTGTCAAATAAGAATTCTTTGTGGCTCTTCCGCCGTGGGCCAACCATTGGGGGTTTTCTTTTCCGGTAAGCATCCATTCACGACACAACTCATCATGATTGCCCCTGATAAAAGTACATTGGTGGGTTTTGTCCAAAGAAATTAGAAACTCTACGGTATCAAAAGCATCGCTCCAAGAATCCACATAATCTCCCAAAAAAATAAGGTGGTCATTTTCCGTGACGTTTGCTCTTTGGAAGAGTTGTTTCAAGGCTTTGAGCCCAGAATGAACATCCCCAATCACAAGTTTACGCATGCAAATTTTTTCGCAATAATAAAAAGTATTGTGACTTTTTAGATATAAATTAAGATAAACTTTTCATGATTCAAGTTTCCTTCTAAATTCAGTACCTTGCTTCCAATTCATATTGAAAACTTCATGACAAAGGTCTTTTGCATTGGTGAACTATTAATCGATTTCGTAGCAGAAAATCAAGGAAGCGATTTGTCAAAAGCCGATGACTTCACAAAAAAAGCCGGTGGAGCCCCTGCGAATGTTGCCTGTGCCATCTCTAAATTGGGTGGAAGAAGTTATTTCATTGGTTGTGTGGGCAGTGACCCCTTTGGTACTTTTTTATTAAATGTGCTTAAAGATGAGGGGGTAGATGTAACGATGGCCCAACGTTCAAAAAAATTCACTACCCTGGCATTTGTATCTCTGGCCGAAGATGGTGAACGCGACTTTGTATTCAGCAGGGGTGCAGATAAAGAATTAAAATATGATTCTTCTATAAAAAAAGGGTTTCAAAAAAATCTAGTCCATTTTGGAGCGGCAACTGCCCTACTGGGTGGAGCTTTGGAAGAAGCTTATAACCATTATCTTTTTGATGCACTCACCCAAGAATCTTTTATAAGTTTTGACCCCAATTTTAGGGGTGACCTGTGGAAGGAGAACGAAGCGAGTTTTATAAAAAAATGTCTCCCATATGTGGAGAAATCACATCTCTGCAAATTCAGTCTTGAAGAAGCCTTATTGATTTCAGGTAAAGAAAATGTGGAGGAAGCATGTCATACCCTCCATGAGGTTGGGGCGAAAATAATTACCGTAACCCTTGGAAAAGAAGGCACTTTTCTCAGCATGAACGGCTTTAATACGCTTGTTCCAAGTATCAGTGTTTCACCAGTCGACACCACTGGGGCTGGAGATGCTTTTATTGGTTGTCTACTATTTCAAATTTCACGGTTAGATGATTTCAATTCCGTTTTTACCGATACTGAGAAAATGGTCAATATGGTTGAAAAAGCAAACAGGGCGGGAGCGATTACAACAACAAAGTTTGGGGCCATTGTTGCCCTGCCTACACCGAGTGAATTGGAGTAATAGATACATCATGTATTATAGCGAACCTTTCTAAGTATTCGCTGGGCAAGTTTGAGAGACTGGTACACTTTTCGGTCATAAAGCTTCAAAATGGGGCTGGCATATTCCATTTGGCCTTGAGCTTCTTCAAAACCATTCAAATAACAAATCAAATACGAATCGGGTAAATGGTTCAAATCGCTTCGCTCGGCAGGTGTAAGCCGAATGTTGTTTTCGATTTTTTGAACTAGGGCATTATTACTATTAAAAATATGATGCAATGTTTTCTTATCAAATTGCGGCGGTTCAAAAACAAGTTCGCCATTGATATTGTAACTGCCATTGTCCATAAAAGTAATGACAACTTCTTCCAAGGGATAATAGCGTTGCTGTTTTCCCAGGCCCAGCTGTACATATTCAAGTATGGTAAACGTTGAATCATCATAGTGGATGGAAACCTCATCCAAGGCCGAATAAAAAAGCTTTACCTGTTCGTTGATAAGTTCAATATCCACCCTTGAATAATAGATGGTATCCTTCACCTTTTTTTTTAGGCCTGCCCAACAAACCACAAACTGCTCCTTAAAGACTTTGTAATCACTGGTCAAATCGGCATGGCGGTTATTGATAAAATCGATGACCCCATCCAGGGTAAGTTCGATATTATTTCTTGCATGCTGCTCAATGGTAGCAACCTTTTTGGAATTGATATCCTTTAACTCAATATCGAATGCCTTAGGAAGACTGATGCTACCCTCGCGGAAAAATACCGCACCCCCGTAGTATTTCCATATATTTTTTCTAAGGGCACAGACCTTACCGTTCGACTTAATGGTGACCAAACCGACAACTTTATCTTCGGGAAGATGTGGAAAGGGAATGTTTTCGTAGGAAATAATAGGTGGATTATCTAAATAGGCATTGACCAAATTTTGGATTTTACTGTCATCAAAGAAATCTACCCCAACAATTTTATTGTCTTCATCTTCGACCCCGACCACAATAAAAGAATTATTTTTTGGGTTGCTATTGGCCAATGCGCACACATGTTTTAAGAATTTAGCCTTGCCTTCTTTTTCGCCAATCGAAATGAATCGTTTTTTATCATAAAAACTGTTCTCATCATTATGGGCCAAGAGGTTCTTAATAAGCAAGCGCTTATTAATCATAATTCCTTCCTCAAAATGGTTGAACTGGCCTGAGCGGTTGGCAATACCAGAAGATCGGCAATATTGACATGATATGGCCGAGTGACCACGAAATGAATGATTTCGGCAATATCTTCAGCTTTAAGGGCTTCATAGCCTTGGTAGACCATTTCAGCCCTTTCAGTATCTCCCTTGAAACGCACATCACTGAATTCGGTTTCTACCAATCCAGGATTTATGGCACCCACCCGAATGCCAAATTCATTCAGGTCTTTTCGCATTCCCTCATTGATGGCATCCACTGCGTGCTTGCTTGCACAGTATACATTGCCTTTCGGATAGACTTCCTTCCCAGCTAAAGAGCCAATATTGATTATATGGCCAGATTTACGCTCTACCATACTTGGTATAATTGCCTTGGAAACGTATAGCAAACCCTTTACGTTAATGTCGAGCATGGCATCCCAATCATCCAAATTACCTTCTTGCACGGTGTCCAGTCCATGGGCATTGCCGGCATTGTTCACCAATATGTCAATTTTGGAGAATTTAGTAGGAAGATTTCTTAAGGCCCCAAAAACCGCCTCACGATTTCTTACATCAAAATTAAGGGTGGCCACCTCAGTATTTTCAGACAACCTTTGATTCAATTCATCCAAACGATCCTGTCTTCTTCCACACAAGACCAGGTTAAAACCCTGTTTTGCGAAAAGTTCTGCTGTAGCTTTTCCGATACCACTTGTAGCTCCAGTAATCAGTGCTGTTTTCTTCATAATTGGATTAGTTTTTAAGGGACTTCAACTCCTTTTGAGGCTTCCAGTAAAGCAAACCAATCTTGCAACTCCAAATCAAGTTGGGTCGCCTTCATCGAAGCTTCCAACCGTTTTGGATTTGTAGTTCCCACAACAGGATGTACATTGGCTGGATGCTTTAAAACAAAGGCTAAAAGTATTTGGGTTTCGTCAGCATTGTACTTGTCGCAGAGCTCTACCAACACTTTCGAAATTCGTTTGTGCCTTTTATCTTTTTCCCTGAAATAACTTCCCAAAGGGCTCCAGACCATAGCCATACGCCGATTGGCCATACAATCATCAAAAGTACCATCCAAGGTCGGTTCTTCATGTGTCAGGGAGTATTCCACTTGATTTCCCTCTACCTTAATCTCCTTTTCCAATAATGCAATTTGTGAAGGCGAAAAATTAGAAACTCCAAACTGCTTAATCTTACCTTGCTTCTTTAGTTTCCCAATTGCATCTTCAACTTCATCCGGAACCAGTAAAGGACTCGGTCTATGCAGCAAGAACAAATCCAAATAATCAGTTTTTAATTTCTTTAGGGACTGCTCCGCAGACCAAACAATATAGTCAGAGTCGTATTGATAATGCTTAACGGTATTATCCCTTCCTTGGGTCATTTGTATACCGCATTTACTGATCAGTTGAATGGCATCCCGTTTGATACCACTCTCATTAAATGCTGAACCAAAGACGGTCTCGTTTTCGTAATCGCCATATATATCGGCATGATCAAAAGTGGTGATGCCTAAATCGACACAGTCATTCATTAGGGTTATCATCCCCTTTTTGGAGAGTTGCTTCCCCCAGGTTCCCCAGGTCATTGTTCCGGCAATGATCTTGGAATATAGAGCGGTTTTCGACATGCTGTGAAAATAAATATAAATCCCTTAAAAGGGTCATAAAACTTAGGGTTCCCAAGTTTTTTTAACCAATAATTAACAGGGCAATTTTAAATAAATTTTCATTTTGCGCCTTGATATAGATCAGACCTGACAATCAATTCTTTATGGAAGAAAATACTACGATTGATATTGCGGCAGTAAATGAAAAAATAGCTCAAGAAAGTGAATTCATTGGCTTGCTCAAAAAAGAGATGGACAAGGCCATCGTTGGGCAAAAGCATATGGTAGAACGCCTCTTAATTGGACTATTGGGGCAGGGACATATTTTGCTGGAGGGTGTTCCAGGATTGGCAAAGACTTTGGCCATCAATACGTTATCAAAAGCAGTCAAGGGAAGTTTTAGCAGAATACAGTTTACACCCGATCTTCTTCCTGCCGATGTCATCGGTACGCTCATTTACAACATTAAGGAAAATGATTTTTCCATTAAGAAAGGGCCCATATTCGCCAACTTCGTCCTTGCTGATGAAATCAACCGGGCACCGGCTAAAGTACAATCAGCGCTTTTAGAAGCCATGCAAGAAAAACAGGTGACCATTGGTGATGAGACCTTTATTTTGGACAAGCCGTTTTTGGTGATGGCGACCCAGAACCCAGTGGAGCAAGAAGGAACATACCCATTACCGGAGGCGCAAGTTGACCGTTTTATGTTGAAGACAGTGATTGATTATCCCAAATTGACCGAGGAGCAATTGATCATTCGTCAAAATCTCAAAGGAGCAACTGAACCCATCAAACCAGTGGTAAGCCTAAAACAAATTTTAAGTGCCCAGAAAGCGGTACGAGAAGTTTACATGGATGAAAAGATTGAGAAATACATTCTCGATTTAATTTTTGCCACACGATATCCTGAAAAATACAATCTTGAAAATCTAAAACCTTTAATCAGTTTTGGGGCCTCCCCGAGAGGTAGTATTAATCTGGCAACCGCTTCAAAATGCTATGCATTCATTAAGCAGCGTGGTTATGTAATTCCAGAAGATGTCCGAGCAGTGGTCCACGACGTTCTGCGCCATCGAATAGGAATTACCTATGAAGCAGAAGCGGAAAATATAACTTCAGAAGAAATCATTAATAAGATAGTCAACCAAGTCGAAGTGCCTTAACCAGCTCATTGTTTCATGCCAACTGGTCAATACCTCTAGTTTTGACCAAAAGCGGTAACCCCTGAACCTAAATGGACACAAAAGAGCTTTTAAAAAAAGTACGCAAAATTGAAATCAAGACGAGAAGGTTGTCCGATCACCTTTTTGGTGGGGAGTACCATTCTACGTTCAAGGGCAGGGGCATGACCTTTAGTGAGGTACGCCAATACCAATTTGGTGATGACGTAAGATCTATAGATTGGAATGTAACCGCTCGCTACAACGAACCTTATGTCAAGGTTTTTGAAGAAGAAAGGGAGCTGACGATGATGCTAATGGTCGATGTTAGCGGCTCAGAACTCTTTGGAACAGCGAATCAATTCAAAAAGGAAGTGGTTACCGAAATTTCTGCCACCTTGGCCTTTTCAGCTATGCAGAACAACGATAAGGTGGGATTGATTCTGTTTTCAGATGAGGTTGAACTTTTTATACCCCCAAAAAAAGGGAAAAGCCATATACTTCGTATAATAAGGGAACTATTGGAGTTTGAGCCAAAAAGCAATAAAACCAATGTTTCGGAAGCATTAAAATTTCTGACCAATGTGATGAAAAAGAAGGCTATCGTATTTGTGCTTTCAGACTTTATTGCTGAAGACTATGCAGATACCTTGAGAATCGTTGGAAACAAACATGACGTGACGGGCATTCGAGTATACGATGAAAAGGAAGAGTACATTCCCAATCTTGGGGTCATTCAAGTTCAAGATGCCGAGGACGGGAGCATAAAATTGGTCAATACCAGTTCAGGGCATGTTCGTCATACCTACTGGCGCTACCACATGGAAAAAGTAGATTATTTCAACAATGCCTTTACAAAATCAGGTAGTGGTGTTATAAGCTGTAGGGTCGATGAGAGTTATGTAAAGAAGTTATTGGGGTATTTCAAAAGAAGGGGATGATGAACATGTTTGGTCCTAAGTTTAAAGTTCAAAGTGGGTTGGCCGTAGCTTTCTCATGTTTTTTTATTGGCCTATCATCACTCCATTCCCAAAATTCTTCCAAAGTAAAAGCAGAAATCGATACGGCACAAATCAAAATTGGTGAGCAAATAAAATATAAGATTACCGTTGAGACCGACTCATTAAATCTGGTGTATTTTCCAGAAGACCAAACCTTTTCCCCTTTGGAAATGGTGGAGGCCCTTAAAGTGGACACCACCAAAAACAAAGACCGTATCACCCTGCAACGCATCTATGCCCTCACGCAATTTGACAGCGGCACTTACGTAATCCCGCAACAGCGTATCGCAATCAATGAAGAACCTTTTCTCACGGATTCCTTTAAAATAGCAGTAGCTGATGTGGTCGTTGACACCACAAAACAAAAGCTTTATGATATTAAGCCATTGGTGAAGGTAGAACGAAGTTATGCCAAAATATGGCAATGGATTGTTGGTATCTTAGTGACCTTATTGATTATTGGTGGATTGCTCTACTGGTTTTTCTTTAGGCCCAGACCATTGACCGAAGAAGAGAAAGTAGCTTTACTTCCTCCATATGACCGGGCACTATTGCAGCTTAAGGAATTGGAAAATTCAAGATATCTGATTCAGGACGAATACAAGAAATATTATTCGGAATTGACCAATATTGTCCGTTCCTATTTGGAAGAAGAAGTCCATGTTTCCGCATTGGAAAGTACTACCGACCAATTGATAGAACATTTGGAACTTTTAAAGGATGCCGGGGAACTTCAATTGGAGGACGAAACCCTCAACCAATTCAAAAAGGTTCTGCAAACAGCCGATCTGGTGAAATTTGCGAAATCAAAACCTGCCATTTCTGTTGCAGAGGAAGATAGAAAATCAGTAGAGTTCATTGTAGTCAAGACCAAAGAGGCACTGCCGGAACCACAGGAAGAAGAACTGTTGCAAAATGAAGAATATCTAGCTGAATTAGAGCGTCAACGCAAAAGAAAACGTATTTGGACAGCAGCCGCAGTACTTGGTGGTCTGGTCGTTCTGGGTATTGGAGTGTCTGTTGCCGTGCTTGGTTTTCAAGACGTAAAAGATACAGTACTTAGACATCCCACAAAACGCCTACTGGAGGGGGAATGGGTAAGTAGTTCGTATGGATATCCTCCTATTGACATCGAGACACCTGAAGTTCTAAAGCGTAAAGAATTGGGAGAATTCAATCCTGCCGACAGTATTCAAAGTGCCCAGCTATTCGGAATGACCAATGTCCCGGGAATGTTCTCGGCCTCCGTTTCCGCTATGGCATTCTCCAACGGAAAACCAGTCGATTTCGAGAAGGCTGTTGAAGATATTTTAAGGTCGTTGGAAAGCAAAGGCGCTAAAAATTTGATTGCAAAAAATGAGGAGGCCTATACCAAAAGTGGGGTTCAAGGACTAAAAACTTTTGGTTCCTATCAAATGCAGGGTCCGGAATCCAATGAAAGTGTACGAACCAAATATGCCGTCTACCTTTTTGGCGGAACCGGTTTTCAACAACAAATTATTTTGACCTGGTTGGATGGTGACGAATATGCTGAGCAAATTGTACAACGGATTACCGCATCCATCGATGTAAAAACGCAAGCCTGATGTTGGATAATGTTGAATTTGCAAATCCGGAGTTCTTTTGGCTGCTATTGCTGCTGCCTTTAGCTATTCTATGGTTCTTTTTGACCAGGCGCGAACAAATGGCTTCAATAAAACTGTCGAGTGCTCAGGCCTTTTCTTCATCAAGTTGGCTGACCAAACTTAAACCAGCACTTTTTATCTTACGTCTGTTGGCATTGGCTTCAGTCATAACTGCTTTGGCACGCCCTCAAATTGAGGATATTTCAACACGAACGAAAACAACAAAAGGTATAGACATCGTCATGGCGATCGATGTTTCGTCAAGTATGCTGGCAAGGGATTTAAAACCGAACAGATTGGCTGCGCTTAAAGAAGTGGCAGCTGATTTTATAAAAAAACGCCCCAACGATCGGATAGGCCTGGTCGCCTATGCAGGCGAAAGCTATACCAAAACCCCAATTACGAGTGATAAAAGTATTGTTCTAAGAGCATTGGAGGATATTGTCTATGGACAACTTGAAGATGGTACCGCCATCGGTATGGGCCTCGCCACTTCGGTAAACCGGCTCAAAGAGAGCAAGGCCATCAGTAAGGTCATCATTTTACTGACAGATGGGGTCAATAATTCCGGGTTTATAGAGCCACAGACCGCAGCCGACTTGGCCGTGGAATATGATATAAAAACATACACCATTGGTCTTGGTACCAACGGAAATGCCCTCACTCCGATTGCGTACAAACGTGATGGCTCTTTTCAATACGGGATGCGTCAGGTGGAAATCGACGAAAAGTTATTGCAGGAGATTGCCGAGGTGACCGGTGGAGAATATTTCCGTGCAACGGACAATGAAAAGCTGGAAGAGATTTACAACGAAATCAATAAGTTGGAAAAAACTGAAATCGAGGAATTCAAATACTACAAATACGAAGAAAAATTTCGTTCATGGGTATTTCTGGCCGGGATTTTGCTTCTGTTGGAATGGGGGTTGAGAAATACGCTATTTAAAAGTTTCATATAGAATCATGGTGCAGTTTGATGAAAAGTTATATTTCTATCTGTTTGGGTTAATACCTGTTCTGGTATTGCTTTTCCTGCTGGTCCAAGTTTGGAAACGAAGTAAACAGAAGGAGTTCGCCCAAGCCAGGATGCTAAAAAAACTGGCTCCCGAAAAGTCAAAGTTCAAGGCAACCCTTAAACTGGTTGTTTTCCTGTTGGGAATGGCATTTCTGATTTTAGCATTGGTCAACCCTAAAATTGGGACAAAATTGGAAACCGTAAAGCGTGAAGGAGTTGATATTGTGTTTGCAGTTGATGTTTCCAAAAGTATGTTGGCCGAAGATATCGCCCCAAATCGATTGGAAAAATCAAAACGCCTGGTATCTGAAATCATCAACCAACTGGCAAGTGACCGTATTGGTATCATCGCTTATGCCGGGCAAGCATTCCCTCAGTTGCCAATTACCACAGATTACGGTGCTGCAAAGATGTTTCTTCAAAGCATGAATACCGAAATGCTTTCCTCGCAAGGTACGGCCATAAACTCGGCCATAGATTTGGCATCCACCTATTATAATGATACCGAACAGACCAATCGTGTATTGTTCATTGTCTCAGATGGTGAAGACCACTCTGAAGGAAACACCTTGGAAGCCTTGGAAAAAGCAGTGAATCAAGGTATTAAGGTATATACCATCGGTGTAGGTAAATCTAAAGGGGCAACCATCCCAATTAAAAGAAATGGCGTAGTAGAAAGCCTTAAAAAAAATCAAGAGGGGGAAGTGGTCATAAGTCGTTTGAACGAACCTGTGCTCACACAAATTGCCCAAATCGGAGGCGGCAACTATATCAATGGCTCCAACACTGAAGATGCGGTAAATTTTATCAAAGACGAGCTTGAAAAAATGGATAAAAAGGAATTTGAAGCGAAACAATTTGCCGAATATAAAGACCAGTTTCAGTGGTTTTTGGGCATAGGGGCCTTCTTTCTATTTTTGGATATTTTCATTTTGGATAGAAAAACAAAATGGCTTAAAAAACTGAACCTCTTTAATGAACATGATGATGTGTAGAATTATTATTTCAATACTACTATTGAGCTTCTTTAATGCGGTAAAGGCGCAAGAAGAAACCGATAAGGAACTCGACGCAAAAAAAGCTTTGAGGGAATCTTCGAACATCACCTACGAAGCAAATCAAGAATTGGTTCAAAACGATTTTATTGAAGCTGAAGCAGACTATAGAAGAGCCATATCTAAAAGTGGTGAAAACACGGTGGCACCCTATAATTTGGGCAGGGCCTATTACAATCGTGAGAGTTATGCCGAAGCTTTTTCCCGTTTTAAGGAGGCAGGTGAAAAAGCCAAGGAAAAGCCCACAAAACATAAGGCCTTTCATAATATGGGCAACGTTTTCATGCAAAACAAAGAATACGAAAAGGCAGTGGAAGCCTACAAGGAGTCACTAAGAAGTAATCCCGATGATGATGAAACGAGGTATAATTTAGCCTTGGCCAAAGAAATGCTGAAAAAACAACAAGATCAGCAGAACAACGACCAAAACAAAGACAATCAAAATAAAGATCAGAATAAGGATAACCAAGAAAAGAATCAGGACCAGAATAACGAAGGCGACCAAGACAAGGATAAGGAGGGCGACCAAAAAGACGATCAGAACAAGGATAAAGGAGACGAAGGGGATAAAGGAGAGCAAAAACCCGAGGAAAACCAAAAAGGGGATGGTGACGAAAAAGAGGAACAAAAAAAACAACCGAACCAAGGCCAAGAGCCTGAAAAGCAACCGAGACCAAGACCCAATCAGCTATCAAAACAGCAGATTCAAAACTTGCTAGAAGCCATGCAAAATGAAGAAAAAAAGGTCCAGGAAAAAATAGACGCCAAAAAGGTAAAAGGTAAAAAAATCAAAAACGAGAAAGACTGGTAGTGTACTTCAAGCAGCTTACATATGCCTTTTTATTTATTGGTCTTCTATTAGGTCAGGTCTCCTCTTTTGCCCAAGATGACAATGCGGTCACCTTTGAGATGAAGCTGAGCAAAGAGAAATTAGGGGTGAACGAAAGGCTCCGCGTTGAATTTGCCATGAATAAGGATGGGGATAATTTCAACCCGCCTTCATTTGAAGGATTTCAAGTGGTTATGGGTCCATCGCAATCCATTTCTTCCTCCTGGATCAATGGTAAACGCAGTTTTTCAAAATCCTATTCCTACATTTTAAAGCCAACTTCGCAAGGTAGCTTTACCATCGGTCAGGCCACCATTGAAATAGATGGCCAAACCTATAAAACCCTACCAAGAAAAATACAGATAACTGCTGCGGTCGACAATCCGAATGCACCGAAATCAGCTGATGACGTTGCTGATGAAAGTCTTCATTTGGTCGCCGAAGTCTCCAAGGGTAATCCATACCTCAACGAAGCGGTTACTGTGGTTTACAAATTGTATATAAGTTCCAATATATCCGTTACCAATTTTAGACCATTGGACAGCCCCAAATACAACAATTTCTGGAGTCAAGATATTCCAGTGACCAAATACAATACGATCAATGAAACTTACAATGGGAAACCTTATCGCAGCGTAATCTTGAAACGTGTAGTACTTTATCCCCAAAAATCAGGAAGGCTGGACATCGAACCTCTTTCACTAGAAATCTACGTAGACGTACCCACCAACAGAAGAGACTTTTTCGGGAGCAGAATTTATACCCAGGCCAGTAAAACCGTGAGTGCGGGCAAACGCTCCTTGAACGTTCAACCACTTCCCGAAGAGGGTAAACCAGCAGGGTTTGGCGGAGCTGTGGGTCAATTTGATTTTGAGGTGACCACGAGCAAAACTAGTCTGAATGCCTCAGAATCCCTACAGGCTAAAGTAGAAGTGAGCGGAAAGGGTAATTTGAAACTTTTTCAATTACCTGAACCCGAACTGCCCAGTGCATTGGAGGTATACGAACCCGAATTCAACGAAAGTGTTCGCACCACCCAATCCGTTATGCAAGGCAAATTGTCGAATAATTATACCATTGTTCCTTCCTTTAGGGGTCGCTATCCCAATCCAAGCATTTCTTTCAGTTATTTCGACCCGAAGGAGAAAGCATACAAAACACTTAGCTCAGAAGAAATAACCATCAATGTGATGGAAGGTCCAACGGATAATGCCCAATTGTCTTCCGGACCTGCAGGAAGGCAAAAAATTGCGGTCCCGACTGGAAGGCAGTTTCACTTTATAAAGACCCAGACCACTCTATCTTCTAAAAGCTCACAACGTTTCTTTGGGTCGAAGAAATTCTTTTGGTTGCTTTTGGGTCCGCTGGCCTTTATTCCATTGGTGTTGTTTTTGAGAAAGAAAAAACAGGCAATCGATTCTGATGTTGAAGGCAATCGTTTAAAAAAGGCCAATCGTCTGGCCCGAAAATATCTTTCAACAGCAAAAAAACAACTGAGCAATCCAGATGGATTCTATGTAGCTTTGGAAAAGGCCTTGCACAATTACCTTAAGGCCAAGCTTAAAATTGAGACTTCAGAATTCAGTAAGGAAAAAATCATTGAACTGCTTGAAGAAAAGAATGTTGACGAGACCACCACTTCTCAATTCATTGAACTTCTGAGAAGCTGTGAAATGGCGCGATATAGCCCTATTACCAAAGTCCAAATGAATGAGGACTATCAAAAGGCAAGTGAGGTAATTTCCAAAATGGATAAGCAGTTATGAGAACAACCCTATTTCATATAGTAGTTTTTGTACTCTTTTCCACTTATGGAATGGCTCAAAGCGAAGTGTTATTCCAGAAAGCCACTGGTGCTTACAACAATGGGGAATATCAAAAGGCCATTGGTTTTTATGAGGATATTCTTGACCAGGGTAAACATTCCGCAGAGCTTTATTTCAACCTGGGCAATTGTCATTATAAGTTGGATGAAATTGGGCCTAGCATCTACTACTACGAGAAAGCGCTGCTAATTGAGCCGAATGACCAAGAAATCAAGAACAATCTAAGTTTTGCAAATAA
>JAAUYD010283501.1_pt1 | contig 13062 bp, 8 predicted proteins | sample 7278101 | NCBI WGS metagenome assembly JAAUYD01 (sample SAMN14350128, study PRJNA611818) | marine sediment metagenome | isolation source: surface marine sediment (0.6m) | place: French Polynesia: Moorea | collected 2018-08
ACGAATCGCCAGACCGAATCACAGCAGCCAAATGACAACCCGATGATCAAAACCATAACGTGATTTTCATCCGCCGTTTTCTCATCCCGCGTGTTCATTCCGCTTCCTCCTTTAATTCCGATTTCTAACACTTTCTAAATATCGTCAACGTCTCTGAGCAGCTCTCAAATATACATTCATTGATAATTGAGGATTGGAAAAGCATCTTTGGCCATTACGTCAGAAGTCTGTTTAATAAGTACTTCAATAATCATCAGCAAAGGAGAAAAAATGGACAAGCGAATCAGCCAATCATCATGGATCAATAAACTAACCCTTTTCGTGTTTTTAAGCATTCTTCTCAGCACCGGCCCTGCACAGGGGCAGGCCATTCTTTCCGGAGATCGAAGTATTCCGGTTGAAGCCAGAAATGGTATGGTGGTAACCAGCCACACGTTGGCGACGGAGGTGGCCCTGAAGGTTCTTACCAATGGGGGCAACGCCATTGATGCGGCAGTGACGGCAGGCTTTGCCCTCGCCGTTACCCAACCCAGGTCCGGAAATATCGGTGGTGGCGGCTTTATGTTGATTTCATCTCAGGAAAAAAAGGAGGTGACGGCGATTGACTACCGTGAAAAGGCGCCCGCCGGTGCTTCAAGGGATATGTTTCTTGGATCGGATGGCAATGTGGATCAAAACTTATCCAGATATTCGCGCGCTGCCGCCGGTGTTCCCGGAACCGTTGCCGGACTCGCCCTTGCATTGGAGAAATATGGCACCATTACGCTGGCCGAGTCGCTGGCCCCCGCCATTCAATTGGCCGAAAAAGGATTCGTGGTGACGCCACGCTTTTCAAAAGGAGTGAAATCCAAGCAAAAAATTCTTTTCAAGCATGCCGCTGGAAAGAAGAAATTCACCAAGCCGGACGGGCGTTTTTATGAACCTGGCGATATCTATGTTCAATCTGACCTGGCGAGAACGTTAAAGCGTATTGCCCAAAACGGAACGAAAGCATTCTATGAAGGTGAAACCGCACAAATGATCGTATCTGAAATGCAAAAAGGAAACGGACTGATCACCCTCGACGATTTGAAAAAATACAAACCAAAAATCAGAAAACCCGTCCAGGGAAGTTATCGTGGCTACGACATCTATTCCATGTCTCCGCCTTCATCCGGTGGTGCGCACATCATCCAAATATTGAATATACTTGAAAAATACCCCATTGGAAACCTTGGGCACAATTCGGCCAAAACCATTCATTTAATGGCCGAGGCAATGAAACGGGCCTATGCCGATCGGTCGAAATACCTGGGAGATTCCGATTTCGTTAATGTGCCCCTGAAAGGTATTACGTCAAAAAAATATGCGGACTCTCTACGCGCGAGTATTGACCCCAGCTTTGCTTCCAACAGTCAGGAAATCCTTCCGGGAAACCCCGTGGGGTATGAAAGCAACGAAACCACCCATTTTTCGATTGTCGACAAATTTGGCAACGCGGTGGCCAACACCTACACCATAAACTTCAGTTATGGATCCGGCATTGTGGTGGAAGGGGCGGGCTTTCTTCTCAATAACGAAATGGATGACTTCTCTGCAAAACCAGGTGTTCCCAACGCCTATGGGCTTATTGGCGGAGAGGCCAATAAAATTGAGCCGCATAAACGTATGCTTTCCTCCATGTCGCCCACCATAGTGTTGAAGGACGGCAAAAACTTTTTGGTTGCCGGGTCACCTGGGGGATCCCGAATAATAACCACGACCCTTCAGGTGGTCATGAATGTGATCGACCATCGACTGAATGTCCAGGCGGCGGTGAATGCGCCGCGCATTCATCACCAATGGCTGCCCGATGAGATCAGAATCGAAGAGGGGATCAGTTCCGATACCGTTCGACTGCTTGAGGGCATGGGGCATACGGTAAACGAAAAATCTTCTATGGGGGCCATTCAAAGCATCATGATTGCCGAAGACGGCACCATGTTCGGTGGTGCTGACCCTAGGAGAAGTACATCGGCCGCCATGGGCTTTTAGCCCGAACATTGCATGCAATGTCCGGGTTAATCCTCTGGCCACAATTGCCCCTCAAATTTGAACCCACATCTTTATTTTGAGATCGCTTGTGGCCAAGTGCCCAAGACAGCGTTATGGTGCGGCTCAAAATGCTCACATACGAATGGTGTGCTGCGCCTCTTCACGGTTGCATACTTCGCCTTGACACCGAATCCTCATGTTTGATCCACCTTCGATAATTGTTCCTAATTATGGTTTTTTCATCTGTTATTATTTCCAGGAAAATTGTATCAAAGGAAAAAAACCGCTGGAAAACCTGTTATTATGGGCAAGCAATGTCCGCCAATCGGCCGGGCGGTGCCTGAAAAGGCTGTCAGCATCCATGACCGCAAACCAATTCAAAGTCGATATCAAGGCCATTGTGCTGCTGGTCATCCTCTGCGCCAGCTGGGGGCTGCAACAAATTTCAATCAAAATTGCCGTCCAAAGCATCGCCCCGGCCTTGCAGGGAGGTATTCGATCCATCGGTGCCGCGATTTTGTTGGTTGGGTGGATGGTTGTGCGCAGGGAAAAAATAATCCATCACGACGGCTGCTTCTGGTGGGGCATGGCCGTCGGTTTATTATTTTCAATCGAATTTTTACTGATTTACTGGGGATTGGAATTTACCAGCGCGTCAAGATCGGTCATTTTTCTGTATACCATGCCTTTTCTTACCGCCATGGGGGCCCATTGGTTCGTGCCCAATGAACCCTTGGGCAGGGCACAGTTTGCGGGTCTTTGCTGCGCTTTTTTGGGAATCGTAACGGCTTTCAGCGAATCGATCGGCCAACCGCAATCATCAATGCTGATTGGAGATACGATGTTGTTGCTGGCAGCCGTTTTCTGGGCGGCGGCCACCATCGTGGTTAAAGCCAGTCCATTGTCTAAAATACGTGCCAGCCGGGTGCTGCTCTACCAGCTTGTCGTATCGGCTGCCGTCCTGCCAATGGGCGCAGTGCTGCTGGGCCAGACCAGGTTGACCCAAACGACGCCGCTTATCCTTGGATGCATGGCTTACCAGATCATTTGGGTCGCCTTTATCACCTACCTGGCTTGGTTTTGGCTGATCCGAACCTATCCGGCTTCAACGTTGAGTGCTTTTTTATTCCTCACGCCGCTTTTTGGTGTCTTTGGTGGCGTTGTTCTGCTCGATGAGCCAATCACTTATCGTTTGGTGGCGGCCCTGGCGATGGTATGTATCGGGATCTATGTCGTTAATCGCACATAAAACAGCAGACATTTAAATCCGGCATAGGGCCATGGCTACCGTGCCACAATGATGCTTGGGTAAAGCGCATGGATGACTTCACGAAATCAGCGATTCGGCTAATCAAACGCATCCCCAAAGGCAGGGTATCCACTTATGGGCGCATCGGTTTAATGGCCGGACATCCCAACGGCGCAAGACAGGTCGTTCGCGTTTTGCATAGCATGAGCCGCAAATATGATCTTCCCTGGCATCGGGTAATCAACGCCAGCGGGTGTATCAGTTTGCCAAAAAACGGCGGATATGAAGCGCAAAAGGCCCGCCTCATTTCTGAGGGCGTTGTCTTCGATGAAGAAGACCAGGTCGACCTTGAAAAGTATCTTTGGCGCGGCGATAGCCACATTTAACCATGGAACTTGCTTTCGTTTTGGCCAATGGTTGAAAATATTTGATGCAATGTCCGGGTTAACCCCTTCGACCATTTACCAACTCGTTCAATCCGCGCATCATGCAATCGCGTCAGCCTTGAAACATTATTTGAAATTCGATAGTTGTACCAAAGCGATCAGGATGCGAATTTGAATCGTTCATCCCAAGCCAAGGAAGGTGCCACCATGAAAAACAGCGAGATCGTTCTCACCAAGTACAGCCCGCTGATGGCTGTGGACACGAAGCTGGTCGGCAGCGACGGCAAACCGACCGAAACGCCTCGCGTCTACTCCCTATGCCGCTGTGGCGAATCGAATTTCAAGCCGCTGTGCGACGGATCGCATGCCCAGGCCGAATTTGTCGGCGAACGCGAAGATCCCGACAAGCCCCCCCTGGAATACTACGAGGGCAAGGCGATCACCATCGTCTACGACCGCTATATGTGTATGGGCGCCGGTTATTGCGGTGAACTGGAGGCGGTGTTCGGCACCCATGACGCACCCAAGTACGAGCCGGACGCCGCACCTGTGGCCGATATCATCGAAACCATCAAAAAATGTCCCTCCGGTGCGCTGACCTACATCCTCAACGGCAAACATGAAAAAAACTACTTTGAGGAGACCCGCATCGTCGTCGAGAAAGACGGTCCGCTGCATTGCCAGGGAGATATCGAACTCAAAGATGATCAATCCTCGGACGCCCTGCTCCCCGATGCGGATCACTACACCCTGTGCCGCTGCGGTGCATCGAAAAAAAAGCCGCTGTGTGATGGTTCGCACGAGGAGAACGGCTTTCGCGGCTGAAGTTGATATTTTAATGGGCGGCCATTGAACAACCGGACGATTGGACCAGCATGAAAAACACACCGCATAATTTGGTAATGTCGGCCCTCTACGGGGGACGCCGGGGTGAACGGCCACCGGCGGGCAACCCCACATCCATCATCTGCCACGACCTAATGGATGCCGCCGGGGTGGGCTTTCCCGAGGCCCACCAGGATGCACCTGCCATGGCTGCCCTTGCCCTCACCGGACACGAGGTAGCGGGCTTCGATACGGTGATGCCGGAGTTCAGCGTCCAGCAGGAGGCTGAGGCCCTGGGGTGCACGGTGGATTGGGGCAACCGCGACATGATGCCGGATGTAAAGGTTTTCCCCTGCAAAGACTTCCAAAAGGTAAAGATCCCCGGCGACCTCCTTGAAAAGCCCTCCATGCAAGTGGTGCTCGACGCCCTGTCGATCCTCAAACGCCAGGTGGGCGATCAGGTGGCTGTCGTCGGAAAGGTCATGGGACCCTGGACCATCTGTTACCATTTGGCCGGGGTGCAGAACTTTCTCATGCAAGTGGGCCGGGGCATCAGGGATCCCGAGGCTAAGGACGTTGTACACCGCATGCTGGACCAGGTCATGGAAGTCCCGATTCGGTTTGCGCGGGCCCAGCTTCAGGCCGGGGCCGATATCGTGGTTGTGGCGGACCACGCCTCCGGGAGTCTGGTTGGCCCCCAGGTTTACGAGGAATACCTGCTTCCCCGGCACCAGATCCTGACTCATGAGATCGGCGGGCCACTGATTCTGCATGTGTGTGGCAACTGCAAGGACCGCATAGAGATGTTCGCGGATGCCGGTTTCGACGCCTATCACTTCGAGTGGCAACTCGATGCCAAAGCGGCGGTGGCGCAGGTGGGTGACCGCATTTCCCTGGTGGGCAACATTGACAACGCCAATGTGTTGTTCACCGGCACGCCTGAAGCGGTTTACCAGCAAGCCCGCTACGCCATTGAATCCGGGGTGAATATCATCGGCCCCGAGTGCGCCATTCCATTGGGAACCCCACTTGAAAACCTCAAGGCGGTTTCCGAGGCGGTTCGGGCGGGATATTAGACGGGCTTTATCTTCCCTTAAATCCGGTTAATTGGGTGCGATGCGGGTGCGGCAGGCCGATCCGGCGAAAGCGTGTGGCCAAATGACCGTTTTCGGATGGGCACGGGTCAGTTGGCTGCCAATCGAAAGATGGGCCCAGCACATCGATTGCGACTGCCAACACGACTCATCACGGCCCATTTGCGCAGGCTGAACATGCTTCCATGTGGCAACATGCCCAACCGCATATTGTTGAATCGCAATTTGTCCCCTGGTGCGACGGCGTTGAAGTTGGACCCGCTGAGCTTCGAACTGTTCAGCACCGTCACCATGCCGGAGCCGATGACTTTGAATTGAGAATCGGGGCAAATCATGATGCCCGTATCCTCATCCAATCCGATCCCTTTCCGACAATTGCCACTGATCAAAAACTGGGATAACCGTGAGAGCCGTCCGCGGGCGGAAAAGTGGGTATCGATGGCCAAGCCATCGATAAAACCGAACCCGTCCGCGTGTTCGACCGAGCCTTTTATCAGGCCATCATGATTTCCATGATATATCATGGGGTTTCCGGCAGCGGTGGCCCCGGCACTGGTACCCGCGATATGCAGATCTCCGGATTCAAATCGCATCTTGACCAAATTGACAAATTGGGTGTGAATCAGGGTGTCGACCAGTTTGACCTGATCCCCACCACCAAAAAAGATCAGATCCGCCTTTTCAATGGCCTCTAAATTTTCATCTCGGTCGGCCTCATCGCGGTAACGAATATCCAGGCCGGTGATGCGCCGGATGCCCAGGTTTCTGAAGGCATCCGTATAGTCCCGGATGATGTCCTGCGGATAGGCCGATGCTGTGGGAATAATGACGATTTCGTTGGCTTGCGTCCGATCGACCAGGTGTTTGAGAACGAGCTTGTCACCCTGCCGTTCCTCGGCGCCGCCGATTAAAAAAAGCAAACCTCTTGTCATTGAACTTGAAATCATGTGCCCCTTTGACTTCCTTTCATTTTTTTAATTGGCATTGCCTATTCTTATCGGCACAGGCTTACCAGAACTCCAATATTCGCAAAAGGGATCACCTATTAAAACAGATTCGGGCGCAAGTCAAACCGGTATCGAACCAGTCGAACCGGATCCGTTTTCTGCCTTTACGCCCCGGCTGCGGGCTGTCCAGCCGCTGCATCGAAGGCATGCAGATGGTCGATCACCTGTTCGACCCTGCCGGACATGATGCATACCAGATCACCTACTTGAGCCATGGATAAGGCGCGTTCGATGGCCTGCGCCTCATCGCCGATTTTCTCGACGGCATCGGCATCAAACCCAAAGTCGATGAACGATTGTTGGACAAGATCCATCAACTCTCCGGGGGACCTGCCGCGCAGTTGCTTGTCCTCGTACACGATTGCATGCTGGCACCCGGAGGCGATCAGGCGGCAGATCTCCCGCAGGTCTTCGTCCCGCCGATCGCCGACCACATCAAAGACAAACAGGCAGCGCTTGTGCCCCAAGCGTGAGATCAGGTCGATGATGTTTTTATACGCCGGTGGGTTGTGGGCATAATCCAGCATCACCTCGAAGTCTTTGATGGAAAAGAAATTCGTCCGCCCCGGGGTTTGCGCCGGCGATGGGAAGAAAGAGATTAATCCATGCCGGATCGCTTCAATCTTCAACCCCATGGCATGCCCGACGGCCGCGGCGGCAAGGGCGTTTTGGATATTGAACAGGGCGCGGCCTTCCAGTGTGATCGGCATGTCCACGGCCCTGGCCACCGGCGTGGCGGAATCACCAGTGATGAGGGTGATGTAGCCGCGATCGTACACCACGGCCGTGTGATCATTGTCAATGTGGGCCTGAATCACCGGGCTTGACGGCCGAAGGGAAAAATAGATGATTTTCTCCCGACAATATTGCGCCATGTCGACACATTGCTCGTCATCGGCGTTTAATACCGTCACCCCCCCTCGGCGCACCATTTCTGCCACCACGGCCTTGACCTTTGCCAAATCTTCGATCGTGTGGATGCCTTTCAGGCCCAGATGATCCGGTTGCACATTGAGGACCACGCCCACATCCGCCATTTTGTATCCCAGGCCTTCCCTGAGAATGCCGCCGCGGGCCGTCTCCAGCACGGCGCAATCCACCATGGGATCCTTTAAAACCACCTTGGCCGAGTATGGGCCGCTCATGTCTCCGCTGGCGATGAGCCGGTCGCGCAGGTAAATGCCGTCGGTGGTGGTCATTCCCACGCTGTATCCGACCCCTTTAAGCATATTGGCAATCATGCGCACCGTGGTGGTTTTCCCGTTGGTGCCGGTTACGGCGACAATGGGGATATCGTGGGGCTGGCCCTCGGGGAACAGCATATCGATGATGTGCCGGGCCACATTCCGGGCCTTGCCCTTGGCAGGGGCCAAGTGCATGCGCAGCCCCGGGGCGGCATTGACCTCGATGACAGCGCCGCCCGCCTTGGCAATCGGTTGGCTAAGGGTCGGTGCCATCACGTCGATGCCGGCAATATCCAGACCGATGATTTTGGCAATGCGTTCGGCCATGAATCGGTTGGCCTTGTGGACCCGGTCGGTCACATCTTCGGCCGATCCACCGGTGGAGAGGTTGGCGGTCAATTCCAGATAGAAAGTTTCTCCCGCTTTGAGGACGGTTTGCATGGTGTAACCGGATTTGGCCAGCAGATGTTTGGTGACCGAAGAGATCTTTAGGCGGGTCATGACATTTTCATGTCCAAAGCCCCGATCCGGGTTCTGATTCTCAATGTCGATCAATTGGGCGATGGTATGTTGACCGTCGCCGACCACCTCGGCCGGCATGCGTTTGGCGGCGGCCACAAATTTGCCGCCGACCACCAGCATGCGATAATCGTTTCCGGTGAGATATTGTTCGATGATGACCCGGCTGCTCATCTCCTTGGCGCGCGCAAAGGCCTCTTTCAGCTCTTCTTCATTGGCGATGTTGGTCGTCACGCCCTTGCCATGATGACCGTCGTGGGGTTTGATGACCACCGGATACGCCAGCCATTGGGCATCCTCGATGGCGCTTTTCAATTTGCGAACCACGGTGCCCTTGGGTACGGGGACACCGGCATCCTCCAGCATCATCTTGGTCAGACGTTTGTTGCCGGCGGTTTCCACCCCGATCAGGCTGGTGTTGGCGGTCATTGCCGCCTGGATGCGCTGCTGATATTTCCCCTCACCGAGCTGGACCAGATTGTAGTCATCCAACCGAAGCACGGTGATGCCGCGTAGCTCGGCCTCCCGGACAATCGATGCGGTGGACGGTCCCAGGTAGTGATCGTCCCGAATGTCTTTTAGTTCGTATATGGTTGTCTCGAGGTCATATGATTTTCCGCTCAACAAACTGTTGACGATTTCGACGGCTTCAACACCGGCATAGATTCCGGCCTCCTCCACCCAGTAGCTATAGATCACGTTGAATGTTCGCGGTGCATCGCCGTCTATGGTTTTGCCGAAGCCCACATCCATGTAGGCGATATACTGAAGCTCCAGGGCAATGTGCTCGATCACATGGCCCAACAGCGTCCCTTCGCGCATGCGCATGATCAGGCCGCCTTTGACGCCCTCGGAGCAGCGGTGATCTTCGAGGCTGGGAATCATTTCGATCAGTTTGTCGACAAATCCATCCAGATGGCTGGTGGGAACTTCATCATACGCCTCCAAATCGATGGTCATGACGATTACCGGGCGGTAGCTGTAAATATTGGCGCCACGCATTACCTTTTTCTCTAAAATTTTGATCATCATGCGCTCCCGTGTTTTATATTGTTGGGCAAGGCCATTTTTTTACGCCGATATATATACCATTTGGATCGCGGTAGAAACCCCCGCTCGCGGGATGGGCTCAACAGGGGCGGACGATGGATCAGGTTATCATGAATGTATTCAGATTGTTAATTCAGCCTTGGGGTTAAATGTGGTATGGTCTGATTCTCCATTTTTGACCGGATCGATGCGAGGAAACCATGATGGATTCGTTGGTATTGGCTTTTGATGAGATTGGTCGCGATGACATTCAGGCTGTGGGCGGGAAAGGCGCAAATTTAGGGGAACTGACCAAAGCCGGCTTCGACGTACCGCCGGGCTTTTGCCTGAGCACGAGCGCATTCGATGCATTTATGGACGCCACAACGGCGGATATTTACCCTCGCCTTGACGGTGTTTCACCGGATGATCTTGACCACCTTCGCGTCGTCGGCCATTCGATCCGATCTCATTTGAGGGGCATTGCCCTTCCGGCAGCCGTCGAGCAAGCCGTTGTCACGGCCTGGCAGCACCTTGGTGAGAATCACGCATACGCGGTCCGCTCTTCGGCGACCGCAGAAGATTTGCCCCATGCCTCTTTTGCCGGCCAGCAGGATACATTCCTCAACGTGCGCGGCAAACATTCACTTCTGGCCAAAGTCAAGGATTGCCTTATCTCCCTGTTTACCGATCGGGCCATCCTTTACCGCGTACAAAACGGATTTGATCACCGCAGGGTCGCCATTGCGGTCATCGTACAAAAAATGGTCCAGCCGGATGTCTCGGGCATCCTCTTTACCGCAGACCCGATTACGGGCAATCGCAACCGCGTCTCGATCGATGCAAGCTTTGGATTGGGTGAGGCGCTGGTGTCCGGCATTGTGTCGGCTGATTTGTATCAAGTTGACAAACAAAAACTTAGCATATCCAAACAACAGATCGCGGCAAAGAAGGTGGCCATACGGGCGTTGCCGGAAGGCGGCACGGAACAGGTCGAAGTTGAAGCGGATTTGCGGTGCCGCAAAGCCCTGACGGACGATCAAATAATCGCTCTGGCCATGCTTGGCAGCAAAGTTGAAGCGCATTACGGCAAGCCCCAGGATATTGAATGGGCGCTTGAGGGAAACACGCTGCACATTACCCAGTCGCGTCCGATCACATCACTTTATCCATTGCCTGAACCCGCGCCAGAGGACGATTCCTTGCATGTTTATTTTAGCCTGTCGCATTTTCAGGTAATGACCAACGCCATGCCGCCCTTATCCCTATCGGTATTGCGGACATTAATCCCGGTGGGGCATAAAACCGGACAAATCGAAACCAGCAGCGTCCAAACCGCTGGCGGTCGTCTCTATGCAGATCTTGCTTCAATTTTGCGACATCCCGTCGGTCAACGCATGCTGCTCACCGCATTTGAAAATGCCGATCAACTCGCTGTGGGCGCGCTTTCAAATCTGGTTAAACGTTCTGATTTCCTGACTCGTGGGGATCGTTTCAATCCGCTGCGCATGGTGCCGGCTTTGCTGCCTCACCTGATCAAATCGATTGGCATGTTGCTTTGGGGGAGACCTGAAGGGGTGCCCCAAAAAGCGTTGGCCTTCATGGACGATTACATGCAATCGATTGCCTCAAAAATGGATGCCGTGCATGAATTGCCCGAACAGATCAACCTTGCCGTCAAGGCGTTGCACCGCCTCAGCAAACCCGTTCTGACTTGGTTGCCCCACTGGATAGCAGGAATGGCAGCAGGGGTGTTGCTGAAAAAAATCATACCGAAGAAGGCCGACCCAAATGATTGGGTGGCGATTGAGCGCGGCTTAAAAGGCAATGTCGCGACGGATATGAACCTGGCCGTGGGGGACCTTGCCGTTGCTGCTCGCGCATCAGACAGAGTTGCCAGACGCCTTTCGCAGACCAATAGGGGTGCCGAAGCACGAATCGCCGGTTTAAAGGAATTCGCGGAAGGCAGGACTTTTTTGAAAACATGGCATGCGTTTTTGCGCACATATGGCGCGCGCGGCCCTTCTGAAATCGATCTCAGCCGGCCGCGCTGGTCTGAAGATCCATCCTCTTTGTTGCAAATGGTTGTCAACGCGATGGGTCGCAACCCAATCGGATCTCACCGCATGCACTACCAAAAACTGATCGTCGAGGGTAACCAGGCTGCCCGCAATCTCATGGCCGCGGCCTACAAGGGTCGGTTAGGATGGTTGCAGGGTCGCTTGGCCAAGAGACTGATACGGATTTACCGCCATCTTGCACCATTGAGAGAACACCATAAGTTTCTTGCGATTCGTCTGCTGTCGAAGCTGAAAACCGTGCTGCTCAAAGCCGGTGACCAGCTTGCGGAAAGCGGCAGAATCGATGCCTCCGCCGATATCTGGTTTTTAACCGTTCCCGAGGTGATGGACGCATTCATATCGGACAAAAATGAATTCAAGCGTTTGATATCCAAACGGCGCAGTGAATTTGAGCACCATCAACAGCTCACCCCTCCCCGTGTAATTACCAGTGAAGGCGAGGTCCCCGTTGTTCAACTTGAGCGTGCAGAGGCCCCTGATGGCGCTCTGATCGGCAGTCCGGTATCGGCCGGCGTGGTTGAGGGCATCGCGAAGGTTGTGCTTGATCCCAGCGTCGAAGCATTGAATCCCGGTGAGATATTGGTTGCACCATTTACCGATCCTGGGTGGACACCGCTGTTCGTCAATGCTGCGGGTCTGGTAACCGAAGTCGGTGGCATGATGACCCATGGATCGGTGGTGGCGCGCGAGTACGGCATTCCGGCCGTCGTTGGTGTCGTCGATGCAACCAAACTGATAAAGACAGGCCAGCGCATTCGGGTGCATGGAGATACCGGAACCATCGTGTCCGTTCATGCTTAGCCCTGCTTGACAATTGATGATCGTTTGCTAGTATTAAGTTAAAATTGTGGCAACCGGCTATCGCCGATAAGTGAATCGAATTTATCATTACCATTAGAAATCATTGCTTTTATCAACCATCGTACGATCACTTTTCCACAGGCAATCAATATGCAAAAGCGTTATCGTGTCTTTATCCTGCTAACCCTGCTGCTGGTCGCGTGTGCCACCAGCCCCACCGGAAGACGTCAGCTGATCATTGTTTCGGAAGACTCGGCCATTGCCGCTTCAAAGCAGGCCTATACGGAGATGCTCAAACCCTATGCCGAAAAAGGAAAAATCGACAACGACCCGGCATTGAAGGCGCGTGTATACCAGATCACCGGACGATTGATTGCCCAGGCCATAAAGATGCGCCCGGAGACCAAAGACTGGGCATGGAGCATCAAAATTATCGACGAGCCGAAAACGGTCAACGCGTGGGCGATGGCGGGCGGCAAAATGGCCCTCTATACGGGACTCGTGGAAAAGCTCAACGCAACCGATGATGAGCTGGCGCAGGTTCTCGGTCATGAAATTGCCCATGCACTGGCCAAGCATTCGGCCGAAAAAATGTCCGTGGCCATGGCCAGTTCGATCGGGGTGGCTGCGGTGGGTGTTGTGGCAGATAGCAAAGGATTGGCGATGACTGGCGCAGCCCTCGCCGCTTCCCTGGCTGTCCAGATGCCCAACAGTCGTGCGGCCGAGTCCGAAGCGGACGTGATCGGGATTGAACTGGCGGCGAAGGCGGGATACGATCCGCGAGCGGCAATCACCCTTTGGCAAAAGATGGCCAAAGCGGGTGGTAAAGGTCCCCCCGAATTTCTCAGCACCCATCCGGCTCCGGAAAATCGCG
>JAAUYD010145695.1_pt1 | contig 13057 bp, 10 predicted proteins | sample 7278101 | NCBI WGS metagenome assembly JAAUYD01 (sample SAMN14350128, study PRJNA611818) | marine sediment metagenome | isolation source: surface marine sediment (0.6m) | place: French Polynesia: Moorea | collected 2018-08
ACCTCCCCAAAAAACCCCAACATCCGCTCCCATGAGCGCGCATCCACCTTCGCGTCATACCTCAGATTTGGGATCCCAAACTGGTCCGCATCCGGATTCGTGAACCCGTGCCGCACGTCGCCACCGTAGGTGTTCATCTCCCAGTCGGCATCGGCTTCCTGCAGCTTCTTGCGGAAGTTGTCGACGACCTCCGGTGCGATGAAGCCGTCGTTCATGCCGTGTAGCACGAGGATCTTCGGCCCGATCTTCCCCTTGGACTCCTCGGGTGCGGCCGGCAGCGAGCCGTGGAAGCTGACGACGCCCTTGACCGGCGCGTTGACATAGGCCATGTGCAGCACGGTCGCGCCGCCGAAGCAGTAGCCGATCGCCGCGAGCTTGTCGCCGTCGACTATGCCGCTGGCCTTGAGCTGGTCGAGGCCGAGCAGCGCACGGGCGCGCCAGCCCTCTACGTCGGCCGTGATCTCCTGCATCCATTCGCGCGCCTGGTCCGGTGTGTCGGTAACCTGGCCGTCGCCGTACATGTCCGCGGCAAACGCGACATAACCGAGCTCGGCGAGCATGCGCGCGCGCTTCTTTGCGTAATCGTTGAGCCCCCACCACTCGTGAATCACCAGCACGCCGGGCCGCGGCCCCTGCACGGCATCGTCCCAGTACAGATGACCGGTCAGCAGCACGTCGTCGTCCTTGTACTGCACCGCCTTGGTCTGCACGGCCGCCTGACCCTGCACGGCCAACATCATCAACAGCAGGCCGGAGACAATCGTTTTCATCGCAATCCACTCCCAGTTGTCATTGACCCGGACCCGGCACCATTGACCGAGCCGGTTGCCTGCGCCGACTCCGAAAGACTCAGCGTACCGGCCGGTCGAACAGGCGCCGCCACGCCGGGTGATCGGCGATCAGCGTCAGTGCATCCTGCAACAAGGCCTTGCCCGGCTCAACCCGGTGCCAGGTCGACGCCCCGGAAGGATGCGGCAGCGGCACGACGTCGACGGCCCTGCCGTGCAGCGAAACCCGGTGCAGCTCGCCGACCACGTCGGTCAGGCGGGCAAACGCCAGGAACTGCTGCATCGCCAGCTTGCCGACCGGGATCACCAGCGCGGGCCGCAACAGGTCCATCTCCGCGGCCAGCCACGCGGCGCAGTTGCCGACCTCGTCGTCGCTCGGCAGGCGATCGCCGCCCCTCGGGTTCTTGCCCGGGAAACAGCGGCACACCGCGGCCATGTAGACGCGCTGACGAAAATCCGCCTCGGCGACGCCGATCCGCTGGTACCAGCCGAACAGTGTCTTGCCTGCGGTCCACGCGAACGGCCGACCGAACTCGCCCTCGCGCGCGCCCGGCGCCTGCCCGACCTGGATCACCGGCGACACAGCAGGCTCGCCGACCACGACCGGTCCGAGCACGTCCGGGCACCGCCGGCATGCCCGCAGTCGCGCCTGGTGCTCGACCAGCAATTGCAGTCTCGACGCCATGTCGCCACACTGCCATGGTGGCGTGCACGAGGAAAGCACCGCACCCGTCTCAGCCGCCCGGTATCCGCCAGATGTCCCGCCACGCCCGCGCGTCCCGCGTCCTGATCCTGTCCGACACCCACGGCCGGCTGCATCCGGAGATCGCCGCGCTGGCCGAAGACGTCGATGTCGTCGTCCACGCCGGCGACATCGGTCACCCCGAGGTGCTCGCGCGGCTCGCCGCCGGCGGCGCGGCGCTGGTCGCGGTGCGCGGCAACAACGATACCCACCAGACCTGGCCGGCGGATGACCATGCGACGCTCGAGGCGCTGCCGCTGGACGCGCAGCTGGCGCTGCCGGGTGGCACACTGGCGGTCGAACACGGTCACCGCGCCAACCCGGTCGCCCGCCGCCACGCGCTGTTGCGCGAGCGCCATGCCGGCGCCCGCCTGGTCGTCTATGGGCACAGCCACCGGCCGTGCATCGACGACAGCGCGAGCCCGACGGTCGCCAATCCGGGCGCTGCCGGTCGCAGTCGCACCTTCGGCGGATCCGGCTGCATCCTCCTCACCGCCAGCACTGCGACCTGGCGGCTCACATCCCGTCAGTTCGCACTCGACACATGGAACTCGTAGGGCACGCAGTTGGCGAACGGTCTACCGACCTGGTCGGCGAGCGGCAGGCCATCGCACCTCGCGGCGAGCACGCGCAGCGTCTCCTCATGCGCGACCAACAGCAGGTCGTCGACACCCCGCTGCAGCAGTTCATCGACGAAACCGTCGACCCGCAGCCGGTAGTCGCGCAACGACTCACCACCGTTCACGCTCATGCCGACCGGGTCGGCGGCGATCGCCTGCAGGTAGTCGGCGACCGGGCGACCATCGAAGCCGGACCGGATATCCGCGAGCCGCGGTTCGACCGTGACGTCCAGACCCAGCGCGTCGGCGACGATGGCGGCGGTCCGGCGGGCGCGCAGCAGCGGTGAGCAGAACACCTGTGCAAGGGCCGCGTTGCGCAGGGCGGTCGCGGCCGCCTCGGCCTGGGCCACGCCCTGCGGCGTCAGGTCGACCGCGCGACGATCGTCGTCGTTGCACAGCCCGTCGACGTTGTACCGCGACTGGCCGTGGCGCAGGCCGATGACCCGCATCAGGGCCGGAGGCTGCGCCGGTAGGTCACGTCGTCACTGCTGTCGAAGACACCGTCCGGCCCCGCAGAGATCAACAGGTAGCCGTCGCCATCGTAGCGGTACTGGATCTGCTTGCCCCAGCCGTCGATCGTCGCGTCGAAACCCAGCAGCAGTGCCTGCCCGATGTCGGCCATGCTCAGGCGCTGCGGATCGACGTCGGCCCCGGCGGCACCGAACCAGGTGTTCAGCCGCTGGCCGAGGACCCGCAGCTTGCTGCGCGTCGCCACCCACTTGTTCTCTTCGCTGAGCGCCGTGGTCGGCGACTCTGCCGACGGCGCCGCGGGCTGCGTCCACGCCGGCGCCGGCGGCGGCTCGGAGAACTGCGGCTTGGCCTGCATGAAATGTGCGTGGGCGGTGTCGACGATGCTCCAGGTCAGCAACGAGACGACAATCGCGACGACGATGCCGACGAACACCGAGGTCTTGCTGGTGCCACCGGCCGTGGCGATATCGATATCCGACGCGTACGTCGGCGACATCCGGTTCATGTACGCGATCGCGCTGCGCGCGTGACGGCAGTACAGGTACTTAAGGATCGCCGGCCAGAACAGCCGGTTGGCGACGAGCCCGGCGATACCCACGTAGGTCAGCTTGTCCGAGATACCGTCCTTGCTGCCGAGCGCGATCAGCAGCACCGGCAACAGGACCTCGGCGACGAAGATCACAGCACCCCACGCCCACATCTTCCGGTACATCGCCCACAGGAACGGGCTGATCATCGCCGTGACGCTCCACGACAACGCCAGGTGCGTGCGCGGGCCGAGCATCATTCGCTGACAGGCGTCGACGAGATGCGAACCGGAGCGGCCCATGTACAGCTTGAGGTGGTACTGTTCGGTGGGCAGATCGTTGCCGTCGTCGACCCAGGCGTCGTGCCAGCCGGCAGTCTCACGCGCATGGATGTTCTGCGATCCGGCCGCGCGCTGGTGGGCGCGTTCCAGCGGCGCAGCGGTGTGCGCCGGCGGTCTCGGCGACGGCGGCCTCGGTCGCGCCGGCGGCTCCGGCGGCCGCGGATGGCCGGCCCGGCCGCGGTTGTACTCGGCGAACACGATCCCGCATTCGTCACAGCGGCGCGCCACCAGCTGCTGGTGGCCGCAAGCCGGGCAGCGCATCAGCCCGGCGGCACCCGGCTCGCCGCGATTCGGCAGATGCAGGTCACCATGCGCCTGCGCCTGGTCGTCGACCCGTTCTACGCGGGCCCGGGCGCCCAGCCCTTCGAGCCGTTGCTGCAGCGCGGCCGCCTGGTGCGCGCCCATCTCCTCGTCGATCGGGTACTCGCGCCCCTCGAACACGCCGATCAGCCTGCCGGCGGAGATCTCGAACAGGCGCGACAGCGACGCGATCACGGCCTCGCGGCTGAATCCGCCGACCAGGTGACCGGTCAGCACTACGCGGTAGCGCTCATTATCCATTGACGGGCATCCCGGGGAGGCACAGGGGATGGCTCATGGCGGCGCGGCTTCCTTCGTACGGCACTGGCTCATACCAGCGGCGGATTATAGCGATTCCGCAGTGGCGGCGTACGCGTCGCCGGCCGGGGCGTCGCTTGGCCGGCAGCGCAGTCGCTAGAATCCGCGCATGGACCGAAGACCCCACGCCGCCGCCCCACGGGTCGGCCCCGAGAAGCCGCCGAAGGCCCTGCTACGCAAGGTCGGCCGCGCCATCGCCGACTTCGGCATGATCGCTGACGGCGACCGCATCCTGCTCGGCGTGTCCGGTGGCAAGGACTCGCTGAGCCTGCTGATGGTCCTGCACCACCTGCGCAGCTATGCCCCGGTGCGCTTCGATCTCGGCGTCATCACCGTCGACCCGGAGATCGACGGCTTCGATCCGTCGTCGCTGACCGGCTTCTACGACGCCCTCGACATCCCCTGGCACTACTGCCGCCAGCCGATCATGGAACAGGCCAAGACCCGGCTGCAGGGCGACTCGTTCTGCGCCTACTGCGCGCGCATGAAGCGCGGCATCATGTATTCGACGTGCCGCGCGCACGGCTACAACGTGCTCGCGCTGGCGCAGCACCTCGACGACCTGGCCGAGAGCTTCCTGATGTCGGCGTTCCACCAGGGCAGGCTCGAGACGATGAAGGCCCACTACCGGATCGACGCCGGCGACCTGCGCGTAATCCGGCCGCTGGTCTACGTGCGCGAGACGCAGACCCGCGCATTCGCCGACACGGCGACGCTACCGGTGGTCCCCGACTCGTGCCCCGCGTGCTTCAGCGCCCCGACGCAGCGGGCGTACATGAAGGCGCTGCTGGCCCGCGAGGAGCATGCCCACCCACGGCTGTTCGGCAGCCTGCTCAGCGCCATGCGCCCGCTGATGGGCGATAGAAACGAAGGAAATTCCCGGAGGTAAAGTTTCTCCACCAGCGATCGCTACACCGCTCAACCGGCAGAGGATTAGACCGGCCACCAAGGGCTTGATGCAAGGGGAAACCTCATGAAACCGATCACCCGACTGACAACCGCCGTGTTCTGCGCGGCAGCACTCAGCACACCAACTTTCGCCACCGAGTCGTCGCCGCAGACCGTCGACGGCGCGGTCACGGTCGATACCGCAAAGGCCCGCGCCTTATTCGACCAGGAGGCCGCATTTGTCGACGTGCGCAAGGACAGCGATTTCGAGGCCGGCCGCATTCCCGGCGCTATCCATATCGAACTGAAGAAGAAGTTCAACGAACAGAGCCTGGCCTCCGAGGTCAACAAGGACGAAGCCGTCGTGTTCTACTGCAACGGTCACTCGTGCATGCGCAGTTCCGACGCGACCAGGCTGGCGGTCGGCTGGGGCTTCAGCAAGGTGCACTACTATCGCGACGGTTTCCCGGCCTGGAAGGCCGCCGGCAACCCCGTCGAGTAGCGCGTCGGCGTTGCCTCCGGCATCCGAGCAGCCAACGCTGCAGGGACAGAACATGCGCCTGACGCTGAAGAATCGCCTGTTGCTGGCCTCAATGGTCTGCACGCTGCTGGTTGTCGGCACGTTCGTCGGCGCCGACAAGGTGACACGCTCGCAACAGCTGGAGCACGAAATCGCAACCAACGTCGCCTACACGCAGGCACTGTGGGCGGCAGCGACGGGTGCGCGGTACGACGCGATGGAAGGAGAGACCCGCGCACTGACGCGCAGCCGTGATGCTATCAAGGCGGTCAAGGCCGCCGACAAGGCGGCCCTCGCAGAAGCGGCGGAGCCAACGTTCAACCGCATGAGCGCCAGCGGCGCGATTGACGGCATGTTGATCACCGATCTCGCTGGCGAGCTCCTGTACAGCACCGGGCGTAGCAGCCTGACATCGCTGCCGACGACCGTGGCCGACGAGAAGAAGGTCCGTCGCGAACTGGTCACCGACAGCCAGGGAGAACCCGCGCTGGCGGTCGGCTTCCCCCTGTATTCACGCGGCAAGGCCAAGGGCGTAGCCGTCTACCTGTTGGGTCTCGGCGTCGTCGCCGACCAGATCGCCGGCAATACCGGCGCCGTCGCGAGCTTGCTGACCCGGGACGGAACGCCGCTGCACAGCAGTGACCCGGACAGCACCCAGGGAATCGGCTGGGCCTCGATCGCAGGCGGCGGCCCGAGTTGGCGCATGCTGCCGGTCGACGACAGGGTGTTTGCCACCACGATCATCCCGTTACCCGGTTTCGAGGGTGAAATCGCCGGCCTGCTTGCCCTGCAACGCGACTCCACCAGTGTCGCCGCGGGAGTCAGGCATATAGATCGGATCCAGACACTCGCCGTCGTCGCCGTAGTGCTGTTGGCGATATTCATCATCTACCACCAGATCACCAGGGCCTTCCGCCCATTGCACAAGGCTGCCGAGGCGATGGCGGCGATCTCGCAAGGCGACCTCTCGATGGATGTCAAGTGCACCACCAATAACGAGATCGCCGAGATGCTCAACGGCATGCAGCAGATGCGCGACTACCTGCGCGGCATGATCAGCTCGATCCACGAGGCCACCGAGCAACTCAACCAGGTCGCGCGCGAGGCCAGTGACGTAGCCGGGCGCTCGGTCGCCGGCGCCATGCAGCAGAAGGACGACACCGACAGTGTTGCCACGGCAATGACCGAGATGGCCAGCACCGTGCGCTCGGTCGCCGACAACGCCCACCAGGCGGCCGACGCGGCGCGCAGTGCCGATTCGCAAGCGCAGCAGGGACGCGGTGTGGTGCAGGCGACGGTAACGGCCATCCGCAGCCTCGCCGACGAGGTGCGTTCGGGCGCCGAGGCTATAGAACGCGTGCGCCGGGAGTCCGACGCGATCGGTCAGATCCTCGATGTCATCCGCGGCATCGCCGAACAGACCAACCTGCTGGCGCTGAATGCCGCGATCGAGGCCGCGCGCGCCGGAGAACAGGGTCGCGGCTTCGCCGTGGTCGCCGACGAAGTGCGCACGCTGGCGAGTCGCACCCAGTCGTCGACGACCGAGATCCAGTCGATGATCGAGCGCCTGCAACAGGGCACCCACGAGGCGGTCGGCGTCATGGACAGCAGCCGCCAGCGCGCCGAAGACAGTGAGACCCAGGTGCATGTCGCCGGCGATGCGCTAGAGGCCATCACCCAAGCGGTCAGCCGCATCTCGGAAATGAACGCACAGATCGCCAATGCCGCCGCCGAACAGGGCCGTGTCGCCGAGGAGATCAACCGCAACGTGCTCAATATCGCCGGCGTCGCCGAACAGACCGTGGTCGGTGCCGGTCAGTCGACCGCCGCCAATCAGCGCATCACCGATCTGACGGGCGAACTGCAGCAGTTGGTCCGCAGCTTCCGGCTCTAAAATCCGCGCTACCACGGCCACCGGCAGCGCGCGGCAGTGATCGTTTCTCGGGGCCGGGAGCACGCCTGACCACCTCCCTACGGACCGCAGGCCTTTGCCGCTGCACTCAGACCACGCGGTTGCGCGGGCTGCCGGCAAGGAATGCGCGGATGTTCGCGACCGTCTCGTCGACCGCATTCTGCCGCGCCTGGCGACCGGCCCAGGCGCTGTGCGGCGTCACGATCAGGTTCGGGATGTCGTCGGCCAGCAGCACGTGATCGGGCGGCGGGGGTTCGGTGTCCAGGACATCGATCGCGGCACCGCCGATCTCGCCGCGGCGCAGCGCATCGGCCAGCGCGGCATTGTCGACGACGGCGCCGCGCGCCGTGTTGATCAGCAACGCCGTCGGCTTCATCGCCTGCAGGGCCCGTGCGTCGATCAGGTGGTGCGTGCTGTCGAGCAGCGGCACGTGCAGCGTCAGCACGTCGGCCTGCCGCAGCACGTCGTCGAAGGGAACGCGGCCTGGGGTCGCCGTGCCACCCGGGCGCTGTGACACCAGCACCTGCATGCCGAAGGCCTCGGCGATGCGTGCGACGCCCTGCCCCAGTTCTCCGTGGCCGACGATGCCGAGCGTCATGCCACGCAGCTCGCGGACCGGGTAATCGAGCAGGCAGAAGCGCGGGCTGCGGCTCCAGTCGCCGCGTCGCACGGCCGCGGCGTAGTCGAACAGGCGCGTGTGGTGGGCGAGCATCAGCGCGAACACGTGCTGCACGACACTGTCGGTCGCATAGCCGGCGATATTGCAGACCGGTATCCCGAGCGCCTGCGCGGTATCGGTCGCGACGTTGTTGTAGCCGGTCGCGGTCAGGCAGATCAGCCGGATCGCCGGTGCCGCGCGCAGCATCGCGTCGTCGATGACGACCTTGTTGGTGACGACGATCTCGGCGTCGCCGATGTGCTCGAGGCACTGCTCCGGCGCCGTGGCCTGGTAGGTCCGCCAGTCGCCGACCGTCGCCGCAAACGCCGACAGGTCGAGATCCTCTTCGGCGAGGCTGGCGAGATCGAGAAAAACCCCACGCATACGATTCCTCCGCGTTATCCCCGACGGAAACTAGCACGCACAACGGAATCGGGGGGAGAGACGCGTCAGTCAGGCCCTGGTCCACTGGGCCGGCAGAAAGATCACGCTGGCGCCGGACATCAAGACGTCAGATCCGACACCACCCACCGAAACCGACCCGCCGGGCATGGGCGACCCGCAAGGCCAGCGCAGCTTCGGGATCGCAGCGAGCCGTCGCCGGCTCGCTGCGGACCCGGCCGCGATGTCTGACAGGTCACGCTGCGCGCCAGGTTAGATGCCACCGGAAACCACGCCGCTGGCGGCGCTCGCCTCGACGGCACCGACCGCGATCACCGGCACCAGGGCGTCGAGCCTCTCGGTCCATGCCGTGGGCTGGATCGATTGCGCGGCGCCGTGGCCGGCACAGACAACGGCCCCGGGCATCGGCACAGACCGCACCGGATTCACTGCCGAGTTCGGCGCGCAGCGGGGCGTTTACACCGTCGAGCCGTGCCGCGCGCCGCCGCCGGTCATCAGACTTGAACACGGCGCCGCCAGCGACAGCGCTGCCGCCGGGTTCGGCGCTACGGTTTCGGATAGAATCCCGTTCACGGCCCGGTGTGTTCGGGCCGCGTTGTTTCTGGCCTTGCTTCGGCCCGGTGGCACCCATGGAGCGCATCCGCGAGATCCCCTACAACTACACGTCGTTCTCCGACCGCGAGATCGTCATCCGCTACCTCGGCGACGACAACTGGCGCCTGATCGAGGACCTGCGCGGCACCCGGCGTACCGGGCGCTCGGCGCGCATGCTGTTCGAGGTCCTCGGCGACATGTGGGTCATCGAGCGCAACCCCTATCTGCAGGACGACCTGATCCACAATGTCGACCGGCGCGATTCGCTGATCCAGGCCCTTAACCACCGCCTCGCGCAGTTCGAGCAGCGACTCAACTGCAACCCGGATGCGGCCCGCCTGCTCGATGCCGCGCGCGATGCCGTCGACCGCTTTTCCAACTGCTTCGGTGAACGCGCGGCGCTGCGCGGCCGGGTACGGCGCGCGCTGGGCCGGATCACGCGCCGCGACAACATCGACTTCAGCGGCCTGGCGCGGGTGTCGCACGCGACCGACGCGACCGACTGGCGCGTCGAGATGCCGTTCGTCGTGATCTCGCCGGACCGCGAGGACGAGGTCGCCGCGATCGTCAGGGCCTGCATCGACTGCGCGCTGACGCTGATCCCGCGCGGCGGCGGCACCGGCTACACCGGCTCGGCGGTACCGCTGGACGCGCACTGCGCGGTCATCAATACCGAGAAGCTCGAAGATCTGTCCGCGGTCGAACAGGTCGCGCTGCCCGGCGTCGACGCCAGAGTGCCGACTGTGCGCTGCGGCGCCGGCGTCGTGACCCGCCGCGTCTCCGACCTCGCGGGAAGCAACGGTCTGGCGTTCGCGGTCGACCCGACCTCGCAGGATGCATCGACGATCGGCGGCAATATCGCGATGAACGCCGGCGGCAAGAAGGCCGTGCTGTGGGGCACGACGCTCGACAACCTGGCCAGCTGGCGCATGGTCACCCCGCAGGCCGACTGGCTCGAGGTCGAACGCCTCGATCACAATCTCGGCAAGATCCACGAGCAGGAAACGGTGCGCTTCCGCATCCAGCGCTATGAGGCCGACGGCAGGACGCCCAGCGCCGAGCCGGAGCTGCTCGAGATGCCCGGCGCCGTGTTCCGCAAGACCGGGCTCGGCAAGGACGTCACCGACAAATTCCTGTCCGGCCTGCCGGGCGTGCAGAAGGAGGGCTGCGACGGCCTGATCACGTCGGCGCGCTTCGTGCTGCATCGTATGCCGGAGCACGTGCGCACCGTGTGTCTCGAGTTCTTCGGCTCCGATCTCGGCACCGCGGTGCCGGCGATCGTCGAGATCGTCGAGCACGTCAAGCAGACCGACGGCGTGCAGATCGCCGGCCTCGAACACCTCGACGAGCGCTACGTCAAGGCGGTGCGCTACGCGACCAAGGCGGCACGCCGCGAGCGGCCGAAGATGGTATTGATCGCCGACCTGGTCTCGGACGACGAAGACGCGGTCGGTGCGACCGCGTCCGAGGTCGTACGCCTGGCCAACGCGCGCGAGGCCGAGGGCTTCGTCGCGGTCAAGCCCGAGGCCCGCCAGCGCTTCTGGCTCGATCGCGCGCGCACCGCGGCGATCTCGGCACACACCAACGCGTTCAAGATCAACGAGGACGTCGTGATTCCGCTCGACCGGCTCGCCGAGTACAGCCGCGGCATCGAGCGCATCAACATCGAGCAGTCGATCGCCAACAAGCTCGAAGCGCTCGAGGCCTTCGACCGGCTGCTCGCCGAGCGCACACCCGAGGCCGGCGACGATGACGACGCGGCCAAGGCGATCGATCGCAGCAAGTTCGCGATGGCACGCGACCTGATCGCACAGGTCCGCCAACGCTGGCAGACGCTGGCCGGCTGCCTCGACCGCCCGGCCGCCGGGTTCACGTCCGGCCAGGGCGGCGACATCCTGCTCGACAGCGAGCAGGCCCTTGTCCGTGACGGCGACACGTTGCTCGACCTACTGCTGCGCCGCGACGTGCGCGTGTCGTACCGCAGCGAACTCAAGCAGCCGCTGCGCGAGATCTTTCGCGGCTCGGCGCTGGAGCCGCTGCGCGAAGCGCTGCGCGAGATGCACGCCGAGGTCCGCAACAACCGGCTGTTCGTCGCGCTGCACATGCACGCCGGCGACGGCAATGTGCACACCAATATCCCGGTGCATTCGCACAACTACCGCATGCTGCACGAGGCCGACCGCATCGTCGATCGCGTCATGCAGCTGGCGCAGTCGCTGGGTGGCGTGATCTCGGGCGAGCACGGCATCGGCCTGACCAAGGTGCAATACCTCGACGACGACAAGCTCGCGCGCTTCGTCGAGTACAAGCACGAGGTCGACCCGCAGCAGCACTTCAACCGCGGCAAGCTGATGCCGGATTCGGGCCTCGACGGCGCCTACACACCGTCGCTGCGCCTGGTACAGCAGGAAGCGATCATTCTCGAGGAGAGCGAACTCGGCGCGCTCAACGACGACGTCAAGCACTGCCTGCGCTGTGGCAAATGCAAGCCGAAGTGCATGACCCACGTGCCGCGCGCCAACCTGCTGTACTCGCCACGCAACAAGATCCTCGGCACCGGCCTGGTCATCGAGGCCTTCCTGTACGAGGAACAGACCCGGCGCGGCATCTCGCTCGAACACTTCGAGGAGATGAACGACATCGCCGACCACTGCACCGTGTGCCACAAGTGCGAGTCGCCGTGCCCGGTCGACATCGACTTCGGCGACGTCACGATCCGCATGCGCAAGATCCTGACCGAGCGCGGCAAGAAGCGCTTCAACCCCGGCACCTGGGCGGCGATGAAGTTTCTCAACGCGACCGACCCGCGCACCATAAAGGTACTGCGCAAGGGCATGCTCGACTGGGGCTTCAAGGGCCTGAGCTTTGCCCACGACCTGGCCGGCAGGACCCGTGTGCTCGGGCGCAGCGACGACGCGCCGCGGGCGACCAGCGGTCGACCGAAGCTCAAGGACATCGCCGTCGAGCTGGTGCGCCGGCCGATCCGCGTCGAGCTGCCGAAGCGCTCCTACCGCGCCGAGCTCGGCCTCGAAGACCGCACGATGGTGCCGATCATCCGCGACGCGGCCAAGATCGATGACGACTCCGACGCGGTGTTCTATTTTCCCGGCTGCGGCTCGGAACGGCTGTTTTCGGACATCGGCCTGGCGACGCTGGCGATGCTCCACGAGGTCGGCGCGCAGACGGTGCTGCCGCCGGGCTACCTGTGCTGCGGCTACCCGCAGACCTCGGCCGGCCTGCACGACAAGGGACAGAAGATCACGACCGACAACCGCGTGCTGTTCCACCGCGTCGCCAACACGCTGAACTACATGGATATCAGGACCGTGATCGTGTCGTGCGGCACGTGCATGGACCAGCTGCTGAAGTACGAGTTCGAGCAGATCTTCCCCGGCTGCCGTCTGCTCGACATCCACGAGTACCTGATGGAAAAAGGCGTGAAGCTGGACGGCGTCGACGGCGTGCACTACCTGTACCACGATCCGTGTCACAGCCCGATGAAGACCCATGACCCGCTGCAGGTCGCCGGCACGCTGATCGGTCAGGACGTGACGCTGTCGGAGCGCTGCTGCGGCGAGGCCGGGACGCTCGGCACCGCGCGGCCGGACATCGCCAACCAGCTGCGCTTCCGCAAGGTCGAGGAACTGCGCAACGGCATCGAGTCACTGAGCGGTGAACGCCAGACGCAGGGTCAGGTCAAGCTGCTGACCAGCTGCCCGGCGTGCCAGCAGGGTCTCGCCCGCTACGGCGACGAGACCGGGTTGAAGACCGACTACATCGTCGTCGAGATGGCGCGGCACCTGCTCGGCGACGGCTGGCAGCAGCGCTTCATCGACCGCGCCAGGGCCGGAGGCATCGAGCGCGTGCTGCTGTAGGGGGCCAAGGGCCAAGGGCCAAGGGCCAAGGGCCAAGGGCCAAGGGCCAAGGGCCAAGGGCCAAGGGCCAAGGGCCAAGGTCAATGGTAAAAGCGCGAATC
>JAAUYD010108614.1_pt1 | contig 13055 bp, 11 predicted proteins | sample 7278101 | NCBI WGS metagenome assembly JAAUYD01 (sample SAMN14350128, study PRJNA611818) | marine sediment metagenome | isolation source: surface marine sediment (0.6m) | place: French Polynesia: Moorea | collected 2018-08
CCCCCGACGTCGACGAGATCACGGGCCTCTCACCCGCCGTCGCCATCGAGCAGAAGTCGATCTCGCGCAGCCCGCGCAGCACCGTCGGCACGGCGACCGACATCGCCGACTACCTGCGCCTGCTCTACGCGCGAGATCGACTTCTGCTCGATGGCGACGGCGGGTGAGAGGCCCGTGATCTCGTCGACGTCGGGGGGCTCGAGCTGATCGAGGAAGCCCCGCGCATGGGTCGACAGGCTCTCGACGTAGCGGCGCTGCCCCTCGGCGTAGAGCGTGTCGAAGGCGAGGCTCGACTTGCCCGAGCCCGACGGTCCGGTGATCACGACGAGCCGGTCGCGGGGCAGGCCGACGTCCACGCTCTTGAGGTTGTGGACCCGGGCGCCTTCGACGCGGATCTCTTCGGGGGCTCGGGCCAGGCCCGCGAGCTCGGGCACCGCGGCACCGCTCACGAGTGCACCGCCCTGCACGTCTCCGGCGGCGTCATGCTCTCAGCGCGATCCCGTGACCTGCTCGATCCGCACGGCCTCGTCGAACACGCCGTGGCGCGCGACGTAGGTCTGCGCGCGCAGGGTCTCGAGCCACTCGAGGTACGCGGCGTCGGTCTTCTGTCGCTGCAGCTCGGCCGTGAGCATCGGCTCGGCGGCCTCGAAGGTGACGACCTCGACCCCGCGGCGCTCGACGAGCTGGATCACGTTGCAGCCGAAGGCGGTGGGGATGACGGGCGAGATGTCGCCGGGCTCCATGGTCTCGAGGGGCTGTCGCATCCAGCCCGCCATGTCGGCGACGTGCAGCCAGCCGAGCTCGCCGCGCTTCTCGGGGTTCATGTCGGTCACGCGCTGGGCCATGTCGCCGAAGGCGATCTCGCCGCCCGCGATCTTGTCGCGCGCGTCCTGCGCGATCCGGCACGCGGTGTCGATGTCGCGCATGGCGCTCGGGCCCGCGCCGACCAGGATGTGGCGCAGGTACGCCTCCTCGCCCTCGGCGCGCTGGTTGCCGAAGCGCTTCTCGAAGAGCGCCTCCACCTCTTCGGGCTCGACCCGCACCCGCGAGCGCACCATGGCGTTGAGCACCTTCGACCGCTCGATCTCGCCGCGGATCTTCTCGCGGTACTCCTGCACCGAGAGGCCGTGGCTGCGCACGCTCGCCTGCAGCTGCTCGATGGTCAGCCCGTTGTCCTGGGCGATGCCGTAGATCGCGTTGTCGATCTCCTGATCGGTGGCGTCGAGCTCGAGGCGCTTGACCACGCCCTCGATCAGCTTCGACTCGATCAGGCGCTCGAGCGCGTCGCCGTACATGTTGCGGACGTCGGCCTCGCTGGCGCCCTGGGCGCGCATGCGATCCTCGATCGGCTTGGCGAGCTCCTGCACCTCGCTGATCAGCACGATCTCGGTGCCGACCTGGGCCGCGATGCCGTCGATCAGCGCGGGCTCGGCGCGGGCGGGCGTGGCGCCGGCGGCGAGCAGCCCGAGCGCCGCCCCGATCGCGATCCAGATCCCCCAGAACGACGCCCAGAAGAGGAAGGACGCGGCTCGGCCCGCCTGCTCGCCCCGGCGGGGTGAGGGGCGGCCTTCGAGGCCCTCGTCGGGCTGGGCAGGTCGGTGCGGCGAGGTCGGTGAGCTCATGGGTCGAAGCGCTTGTGATCCAGACGTTTGGAGGAGCGAGGCCCATCTTAGCCGCGGCGCGGCCGAGCGCACGGCGCGCCCGGGAGCCGTTCGGACACCGCAGAGGCTGCCGCGGGTTCGCCCGATCGGCACCACGCGTCGCGATCACCTGCATGCACCGCTCGTCGCAGGACGCGCTCGATCGAGCGCCAGAGCAGCTGATGGATCGATCCGGGCCCTTGAGAGACTGCGAGAAAGGCGATATCCACCGGAGTTGAATCCATCGAGATCGATGGATCCCTCTCGAAGATGGATCCATCGGATTCATTCGTACGCCGAAGCCGGATGTCGTCCCGTTTCTGATGGAAGTATCAATATGAGTGAGAGCTTCGTATCAGCGGCTCCAGGCGGACGCGAACACGTTCGCGGATCGAGCGACCGCCGCAAGAAGACCCAGGAGGCGGCTCGCGCGCGCCTGCTCCAGGCCGGCGCGGCGCTTCTCGCCGATCGCGGGCTCGAGGGGGCGAACTCGAACCAGATCGCCCGCGCCGCGGGCGCCGGGGTCGGCACCTTCTACGCCCACTTCGAGGACAAACACGCCCTGCACCGGGCCGTGGTTCGCCAGACCTTCGAGGGGCTGCAGGCTCGGCTCGCGAAGGCCGCGGCCGAGGCCGACTCGCTCGAGGATCAGGTGCGCTCGCTGGTGGGCGCCCTCTGCGACTTCGCGCAGACCTGGCCCGACTTCTTCCGCGTCTCGTTCGGCCGGCCCCTGCCCGCGCACGTGCCCGGCGAGCCCGCGCTCACCTTCTCGACCCGCGGCGTCGAGCAGCGCCTCGATGGGCTCCGGCGAGAAGGTCGACTCGAGATCGACGTCGATCCCGCGGTCGCGGCCTCGGCGGCGCTCGCCATGCAGACGGGAGTGGTGCTGCAGTGGCTCGACGGTCGGCTCGTGTCCGACCGCGAGGCGGTGGTCGAGACGCTGACCCGGCTGCACCCCGCGCTCAGCGCTTCGACCGACTGAAGGGGGCCGGGCTTCACTGCGGGCTTCGAGCTCGCGATTCGGCCCGGCGTCGCGTCGGGCTTCGAGCTCGCTGCCTCGGCGCTCGGCCTAACGCCGCCCGCGGCTCCTGCGCAGGTGCTCCTCACGATTCGCTTCGAGCGCTTCGGCCGCGGTCTTCACCTGGGCGTAGAGCGCCCGGACGTCGACGCGCTCACCGTGCTCGACGCGCTTCGAGATCATCGTCACCGGAAAGAAGACCTGGTCGGTGGTGCGGTACTGCAGCGCGCGGCTGTGGCCGTACTTGTCGTCGACGACGGCCCACTGCAGGATCCGCAGGTCGCGGTCGAGGGCGTCGCCGAGCACGACGCCCAGCGACTGCAGCATGAACGTGTCGTCGCGGCGCACGTGACCGCCATCGAGCAGGCGCTGCAACGTCGAGAGGTCGCTCTCGGTATCGCGGCCGATCGCCAGCCCGAGCCGGCGCCGGGCGAGGTCGGCCACCCGCTCGCGCTGCAGCTCGGTCTTGCGCACGTCGCCCGGGCCGAAGGCGCCGACCGTCTTCTCGATCTGCGACGTCGCCCCGGGCTGGAGCAGCTCGTCGAGATCCTGCGCCGAGGCGATGCCGGGCACCGCGCTCGCCGAAGCGAGCGAGAGGGTGAGCAGCACGGCGAGCGCATATGCGCGAGAGCTGGCGAGCCGGAAGGGGGGCATGGGCTCTGGAGGGTAGCGACCCGGCGCGTCGCGCGAGCGCGGGGGCCCCTATGCCATCCTCTCCCGGTTCGTGCCGATCGCCTCCGGAGGCCGGTGCCATGCCCGAGCTCCCCGACGTCACCGTCTACGTCGAGCGCCTCGAAGCGCTGCTGGGCGGTCGCACGCTCGAGCGCCTGCGCATCCTGAGCCCCTCGGTGCTGAAGACGGTCGAGCCCCGGCCCGACGCGTGCGCCGGCCGCCGGGTCGTCGGCTTCTCGCGGCTCGGCAAGCGCGTGGTGTGGGAGCTCGAGGGCGAGCTCTTCGTCGTCGTGCATCCGATGATCGCGGGGCGCTTCCACTGGAAGAAGGCGGGCGCCACGCCGCCGCGCAAGACGGGCCACGCGAGCTTCGACTTCGAGCACGGCTCGATGCACCTGACCGAGCAGGGCACGAAGAAGCGCGCGCGGATCCACCTCGTGTCTGGGCGCGAAGGCCTGGCCGAGCACGACCCGGGCGGGGTCGAGCCGCTCGCGTGCACGCTCGACGAGTTCGCCGATGCGCTGCGCTGCGAGAATCACACGCTCAAGCGCTCGCTGACGGCGCCGCACCTCTTCTCGGGCATCGGCAACGCGTACAGCGACGAGATCCTGCACGCGGCGCGTCTCTCGCCCGTGCAGCTCACGAAGAACCTCGACGACGCGGCGATCGCGCGTCTCTTCGAGGCGACCCGCACGACGCTCGTGACCTGGACCGAGCGGCTGCGCGACGAGGTGGGCGACGGGTTCCCCGAGAAGGTCACGGCGTTTCGGCCCGAGATGGCCGTGCACGGCCGCTATGGCGAGCCCTGCCCGGTCTGCGGCGACGCGGTGCAGCGCATCGTGCGCGCCGAGAACGAGGTCAACTACTGCGCGACCTGCCAGACCGGCGGCAAGCTGCTGGCCGACCGCGCGCTCTCGCGCCTGCTGCGGCAGGACTGGCCGAAGACGCTCGAGGAGTGGGAGACGCGTCGCGAGGCCCGGTCGCAGACGACGCGAGGGCCGGGCGGTCGCGGCCGGCGTTGAGCGCCCGACCGGCTCCCATGAGATCGGAAGAGCTCCGAGCGGACTGTGAGCGCGAGGGCCGTCTCGGCAGGCCCCCGCTCCATCCCGTCAACGCGCGCCTCCGATTCAGATTCGCCCGCGAGCGCCCGAAGAGGGATCGAATCCCCCGAGTCCTTCCTCGCTCTTCGAGGCTGTCGCCGGCCCCCAGCGAGCCGGACACGTCCGCCGAGAGGAGCGCATGGCGCAGCCCGCACCGGATGTCGCTGCCGAAGCCCCGCCCGATGCGCGCGAGCGTGCGGCGGGCGAGCGCCGCCGCGCCGGGCACGAGCCGAGCCAGGGGCTCGGGCCGGGCTACGGCCGCGCCCTGCTGTTCGCCGCGCTGACGGCGGCGGGCTTGAGCGCGTGCCAGTTCGCTCTCGGTGCGGTCGCGAGTCACTGGGCACCGGCGACGACACTGCCGCCGGCGTGGCTCGGCATGGGGGCCGGGCTCGCATCGATCGCAGCGCTGATCTGGCTCTCCGAGGTCGAGACCTCGCGGCGCATCCGGCTCGGGCTCGCCGCGACGGCGGTCCTGCTGCACACCGCCCTCTCGCAGGCGCTCATTGCGCTCGGGCTTCGCCTCGAGCCGGGCGCGCCGATCGCCGCCGTGCTCGCTGCGGTGCTCGCGCCCGCTGCGTGGACCTGGCAGAGCCGGGGCCATCTGATCGACCGCGTGCGTCGCCGCGCGGTCGCCACCGCCGGCGACGAGATCCTCATCGTCGATCCGCAGTTCCGCGTGCTGCAGGCGAGCGCGGTCGCGCTCGGGCTGCTCAAGGTCGAGCCCGGCTCGCGTGATCTACCGGCGTCACTCACACGCCTGCTGAAGGGGGACGAGCCGCGCTGCGTTCGGCTGCGCACGCGCGGGGGCGAGATGATCCTCGAGGCATGGACGACGGCGGCGCACGGGGGCGGTCCGCGTGGCATCGTGCTGCGCGACGTCACCGATCGAACGCGAGACGAGAAGCGCCTGCTGCATCTCGCGCACTACGACAGCCTCACCCGGCTCGCCAATCGTCGACTCTTCCTCGAGTCGCTCACGCGCACGCTCGAGGACGCGCAAGCCGACGGCTCGCTGGTCGGGCTCTTCTACATCGACCTCGACGGCTTCAAGTCGATCAACGACTCGCTCGGACACGGCGCCGGCGATCAGCTCCTCGAGGTCGTCGCCGACCGCTTCCGGCGCATCGCCACGCCGGCCGAGCTCGCCGGTCTCGGCCTCGGCCAGAAGCCGCTGCACATCGCGCGGCTCTCGGGCGACGAGTTCGCCATCACGGTGCCCGGCCTTCCGAATGCCCACCTCGCGTACGACCTCGCGACGCGTGTGCTCGACGTGCTCGCGCAGCCCGTGACGATCGACGACCAGACGCTGCGCCCCTCCGCGAGCATCGGGATCGCGATCGGTCCCGACGACGGCGACACCGTCGACGGCCTGATCGGCCACGCCGACACGGCGCTCTATACCGCGAAGAGCCGGGGCCGAAGCCGTTACGCCCGGTACGAGAACACCTTCGACGAGGCCGGCGAGCGCAAGCGCGAGATCGAGAAGGGCCTGCAGAGCGCCATCGAGCGCGGCGAGCTGCGCCTCTGCTACCAGCCCAAGGTCGATCTCCGGACCGGCGTCGTCAGCAGCTTCGAGGCGTTGATGCGCTGGCGAAACGCCGAGCTCGGTGACGTCTCGCCCGGCGAGTTCATCCCGGTCGCCGAGGATCGGGGCCTCGTGACCGAGCTCGGCACGTGGGCGATCGAGGAGGCGTGCCGGCAGATGAACGCCTGGCGCGAGGATGGCTTCTCGGTCGTGCCGGTCGCGGTCAACGTCTCGAGCCATCAGTTCGCGGAGGGCGACCTGCAGGCCATCGTCGTCGAGAGCCTGAAGCGCAACGCGATCGATCCCGAGCTGCTCGAGCTCGAGCTGACCGAGCGGCTCCTGCTGGCCGAAGGCGATCAGGTCGAGATGGTGCTGCGCGACCTGCGCGCGATCGGGGTCCGCATCGCGCTCGACGACTTCGGTACGGGCTACTCGTCGCTCGCCTACCTGAACCGCTTCGCCCTCGACGTGCTCAAGATCGACCGCAACCTGCTGCGCGACATCGACACGAACCCCTCGGCCGCGGGCATCGTGCGGGCGGTCGTCTCGATGGCGCACAGCCTCGGCCTCACGGTGGTCGCAGAGGGCGTCGACGACGAGCAGCAGCTGCCGTTGCTGCGCGACATGCGCTGCGACCAGATCCAGGGCTTCATCTACGCACCGGCGCTCCCGGCGGACGAGGCGGCGCGACACCTCGCCACCGCGAGCCGGCCCGCGCCGATCTGCCCGATCCGCGGCCAGGAGGCCGCCACCCCCGAGATGGAGCCCTCGCAGCCGCTCGACGACGCGCCCGCGCTGCGCGAGGCGCCCCCGTCACCCGCACCGGCGCAGCGCCAGGAGCCCGCGCCGCCTGCACCTGCGCCGCCCCCCGAGCCGGGTGCGACCGAATCGATCGACGAGATCGTGCGGGTCGAGCGCGGCCGCCTGCTCGTCATCGACGACGGCGACGGCTTCATCGGCTCGGCCGCGCTCCGGCTCGGTCGGCTCGGCATCGACACCCACTACGCCGCCGAGATCGACGAGGCGCGTCTCCTGATCAACGAGGAGGGGGACAGCATTCGCGCCGTGGCGGTCGCGCCGGGCGTCGAGCTCGACGCGCTCGACGGGATCATCGACCAGCTCGCGCAGCAGTCGGGCGAGCGCCGCAGGGTGGTGATGATCGGCGAGCGACCCGATGCAGAACGGCGTGAAGAGATCCGATCGGCCAGCGTCGACTGGGTCCTCTGGGCTCCCTTCAACGACACCGAGCTGCGCTGCCTGATCAAGAGCGCCATGGTGCGACCCGGCGACGCCGCCGAGCGTCGCGAGCCGCGTGTGCCGGTCGAGCTGGTCGCGACGGTGTCGAGCGGGCAGCGGCGCGAGGTGGCCGTCGTGTCGAGCCTCTCGCCGGGCGGCGCGTTCATCGAGATGGACGAGCCGCTGCCGATCGGCAGCACGCTCAGGATCGACATGGAGATGCCGCAAGACCGCTTTCGCGGCTTCGCCCGCGTGGTGCACTCGACGCAGGGTGACCGGATGCGCGCGGCGGAGCCGAGCGGGATGGGCGTCGTCTTCTTCGGCTCCGACCTCGATACGGAGCGGCTCCTGCGCAAGGCGGTCAAGGAGCTGGAGTCGCGCTACCTGCCCTGACGGAGCGGCGCCGCCCGCTCACGCCCCGCTGCGGGCTCCGAACGGATCGACCTGGCCACGCGCCTCCGCCGCGCGCCGCGCCTCGAGCGCCGCGAGCACGTCGGCGTGCTCCTGCTTCGACATGCGGAAGAACCAGAAGAGCAACGTGCCGGCGCCGTAGACCGTGAGCGGGAACGCGCTCATCACGATGCGGATCGCCTCGGTGGTCGCGGGCGTCTGCTCGGCGTTCGCCTCGAAGCCGACGCCCTGCAGCACGAACCCGACCATGCCCGCCGCGACGCCGGTCGCCATCTTCGCGGCGAGGTGCCAGACCGCGAAGTACACGCCCTCCTTGCGCTCGCCCGTACGGAACTCGTCGTAGTCGATGACGTCGGCCTGGATGCTCGGCAGCACCACGTCGAGGCACGAGATCGCGAGCCCCGCGATGACGGCGATGACGATGGTGATCTCGAAGCCGCCCTCGGGCACGAGCCCGATGCTCGCGAGCGCGGCGCCGACGATCATCATGCTCACGAGCACCAGCGTGCGCTTCTCGTAGCGATGCCCGAGGCGGATCCAGAAGGGGATGCCGACGACCGAGGCCAGGAAGAGCGACATCATGAGCGTGGCGAGGAAGCTCGCGTCGCCGAGCACGTAGTCGGCCCAGTAGGCGACGATGAGGCTCAGCCCGCCGATCCCGATCTGCTGCAGGAAGTACACGCCGACGAGCAGCCGCGCATGCGGGTTGCGCATCACGTCCATGACGGCCTTGAAGGGCAGCCTCGCGCCGCGGCCCTGGAACTCGGGGCGCTCGCGCAGGAAGAGGACGGGCACCATCATCACGACGAGCGTGCCGATCGAGACGGTCGCCGCGAGCCGGAAGGCGAAGTCGCGCGGTGTGTCGCTGTCGGCCAGGAACCCGATGGCCGCGAACATCGAGATCATGCCGATGCCCTGCACCGCGCGCTTCACGCCGAAGATGCGGTTGCGCTCGGTGTAGTCGCTCGAGAGCTCCGCCCCGAGCGCGTCGTGGGGCATGTTGTAGACGGTCATCGCCGTGTAGAAGCCGATGACGCAGACCGCCATCCAGGCGGTGAGCGCCGTGCCCTGGAGCGTCGCCGGCGGCGTCAGCATGAAGAAGAAGACGATGCACACGGGCAGCGCGCCCATGAACATCCACGGCCGCCGTCGGCCCCAGCGCGTCTGCGTGCGGTCGGAGAGATAGCCCGCGAGCGGATCCGAGAACGCGTCCCAGAACTTCGAGACCATGAAGATCATGCCCATCGCCGCCGGCGCGACGCCGAGCACGTCGGTCGAGTACTTGAGCAGGTACATGCCCGCGAAGATGAACATGAACGACTGCCCGAGCGCGGGCGACGAGTAGACGAGCAGCGTCGAGAGCGACACGCGCCCGCCCGCTGCGCCGGCGGCGGGGGTGGGGATCGGCTCGGTGGGCGCTTCGGCGAGGCCCGCTGCGACGGGGGGCGCAGGGATGGCGGTGCTCCTCCAGGCCGGATCGACCGGCGCTCGACGCTACTCCATCGGCATCGACTCGTGCTCAGTGAACCCGCGGGCGGCGATCTCGGCCGCTCTGCCGCATCAGTGCGCCAGCTCGAGCCTCTTCGGGCCGCGCAGGATCGTGTTGGTTCCCCACTCGATCGCGCGCTCGGGCGAGTCGGCCAGCCGCAGGTCGGGATATCTGGACAGCAGCGCGTCGAGCGCGAGCTCGCCCTCGAGCTTCGCGAGCTGCGCGCCGAGGCACCGGTGGAGGCCGAAGCTGAACGACAGGTGCTGGCCGGCGTCGCGGGTCACGTCGAGCTCGTCGGGGCGATCGAACGCCGCCGGGTCGCGGTTGGCGCTGCCGAGCAGCAGCACCATCTGCTGGCCCGCGCGCACTCTCGAGCCGTGCAGCTCGGCATCCTGCGTGGCGATGCGCGAGGTGAGCTGCACCGGGCTGTCGTAGCGGAGCAGCTCGTCGACGGCGCCGGCGATGCGCTTCGGCTCCTCGCGCAGCAGCGCGGCCTGCTCGGGATGACGCAGCAGCGCGAGCACGGCGTTGCCGATCAGGCTCGTCGTCGTCTCGTTGCCGGCGACCAGCAGCAGGACACAGGTGGCGCGCAGCTCGGTCATCGTCAGCCGGTCGCCGGCCTCCTCGGCGGCGACCAGCCCCGAGAGCAGGTCGTCGCGCGGCTCGGCCCGGCGCTGCTCGGCGATCGCCTCGATGTAGTCGCCGAGCTCGATCATCGCCGCGAGCCCCTCCCGCGCATCCTCGAAGGTGCCGTCCCCGAGCGTCCGCACGGCCTGGTCGGACCAGTGCCGGAACCGCTCCCGATCCTCCGTCGGCACGCCGAGCATCTCGGCGATGAGGACGATGGGGAAGGGCGCGGCCAGGTCGCTGACCAGCTCGAGCCTTCCGTGCCGGCCTCGACCAGCCAGCAGCTCGTCGAGGATCTGCTCCGCCCGCCCGCGCAGCGACTCGATGGCGCGCGGCGTGAACGCCTTCGAGACGAGCCGACGTACGCGTGTGTGATCGGGCGGGTCGCTGCGCAGCATCGTGATGAAGCCGCCCTCGTAGAAGTCGGGGATGCCGTGCGCATCGGCGCGCTTGCGGAAGCGCTTCGCGAGCGACCAGTTGCGCTCGTCCGCCGAGTAGCTCTTGTCGGCGAGCACGGCCTTGACGTCGTCGTAGCGCGAGAGCACCCAGCCGCCGCCGGCCCAGCTGCGGTGCATGGGATCTGTCTCGCGCAGGCGCCGGTAGAAGGGATAGGGGTCGGCGCGCATCTCGGCGCTGCTCGGGTTGAAGACGAGACCGGTCGCGAGCTTCTCGATCGAGACGGCGGCGAGGGCGCGGGTGGTGAAGAGGGTGTCGTGCCAGGCGGTGCGGAGGCTCATCGGGTTCTCCCGGGTGGCTGGCGGGGGGCGCGGGCCCGCGCGTTCGGCGCATCCATTCACCACGGCTCTTCAAGTGTCGTGCCGATCTGCGCCGGGCGCCCGTGCGGGCGTCGAAGCGCTGAGAGCGGCCTCGCAGACCTGATTCGCCGGCAGCGCAGTCGGGTGCCTGCACCGGCCTGCAGCGTGGGGGCTGCAGGGGCCGAGACCGCTACCGTCTGCGCTGTGAGCCGCCTGCCTCGCACGACGTTCCTCTTCGTCGCCCTCGCCGCGGGCCTCGTCCTCGGCGTGTCGGGCTGCGGCGCGAAGCGACCCGACGACGTCGGGATCGCTGCGCTCGCGCCGTGCCCCGAGACACCCAACTGTGTCTCGAGCCTGGCGCCGGCGTCGAGCGAGGCGTTCATCGAGCCGATGATCGTGGTCGGCCCGCCCGAGGAGGCCTGGGCCGTGGTGCTCGACGTGCTCGAAGCCTGGCCCCGCACGCGGGTGGTGAGCGCCGACGCGGTCGCGATCCACGCCGAGGCGACGAGCTTCGTGTTTCGCTTCGTCGACGACCTCGAGCTGCGGCTGCACGCGCTCGAGGCGCGCATCGACGTGCGCTCGGCCTCGCGGGTGGGGCGCTCCGATCTCGGCGCGAATCGCCGACGGGTCGAGAAGCTGCGCGACGAGCTCGTCCACCGCGGTGTGGTCTCGCCGGGCTCGGCGAGCTGGCAGATCGCGCCCTAGCCGCGCGGTCGCGCGAAGGAGAGGACCGACCTGCCATGCGCGCCGTCGTCTTTCGCCGCTTCGGTCCGCCCGAGACCGCCGAGGTCGTCGAGTGGCCCGATCCGACGCCCGGTGTGGGCGACCTGCTGCTGCGCGTCGAGGCGTTCTCGGTCAATCCCGTCGACTGGAAGATGATGACCGGGCACCACCGCCTGATCCTGCGCCCGCGCTTCCCGGCGATCCCGTGCTTCGACGTCTGCGGTGTGGTCGAGGCGCTCGGGCGCGGGGTCGAGGGGTTCGCCGTCGGCGATCGCGTCGTGTGCCGCCCGCCCGGCCTCGCAGGCGGCGCCGCGGCGGAGCGCATCGCCGTGCCGGCCGCCGTGAGCGCGAAGGCGCCCCCGGGTCTCGAGCCTGCGACGGCGGCGTCGCTCCCGCTCGCGGGGCAGACGGCGCTGCAGGCGTTGCGTGACGCGCACGCCCTCGAGCCGGGGCGCCGCGTCTGCATCCTCGGCGCCTCGGGCGGCGTCGGTCACTTCGCCGTGCAGCTCGCGCGCGAGCACGGTGCCGAGGTCACCGGGGTCTGCAGCGCGCGCAACGCCGACCTGGTCGAGCGCCTCGGCGCCGGCCACGTCATCGACTACACGGCCCGGCCCGACGCCTCGACCTGGGGTGCGTTCGAGAGCGTCGTCGACTGCGTCGGTGCCCTGGGCTCGGGGGCGCTGCGATCGCTCGTGGCGCCGCGTGGCCGGGTCTCGCTGGTCGCGCCCGAGCCGCGACAGCTCGCCGCGCTCGCCCTGTGGCCGCTCACGTCGCGGCGGCGCGCGGCGATCACCATGCTCGAGCCGAGCGGCGGCGATCTCGGCCGGCTCTGCGCCCTCGTGGCGTCGGGCGACCTCGAGATCGTCGTCGATCGGGTCTTCGAAGGCCTCGAGTCGCTCCCCGAAGCCTTTCGCCGCTCGATGACGGGGCGCGTCGTCGGCAAGGTGGCGGTGCGGGTCTGACGCAGGCCCGTCGTCTCGCTCCGAAGTCGGGGTCGCCCACCCGCCTAGCCCGCCGTGCTGCGGCCTCCTAGGCTCTCCGTTCGTCCGCAGGGCCGCGCCCGGCCGCTCGGACGCGGAGGACACATGTCGGAGCATCGCTGCAAGATCGAGTGGTCGCGGGGCGACCGCGAGTACACCTACGACACCTACTCGCGCGACCACGCGTGGCGGTTCCCGAACGGCCACGAGGTCCCCGCGAGCTCGGCGCCGGACTTCCTCGGCAACGCCGATCGCGTCGACCCCGAGGAGGGGCTCGTCGCGGCGCTCTCGAGCTGCCACATGCTGACGTTCCTCGCGCTCGCCGCGCGCAAGCGCCTGGTCGTCGAGTCGTACGTCGACGACGCGGTGGGCACGATGGAGAAGAACGAAGACGGCAAGCTCGCCATCACGCACGTCGTGCTGCGGCCGCACATCGAGTGGGGCGGCGAGAAGCAGCCCGACGCAGCGACGATCGAGAAGATGCACCACAAGGCACACGAGCAGTGCTTCATCGCGAACTCGGTGAAGACCGAGATCACGGTCGAGCCGCCCAGCTGAGGCGGCCGGCGGCAGGGGAATGAGATGGACCTCGGACTGAGAGACAAGAACGTCATCGTCACCGGCGCGAGCAAGGGCATCGGCCGCGCCATCGCGCTGACCTTCGCCGAAGAGGGCGCGAACCTCGCGATCTGCGCGCGCAACGAAGAGGCGCTCGCGAAGACGGCCGAGGAGCTGCAGGCGAAGGGCGTCAAGGTGCACGCGCAGGCCTGCGACGTGCGCGACGGGGAGGCGCTCGACGGGTTCCTCGAAGGCGCGCACGAAGCGCTCGGCGGTGTCGACGTGCTGGTGAACAACGCGAGCGGCTTCGGTGTGACGGAC
>JAAUYD010164196.1_pt1 | contig 13055 bp, 3 predicted proteins | sample 7278101 | NCBI WGS metagenome assembly JAAUYD01 (sample SAMN14350128, study PRJNA611818) | marine sediment metagenome | isolation source: surface marine sediment (0.6m) | place: French Polynesia: Moorea | collected 2018-08
AGCTGCGGCTGGCGGATTTCATTCGCCCCACCTGCTGGCCGACAATCGATATGATCCCCTCCTGTGCAAACGCGGCCTTTGTCGAGTTTGCGTCGGCCCAGTACCGGCACCTGAACCCTGAATGGAGCTTCTTTGCGGCCGTCTCGCGGTATCTCGATGGGCTGCCGGATGACGCCTACGACCTGGTGATATTCGACTGCCCTCCGGCGATTGGCTACCAGTCGATGAATGCGGTCTTCGCAGCCGACATGCTCTACATCCCCTCGGGTCCGGGGTACTGGGAGTACGACTCCACGACCTCGTTCATCGGTCAGTTGGCCGAGGCGCTGGAGGATCTGGACCACGGCTATGCCGGGCTTGTCCCCGCGGGGACAGAGAATTTGCCGAAAGCGTTTCGTGACCTTCGCTTCCTCCTGACGCGCTACGAGTCCGGTAATGATCTGCACCGCGCCATGTTTGACGCCTTCCGGAAAGTGTTCGGCAATCGGGTGGCGGAGCATCCGATCGAGATGACCCGCGCGGTCGAGCAATCGGGACGGTTTTTGTCGTCGGTCTACGAGATCGACTACCGCGATATGACCCGGGAAACCTGGCGGCGCGCGCGGGCGACCTTTGATCGGGCGTATGAGGAGTTCCGGGGTCATGTGTGCGATGCCTGGGATGCAATGGAGGATAAGGCATGAGCAAGAAACGCCGCGTTTTTGACATCCAGATGCCGGAAGGGGACGCGCCTGTCCCCGCGGGGACACCTGCGCCGGAGACGAAGTCGGTGGGCCGCCGCGGCCCCATGGCGACAGCGATTGGGGAGACGGCCGACAGCCTGCGAGAGCGCCGCGCGCGAGAGGCCGAGATCCGGGACGAGAATGACAGGCTGGCGCATGAATATGTACGCCTGAAACAGGACGGTCTGATTGTCGACCAGATCCCGCTGGGCGAGATCCGCATCGACAAGCTGACGCGGGACCGTCACGCGGGGCCTGATCCGGAGTTGGAGGAGCTGAAGCAGAGCATCCGGGAGATCGGCCTCTCGAACCCCATTCAGGTGGAGCAGGTCGAGGGCGGCTATGAGCTGATCCAGGGCTTCCGTCGCCTCAGTGCGTTCCGAGCGCTGCATGAGGAGACGGGGGAGGAGCGGTTTGCGCGGATCCCGGCGGGGCTGGTTGCGCATGGCGAGGCACTGGAAGGGCTCTACCGGCGCATGGTCGATGAGAACATGGTGCGCAAGGATATCTCGTTCGCCGAGATGGCGGGTCTCGCGCGGGCCTATGCGGAGGATCCGGAGACGGCGGCGGCCGATGTGGAGGAGGCTGTGGCGATCCTTTTCCGCTCGGCCGGACGGCAGAAGCGGAGCTACATTCGTCACTTCGCGACACTGCTGGAGCGGCTGGAGAAGCACCTCAATTTCCCTCAGGCGATTCCGCGGGCGTTGGGTCTGAGCGTTGTGAAGCGTTTGGAGCAGGACCCGGCCTCGGTTACGGAAGTGGTGCGGATGCTGCGCGCCGGCGTGTCATCAGGGGCGGAGGAAGTTGCCGTCCTGCGGCGCTTTGCAGACGGGCAGGGGGAGGTGTCCCCGCGGGGACAGGCCGATCGAACGCGCGCTGCGAAGACGACCTTTCGTTTGTCCCGACCTCAGGGGGAGGCCAAATGCACCGCGGCGGACGGCCGGCTGGAGTTGCGGCTGAACCGCGATTTCACCGCCATTGATCGCTATGAGATGGAGGCGGCGATCAAGGCCTTTCTGGACCGTCTGGACGGATGATGCGGGTACTGGCCGACTGTCCAGATCGCGTACAGAAGCTGTACAGAAACTGTCGGGCAGGGTGTCGGGCGGCTTCTGAGCGCTTAGATTTGATAAGGGGAAGTTATCGCGGGTAATGTCGTGATTTCGCGAAACCTCCCCTAGAATGCAAAATGAGATATTTTTGCGCACAAGGGCGAAAGGCGGCCAGCCATAATGGTTCAGCGCGAACTGCATTGGATAGGACGTCGTGTGCGAAACCCTTGATCGGGGACTGACAGGTTGGTCGACGCCTTTTCAGTCTCTATCCGTGAACAAGTTGCGGCGGGGCATGCGTAATCTTCCTCTCACTTGGGATCGCACCCAGCGCAACCATCCCCGCAGAAGAGTAGGGCAACCTTCGATCTGCATCCCCAGATCCTAGACAGTCCCCAGTGCCAACCGTGTTCAAGACAGGCACAGGACCAAAAGTGACATGACCCCGCCGCCACCCAACCAGTTGCCTGCCTGATTGCAGGCCTACAATGTCCCGAGGGGACGTGGTGTCAGAGATGCAATTGTCAGGCCCGTTCCCGACATTCGTCTCGCAGGCCAGCGAGATGGGCATATCGGAATGACATTGAAGGAGCACCGTCTTGGCTGCCATTCTGCTGACAATGAACCGAGGCATCTACGTGAAGGGCCTGGGCCAACGGCTGCGCGAAAGAAACGGCGGACAGGAAAAGAACCAGGGGCGCCGCTTTGGCGGGTCAGTCTGTGTGTGCAAGCTGCTTTGACTGCGAAGGCCCCGATACTGAAGTCCTGGCCCGCACCTCGCTATCCATCTTTAGAAGACGTCTTCCAATGGCGCACTCTTTGCCGCGAGTCCTAGATGCGGCATGAAAGGGATCTTACCGGGCTGAGGTAATCTGCAGGCTGGCTCCGTCCGAAGCCGACATGGCCGCCCGGCCCAGGCCGGGCGGCAGCCTTTGAGTCAGTCCGTCTCCAGATTGGCATCCCAAGTGACTAAACGCAGGTTGCCATCAGCGTCCCGCAGCGCGGTGAGTATGAACTCCCGCGGAGCGAGGGGTGAGAAACTCCTGAACGTGGTATCGGCGGATAAGCCCGTGACCTGGCCCGCCTTGGATGAGCTGATCCGGCGCAGATTGTCGCCATCGTCATCGGCCGCCCATCCGATCAGATAAAGGTTCCCGTCGCCGCCACGCATCACGCTGGTCAGGTTCGATCCGGCCAATGGGCTTCTCAGGAGACGATGCGCCCCTGTCTGGTGTGCGGTGCGTGTGCCCTTGCGGATGGCCAAGATGTCGCCGTCCAACGTTGCGTCCCAGGTGATGACGCGCAAGAGACCGTCACTGTCCCGCATTGATGCGGCTACGCCAGACGCAAGCGGTGCGACGTCGATCTCTACGCCCACGGACCCGGCGTCGACATGGTCGCCCCGCGTCAGGGTTTCCCCGCCATTCGACAGGCGCCACGGGATGACCCGCAGATCGCCACTGCCAATCCGCGCCGCAACGAATACGCCATCGAACACACTTGCCCGAGAGATCGCCAGAGACGATACAGCGCCGGCCGACGCTTCGCCCAACCGCTCGACCTCTGCTTCGCCACTGGACGTGAATGACACGTCCCAAGCGATGACCTTGAGATCACCAGCCGAAGTACGCACCGCTGTCACCGCTTTGCGATCCACCGCACTGGTTGTCGCCATGTCCAGCTGCCGTATCTCACCTGCGGTGGCGCTGCCGTGCCTTGTGAGTTGTCCGGTTGCCGTCACACGAAATGCGATCATCTTGAGACGGTCATCCGCTTGCCGAACGGCAACCAGTATCGTGTCCGACGCCGGCTCGCTCAGGCGAACCTCCTTGGCTGCGCCGAGTTCGAAGTCGCCGCGCCGGGTGATACCGTTTTCCTGAATGTCCCAGACGATCAACTTGAGATGTCCGGTTTCCGAAGAAATCGAGGCGGTGACCGCACGTTGCGATGTCACAAAGAGCGTATCGATCTCAGACGTGATCGCACCGGCGGTATCCGTCGCGCGCCGCAGATAGGGGGACGCAAGAAGGACCTTGAAGACCGGAGAATGGCCTTCTCCGAGGATCGTGCCACGCATGCGGAACCAGCTGTCAGAACTGACATCGTTGCCATTGTTGAATGCTTGCGCCCAGGCGTTCCGGACCCTAAGTGGCATTGCCGTCCCCAGGGTCTCAAGACCGTCTGCATCCACTGACAGGACGGGCCGGATATCCATGTGCAAATGTGCACCGCTTGAGTTGCCTGAGTTCCCGACACGCCCGATGAACTGGCCCTCAGTCACACGCGGCCGGTCCTCGGGTTCGATATAGGCGGCGGTCCGATATGTGCCGTTTGATGACATCGTGGGCGGAACAACGGTGCTGCCCGGATTGGATGGGCAGAGGCTGGATGGAATCGAGCCGCTCTTGAAATGATTGAGCGACATGACGTTTCCGTCGTCGGTCGCGATCACAACATGGTTGCCGCCGCCGAATATGGTCTTGGTCACACCATTGCCCGCGTTTTCCGAGTTCTGGACCTGAGGGAGCTTTTCGCCAGTGGAAGGATTGTCGGGAAAGTTCCGCCAGCACGCCGCGACCTCGCCATTGGCCGGAGCATAGAGGGGCACATTCCAGTCGAGGTTTTCGTCGTTCGCGCTTCCCCCATCGCTGCCCTCCCAGGAGTTCCCGTTAAACCGCTGCACATTCAAGTCCATGATGCAGCAGCCCTCGCTGGTTTCTGTCAGGGTCCAGTAGCTCCCTGCGGGTATGTTCGAGGCGCGGGCTGGAAACGTGATGGTTTCCTCCGCTGTTGCGATGGATGAGAGCAGGGTGAGGCCCGCCGTTGCCAAGATTACTTTCATGGAAATCTCCTTTGGTTTTGCAGTCCTGCGGCCCACCGATATGGGTCCCGTCGCGGCTGCCTGATGCCGCCTCCCACTCAGACCGGGTGGGTCATCCGGACCGCGAGAAGTCTGCGCATTTGGGCATCGCTGGCGTTCAAGGCTGGGGGAATTGGCTGCTCTCGCAAATCGGCCAAGTGTGGTATTTCTGCTCATGCAATTGCAGTATTTGTGCTAGGCACGGTGCATTCGAGCCATCTCGCGAGGTGCCGTATGCTGAAAGCAGAAAGCGCGATCCCGGATCTATCGCCACGTGAAGCTCAGATCGCGCGCAAATACGTCTCCGGTATGAGCTACACGGAAATCGCCGAGGAGCTATGCGTCGCACCGAGCACCGTACGCACGCATATCAGCTCGATCTTCCGGAAGCTGGACGTCTCGAACAAGCTTGAGTTGCTGCGCACCATTGAAGCACTCGATGTGACAGAGGCGGAGCTCCGGGACCCCTCGCCAGTTGGGCCCTCCGAAGGCTTGTGGGGCCGTTTCCCGAAAACGCATGTTATGGCTGTCAGCGCTTGCCTTGCGATCGTTGCCGCCAGTTTTCTGGTGCTCACGAACACTGTGAGGACGGCGGAGACGAGTGTGATACCGATTGCCAGTAATGGTCCTTCAATTGCGGTGATGCCAATTGATGTCGCGAGCGCCTCTGACGAGGATCGGGCGACCTTGGCTGCGATCAGCCGCGATATCGTGACCGATCTGTCCCAGTTCAGTGACATCGTGGTTATCGCAGCCGGCACGACCTTCCGCCCCGAATTCACCGGCCAGCCCGCCCGCTCCATCGGGCATGAGCTGGGTGTCCGCTATGTTTTGACCGGTGCAGCGGACGGGCGCGGTGACATGATTGCGGTGAACTTGCGCCTCCTTGAAACAGAGACCGCGCAGATCGTCTGGTCCGAACGCTTCGAAACGACCCGGGATCGCCTGCTCGCATTCCAGACCGAGGTCGCGACCCGCGTCATCGGCGTGATCGGGCCGGTTGGTATTGGAAGCGGTCACTTAAGGAAGGCTGAGCTTTCGCGGATCAAGCGACGGGCGACCGATGTCCCGAGCGCCTATGACAGATTTGTCGAAGGCATGGTGCATTTCGAGCGGTTGACGAAAGAGGATAATGCAGAGGCCCGAACGCTTTTCAAGGAAGCGATCGACATCGACCCGGGTTATGGCAAGGCCTATGCCATGGCGGCCTGGAGCCTCGTGGCAGATGTCTGGAACGGGCGCGCCACCGATCCCGAAGCGGCGATGACAGAGGCGAGAGCGCTGCTCGACAGCGGGTTTCAGGTCGATCCGAACGAGCCCTACATGCATTGGGCGCTGGGAGCTTATCATCTCTTTGAAGCCGATCACGACCGGTCCATCGCCGCCTTTCGCAGGGCTGTAGAGCTCAATCCGAATGGCGCGGACCTTCGGACGTATCTTGGGTGGTCGATGGTCTATGCCGGTGAGGCGGAAGCCGGACTGAAAGAGCTGGAGATCGCTCGAAAACTCAATCCGCGTCATCCGGGGTGGTATCTTTGGGATATCGCCTTTGCGAAGACGTTCAGTGGCGACTACGCCGGCGCGGCGCTGACCCTTGAGGCACGGGAACCCAAGACGGCAGGCACCCACGAACTTCTGGCGGTGATCTATGCCTTGAAGGGCGAAGACGAGAAAGCGGCCGACGCGGTCGAGCAGTTGTTGCAACTTCGCCCGGGTTATTCGATCGCAAACCGCTCAATGCTTGAGCCGTTCGCTCGTGACGAAGATCGAAAGATGTACTTCAACGCCATGAGGGCCGCGGGGATTCCTGACAACTGAAGCGCTTATCGTTAGGCTGATGTTTCAGGTTTAACGAAAGACGCAGTGACCTCAGAGCGTTGCATGGCGTTGTCGTGCGAAACCTGATTCAGGACTTGCGCGAAACGCTTTGCGTCAGATGGGGTACGCAGCTTGCACCCTCGTTCCCGCCTCGGTCTCCGATAGGTGCTGCGTCTCGAACTGATGATGACACGTGGTCTGTGTGAAGCAGCCGCACGCACCAGAGAAGGGGAGACTGCTTCAAGCATTATGCCGGACTGGGCATTGTCGACCGGGTTGAACATCTCCGCCATGACACTGCCGTGATGGCAGGATCGGCATTGATTTCCATTGCGGAGTTTTGCGCCCCGGATGCGGCTTGGTGATAGGATGGTGCCGCACCCGGTCGTTTAGATTTATGACGCGCGTTCTACCAACGCCCCGAAAAGGCAACCTCGAACGCGACATCGTCAAGGCGCGACTGCACGTTTTCGAAGTGCCGGCCACTGGACTTGCGCCATGCCCGGTTGCCCTTGGCCCGCGATTGGTTGCGCTTGAGCTCCAGCAAAGACGGAATGGAGAGATGCCATTGCGAATGCACGCCGGTGTTCTGGAACGGCTTCAGCATGCCTTCGGGCCGATCGAACGAAGTGGTGTCGATCTCGGGGGCACCGATGATGATGCTTTGCAGCCCGTAGATGTCCCGGCGCAGCGTCGCGCCGCGGGATTTATCCCGCTCGCGCGTGAGATAGCGCGTGTTTGTCACCTGGGTCAGGCGCGCATGCGGGCTCAGGCCAGCGGTGGCAAGGCCTGGGAAGCGAATGCGCAAGCCCTGAACGCGCCGATCGTACTGGCCGGGATAGAAGGTGTCGAACATCTCCTCGGTCAGTTCGAAATAGACCTCGCCCTTGTGGATCAGCGCGTCGGCTGCGGACATCTCTGCGCCGAGCGCGGGGAGTTCGCTTAGGCTGAACGATATGCTGGTACTCTGGTTTTCATGCTCCGTCATAGCCCGCAGATAGGCAGCCTCGAGACGCTCCATGTCGAGCGCCAGCCGATGCGGTGCGTTGAACCGTTCATACTGGCCGCCGAGACTGGTCGTGTTCAGGAAGCTTGCGCCGTTCGATTCCCCCGTCTCGACTTCGTAGAGCTTGATGAGCAGCCGGCAGAAATCCTGCGTCGCAGCCCATTCCTCCCCGAAGAGCTTCTCGAGATCGCTGACCATCCAATCATAGAACTCGATATTGGTGAAAGCGCTGTCGAAAAGCTGATCGAGTGCCACGGCGTCCTCTGCATCCTTGTTCAGGTTTGTCTGCTGCGCCTCTTGCATCGCGAGATCCGCCTCGGCTTTTCTGAGCTCCACGGTTGCGGTGCGAACCTTGGTCGAGAGCTCGAGCGTCTTGCTGGTGAGTTCCGTCAGCCGTTTTCCATCGTCTGTCTCTTGTTGCTGGCTGAGACCAACGCGCAGTTTGTCCATGGACTTGCCAAGCTGATCGAGCATGCCGAGCGTGTCGCCAGCGCTCAGATCCTGCCCGCCCGACGACGTGCCGGCAATCGTGAGGATCTTCGATTTGACGCTGCCGCCGATGCGATAGACGCTGCGCGTGAGTGACCCGACCGAGGTGTCGAGCAGCAGATAGGACCGCGCCACGGCGTTGAGCACCATCGCCAGGCCATATTCGACAAAGACGTTGCTGACGTGATCGGCCAGGATCGCCTGAGCGCTGGCCACGTTGGCCTCCTTCACATCGACCTCTTTTTGTGCCGCGGCGATGACCAGATCCTGCAGGGCCGCAGACCGGAATGCCTTGTCCCGATTGACCGTCAGGTGCCTTTTCGACATCCGCGATCCATCGCCCTTCTCGATTGCAGCCTGGAGGCGGCTGCTCGTTGTCTTGAGGTTGGCGATGTAGGATCTTGCTGATCGGGCAACGGTGAGGAATTCGAACTTTGGCCTTGCCTCGTCATCCTCCGGGAAGTCGCCCCCACGGAGCGAAAGCTTTGCCTTGGCAGCTCTCTGCAGCTCTTTCGGGTCGATGGGTGCGCTCAGAAGCGGCACGTTGAGCGGCTCTCCTTCGATATCGAGCCACTGCCGCAGGTTGGCGAGCCGGTCTTCTATGACGTCGTAGAGATCCTTCATTTCCTTGTTGTAGGGCGGCAGAAAGCCCGCGAAACCGTCGCTGGATGCGTCGGCCAGTGTCGGGTTGTCGCTGGATGCGTCGGCTAGTGTCGGGTTGTCGCTGGATCCGTCGGCCAGTGTCAGGTTGGACCACGGATGTGTGGTCGTGACTTCCAGAAGCTCCGACAGCTCATCGCGGAAGAACTGCTTTGCGGCAACGTAAATGGACTTGGCCCGTTGCAGGCTTTGCTGAGACGGATCCTTGTAGACGGCATCGCCCGCCTCGATCATCGTCTCGATGTACTGGCGCAGCGTCGCCTGCTGGTAGTAGAACGGGTAGTCCTGCGCGATGCGGTCCGGGTCGACGATCACATCACCAGTATCGAAGGCCAGCCCGTTTTCCGGTGCCGACGCGCCCGACAGGGGTTGCAGCCGCCAGGGAGTATCCTGGCTGGGATCAAAGATCTTGCCGAGCCAGGCCAAAGCTTCGTCAAAGCGCCCCGCGCCTGCATAGCCGGCAGCGATTGCTGTGGGGATGTGGTAGAACACCTCCCAGCCATAACCACCATAGGGGCCGTCGAAATCGAACAGCTCATCCGGGGTGCGCATGGGGTCAAGCGTGGTCGCATCGCCGGGAAAGAGCCGTTTGAGTGTGTCGGCGAAGCCCTGCACGAAACCTTCTGGGGATTCCGGCAGCGCCTGGTTCTCTCGCGTGAAGAGCCCCTCGCAGCCCCCCGGCCGCGGCATTGAGCGCGCGAGTTCTGTCAGCGCGGAAGAGGAGTTGAGCAGCAGGATCGTGTCCTTGATCGGCTTGTTTTGACCCGGCATGACATGGACGAAAGTCCGGCTGCCATGCTCGCTGCCCAGGGTCCAGGCGCTTTCGGACTTCACATCTTCGATACTGAGGTCAAACGTGCCCAGGTCCAGGCTTACCGTTTTGGTGTTGGTCTCGGGCAAAAGTGTGACGTCGCCAAAGTCCATGTAATCAACGCCGAAGTAAGCATACCACGTCGCTTTGAGTGAGGGCGCTTCGCGCTTGATCTCGGCCTTGACGGTCAGCTTGGTTTGCGTTGTTCCGTCCAACGCCCATTCAGCAGGCAGCGGGACGATTGACTTCACGCGTTCATTGGCGACATGCGTGGTCTCATTGGGCATTCGCGGGGGAATGCCAAAACTATTCTTGTATTTTGGCGTGCCTCCACCGGTCCAATCCGTCGTGAACGTTCTTTCTTCCTCGCCGGGCGCCTGGAACGTGAGGACGTACCGGGTCAGAATCCGTGTCGAACCCAGCTCCTCCAATGCGTGAATGGCTCCGGTCGCAACATAACCGTGCCGGTCTTGGAAATAGACCCGAGCACCGAGGTCGATATCCACATCGAGAGAGCCTATATGCGCTGCACCCGCTTCGGCCGTTTGGAACCTTACGGTCGAGCTGCAGTGCCCGGGTTGGTATTGGTTGAGCACCAAAAAGAACCATTCCGGAACGTCTTCGTTGATCTCATGATACTTGAGATCCAACCCGCCGTTCAGCTCATGCGTGTTCTGCACAAGGTCGATCTCGGCGGTTGCGCCGATCAGCGACTTGGGCCGCGGATAGACGCTGTCATATCCCGCAGGTGCGGCATCATCGAACTGCGTGTTGACGGACTCGTCCAGAATGTGGATCGCATCCGACCATTCCTCTGTCAGTCGCATTTGCAGCGATGTTCGATGTGTGTCGCCGCCGCTGTCTTTCAGATCGACCCCGAAGGTCACAAAGATTGCCGTGCTTTCCTCCTGCGGGTCGTCGTCCTTTGCGGTGACCTTGCCATATGTGAACACATCGGTGATCCGCGCCGGGTGATAGGTGCCGTTGAGCTTCGGCCGCGGGCCTCTCCACACGATGGCATCGTCGATGACAGGCTTCTCATCTGTGCCGCTTAGCGCGCCGGACGTGAAAAGGCCGGGCGTGTGCATCGGACCGGTCAGCGCGTTGTTGTCACAGCGCATATAGCGTGGATGGATGCGCCAGGAGGCGTCACTGCCACTCGTCCCCTGATCGTAGAGTTTCTCGATCTCCAGCCAGAAGAAGAAGTAGCGGTTGCGGAAATAGCAGACAGAAACGTCCGAGAAGACCTCGTAGGTCGACGGTATGATCACTTCCTGCCAGAAGGTCCAATCCAGCGCTTTGAGGTACTGGCTGGGATCTGCCAGCTCGGCGATCGAGGCGTAGTCGGCTTCCAGTTTGCGATAGAAGAAGCGGCCCGGTTCCCACTGCGCGCGTGCAAGGAAATGGTATGAAGTTTGACCGGGCGAGACACCCTCACCCTCCCGATCGACGAACATGCTGCAGAGCTTCAGATCACAGCAGCGCGCAAGGCCGGCCATGTAGGTGTTGACGGATGCTTCCACACTGTCAGCGTCGACAGTCTTGCCGGACACCGCCTGCAACAGCTCATCGAATTCGGGCGAGGTCGTGTACCGCAACTCCGGCTCGATGTAGTTTTGCGGGAACAGCAGCAGCTTCTGGTTGGCTTCCCAGAGGCGATACTCCTTGTCGATTTGCCATTGCGCCAGCAGTTCCTGGCGATTGTGGAAGCCGACCCCTTCCTCCAACCCGCCAAGGGCGCGATTGATGTAAAGCTGCAAGGAACTCGTCGCCTCGACAATCCGGCTGGTTGGTACAGCGCTGGTCACCTGCACATCCAGCAATAGGTGGCGATAGAGCGCCTCTCTGTCCGTCACCACCGTTTCGAGCGCGGGGTCGGCCGCCACTATGGTCTGCATATAGGCCGCCACCAGCGCGTCGCGTTTGACCTCCGAGAACGCATGCTCAAACGCGGGACGCTGGCTGCCATTGTCGAACCGGGACAGGCCGGCCTCGGCTGCCGCCGCGGCGTTGGTCCAGTCTGATGAGTGGTCCGAGCAGGCGACCGACCGCAAGGCCAGAAGCTCAGTGGCACCTATGTCAAGCTCTTCGGCCAACCGAACGTGACGGGCGAGAGTATCCAGCGTTTGGATATCCGTGACCACGGTGCCGGCGCCAAGGATCGTTTCCATATAGAGGGCGATATCTTCGTGTTTTGCGCCAAGCAGGACAGCAAGCGCCTCGGTGCATGCGCTGCGCCAGCCCTCAACCTCCTCTTGTGGTGCGTCGGTCGATGGTCCGCCTTCGTTCGCAAAAGCGAGATAGCCGCGCCAGGCCGCGTCAGTCGCCGCACCCACCTGCACTGTCGCAAACGCACGGAGATGGAAGAGCTGTTCCAGATTGACCGGCAGCGCCCTGGACGACCCGGTGCTGCAGTCAGCGGTGCCTTGGGCGAGCCAATGTGGTCTGTGGCCCATGATCCATAGTTCGATATCACCGAGCTCAAAAGCCTCGGCCACAGCGCCATGACGTTGCATCTCCTTCAGCCAGAAGAGTGCGTCAGCGTCTTCCTCGCCGCGCAGCAAGACCTCCAGCATGCTGAAGAGATCGGTTTGCGCCCAGAGAATGAGCGGCTCTGCACCCGCGATGGAAACGCTGCTGTTGAGCGCAGCCACTTGTCGCGACACCTCCTGCGCTTGCGCGTGGTGCAATCGTTCCAACCGCGTGACCAGCCGGTCAAGACTTGCGCTGTTTTGATCCAGCATCGGATCAACGCCGGCATGTTCCGTCAGTATGCGCGTGACGACTTCGCGAATCTTGTCATTCCCCACGGAGCCCCGAAAGACACCAGACGCGTGGACGAGGCCGTCATCTGCCGAGATTTGTTCGAACCAGACATCACTTGTGATCTTTGTCGAACTGCCATTGGTGCCTTCCCATTGCTCAAAATCGCGAAAGATCTCGGCACTGACACAGTGGGGCAGACAGCCTTCGGAAAGGGCCGCAAACCATTGGCGGTCGGCCTCTGTGGGCATGAGGTCGCTTTTCGGGGTCGTTGTCAGCAGAGCAATCAGGATGTCCGGCGCGATCTCAATGCCCTGCATCCACTGCGAAAGTACGACGAGTTGGTCGATGGCTTCGCAAAGCCCTTGTAACGCCTCGGACGTTTCGATCTTGGCGGTGAGTTGCTGATGAAGGTTGACGTCCGAATGAGGCCTGTCACTTAGAAGCGCCACCAGCTGCAGGCCAACCGAAATCGGCCAGCCCAGCATCTCAAACACCTTGCGCAGACGGTAGAGCGCGCCGAGGCCTCGCGCATCGACGCCCGATGCAAGGTCGAATTCCGGCTCAATCGCTGCGACCAACGCCTCAAGCTCGGCCTCGGTCAATCGAAGCCCACGCCGCAGCAATGCCGAAAAGCGCGCATCGCTGATTGCTGTCGTGCCTTCGCCAATCAGTTCATGCACCGCCGGCGCATCGGCGCCAAAGATCTCGCGCATGAACGATGTCTCGGTTTGCTCCAAGCCTGCTGTGGAAGGCTCGTCTCGATCGACGATGACATCCGCCCGCCAGAACGGGCAGATCTCGCCAAAGAGTGCCGCATAGGCCTCAACAGACAGATCAAATCTGTCTCGGTAGGTCAGATATCCGGCCAGGA
>JAAUYD010100974.1_pt1 | contig 13052 bp, 8 predicted proteins | sample 7278101 | NCBI WGS metagenome assembly JAAUYD01 (sample SAMN14350128, study PRJNA611818) | marine sediment metagenome | isolation source: surface marine sediment (0.6m) | place: French Polynesia: Moorea | collected 2018-08
GGTGATCTGCACCGGTGCCGGCTTGTATGCAAAAACCAGCAGGCGGTTTTCCGCCGTGTGCCCGGCCAAATCAACCAGAATGTCAATGCCATCCTGCCGCACCTGATCTGCAATGGCACGGTCTGATAGCCCAACGATCGGACGCCAATGGTCACTAAGCATTCTGATTTTATGGGTCAGGTAATCCGGAAATTTAACCGCTGAATAGCAAAATATTTCCACCAGGCTACGATCATGATTTGTTAGCAGGGGCAAAAAGAAAAAACTCACTGAATGCTGGCGAAAATCCGGTGAGATATATCCAACTTTCAGCCGTTTTTGCCCAGTGACGAGATTTTTAGAGAAATCAGGCTTAATGCGATTCGATGCATGTGACTGCCACCAATTTTTTGCAGCAACATAATGGGTAGCTAAATCAAAGCTGACTTGATACTGCCATGCTAACAATAAATTGCTGTGTGCTACTAGATAGGCAGGATCCGTATCAAGTGCTTTTTTATAGGCTATAATTGCTTCCGGTATTTTCGCAGATTCTACCAAGGCATTCCCGGCATTGTTGAAGGCTTCGCTGTAATCGGGTCTTAACTCAATTGCTTTTTGATAGCAGAAAATCGCCTGATTCAGTTGCCCCAACTTCTGGTAGGCATTCCCCAAATTATTAAACGCCTTATGGTATTGTGGGCTAAGTTTTATCGCCCTTTGATAGCAATGGATCGCTGCAGTGAAATCTTTTTGTTCCTGAAAAGCGTTGCCGAGATTATTGTGCGCTTCAGCGTAATCCGGTTTTATTCGCAGCGCTCCTTGAAATTGAAGAATAGCCTTATCAAGTTCACCCTGTTCCATCAATACATTTCCCAAGTTGTTAAAAACCTCAGCAAAATCCGGTTTAAGTTTCAGGGCTTTTATATAAAGCCGCTCTGCTTCTAAAAGGTTGCCTTGATCTCTAATTGCATTGGCCATGTTATTACATGCAATTGCATAATCCGGTCTGTATTTCAACGCCGCATGGTAACAAGTGATGGCCTCATCCAACCGTTCCTGATACTTAAATGCAATACCCAGGTTATTATATGCTTCTGCATAATTCGGTTTTTGTTGAATCGCTTGTTGATAAGATTGTATGGCCTCGGATGTTTTCCCCTGGTTTAATAAAAAATCGCCTTTCTGTTTTAATCGAAGGGACATATTCGACCTCTAATTTTCAATTATCTACCGGCAGGTCCGGCATTGAACATTTTTGATGACGAAATACTACCGACTGATGATGAGATCTTTCTGCTTTCTTTACGGCCCATTCAAAAAATCGTTCAAGCTCATACACCGATTCCATGTTCTCAAATAAGGCAGTCGCCTGGTCTCTAATTTTCTTGCTGATTTCATTTCTCCACGCCCTATTCGTGGCGAGTGTATAGGCGATATCAGTAAAAGATTGAAGATCTGCCGCCACGCAGTCGAAAATCCCCATTTGTTTATAGAGCGCTAAGGTCATCCTGCTCCGCATAAAGGAACCGGGAAGTGTAACGACAGGGATACCGCAGGCAAAACACAGTAGACTGGTATATCCCCCGCAAAAATGAATGGTATCGATCATGACGTCAGCCAGCTTTATAAGAGATAAAAAGTCTTTTCTTGAAACCCTGGGGTGAAAGCGAATCCTATCATCCACTTCAGGCATTGTTCGGGCAAAACGCTTCCGCAACAATTTTCCCCAGGACGCATATTTGCCTTCGAACAACAGCAGTACTCCGTTTCGATCCCGATCTAAGATAGATTTAATAATTGCATCAAAATCAGGATGAAATTTGAAAAGGCTCTGGCAGCACATATAAAGGTTGCTGCGCAACGGCAATCCAAATCTTTCCCGGGTCGGTGTTTCATTTGGGACCTCGGGATATTGACAGTACATTGGAAATCTATTTAATAAAATTAATTGCTCTGAATAATGCGCTTGAGCAGCGAAAGGTTCTGCATCTACCGAGGACAAATAGTAATCCAGGTTGGGGATTCCGCTTGTGTCGGCATGTCCCCAGGTTGTGCACTGAACTGGTGCAAGTCTGGAAAAAGCAAGAAAATAGGTCAGCGCTTCCATCCCGATATCAAGAAAAAATAGGACATCCAGTGCCTGTTCGGCAATCATCCGGCGTGCTCCGCTGAGATCATCCGGCAAATAAATTATCTCATCAGCAGCTTGGTTGATTGCATTCGAAAGGGGGTCATCTTTTCCTTTGAAGCGAAATACAATGACGTGAAATCTCTCTCGATTTAAGTTTTTAATGATGCCATAATTCAAATATCCGATGGTATGCTGATGCAAAAATTGTGAAATAATTCCGACAACAATTTTGCCGACTCTCGGTTTTCTCCTGCAGCAAGCGGGATTCGTCCATGACAAATCAGAGCATGTTTTAAGATACAATGAGGCAATGCCTTGTTGAATACCTTTGGTGCCCATGCCATGATAGGCCAAATGGAAACCTGTTGTACCTACCTGAAGGTAGGGATCGTCAAGGTGAAGATCCTCCTTTTTCAATTGGCCGATCTGACTTCTGATTTTTGTTCTATAGTGCTGTATCGATTCAATAGAGTTACAGATCACCGGCATGAGTAAAGCTGATTTAATCTTGACCCCGCCATTCGCCGCTGTCTTTAAAGATTTTAGATACATGGATTCCGCATATTTTGTATGGCCCTGCTCTTTGTAGATCGTACCTAAACCGACCAGCGCCGGTACGCTATTCGAATTTGCCTTGAGTGCCTTGCGATAGCATGTTACCGCATCATCAACCCGGCCTTCTAGATGATGGATATTTGCTAAAGAAATCATAATTTCTGCGACCGAGGGGTCCAACTGCTCAGCTTTTTGATAACACCGTAAGGCCTTATTCAGCTTACCCTGTTTTTTATATACATCGCCCAAAGTTCCATAATAATGGGATCGGTCAGAGTTCAGTTGAATGGCTCGATTGAGCATCTCAGAGGCTAATCTGTCTCTCCCTAAACAAAAGGCCAGGCCCCCAATTATATGCAAGGAATCCGGATGACACGGATTGGCGCCAATGATCTGTTGGTATAATTCTTCAGCTTTTTCCCGATTGCCGGAAGCGTGAAGGTTAAAGGCCTCCAGCAGCTTCTGTCTATCTATGACTCTTTCGTTTTCCAAGCTATTTCTATTTTTTGGTTTAATTTTCAGTTTTAAATGGGTATACTATTTTAATCGCCAACCTGTCAGAATTGGAGCCTGTATGATATATTTGATTCTTCCCTGTGGCAGTAATTTCGGATGGGGAATTTGCGGCAAATATCTGGTCAAAGAGCTATGTGATCTTTGCGAGGCAACAGTAGTCACCGAAAAATTTGATGCCGGCGATATCGGAGATGAGCTGGATTATCATTTTCTCAAAAGCAAGCTTGATCACCCGCAAAAAGTAATTTCGACTATCGGTAAAGAAACGCAGCGGGTGGCCTACCCTGTGCTGCAGGCAATCACGGATCAGACGCTGCGACCCTGGTTGATCAATTTGAAAGGAACCTTCAACGCAGGGTATACCTTTTTTGAAATGAATATCTTGCCCCCACAGTCCATCCTAAACGGTCTTAATAACTTTGATATGATTGCGACCGGCTCGACATGGTGTGAAGAAGTTTTGAGAAATTACGGCCTAAATAGCGTTACCACCATCATTCAGGGCATAGATCCACAGCTTTTCAACCCTGCTCATAGTGAAAAAGAATTGTTCAAAGATCGATTTGTCGTATTCTCGGGGGGAAAATTTGAATTTCGCAAAGGACAGGATATCGTCATCAGGGCATACAAGGTTTTGCAGGATCGGCATCCGGATGTAATGCTGGTGAATGCCTGGTATAATCCATGGCCCTTTAGCATGAAAACCATGGAGAACTCGCCTTACATCAACTGCGAGATCACCAAGACGGATTATCTAAAGGCGGTTAGCGGCATTCTTCATGCCAATGGTATTGATTTAGATCGCGTCATCAATATTTTGCCAAGAAATAACGCCCAAATGGCCAGACTTTACAAAAATACTGATGTCGGGCTGTTTCCCAACCGATGCGAAGGTGGCACCAACCTTGTTCTCATGGAATACATGGCCTGCGGCAAACCAGTCATCGCAACGTTTAGCAGTGGGCATAAAGATATCATAAATCCGTCTAACTCGATCGTTATAAAAAAAATGAAGCCCTTGAATATACATTCAGAGGGCGTCCTTCAGGCGGTTTGGGATGATCCTGATCTAGAAGAAACTATTGCCCACCTTGAGGCGGCTTATCAAAATCGAGATACGCTCAAATTAATCGGAGACAGGGCAGGAGCTGACTTGTCACAGATGACATGGAAAAGGACGGGGGAGAGGTTTCATCACCTATTGGTGAACCAACGCGTGTAGCTCCCCTGCAACCCGCTGAAATACATCCTCCCATTCATTTTTTTCTGACTGCCTGAAAAGCCTCATAGTCGGATACCAGGGACTGTCTTCTCGAGTAAGCATCCAGCGCCAGTCCGCAACGAAGGGGATCAACACCCACACAGGTTTACCCATCGCCCCGGCTAGATGAGCCAAAGCGGTATCTACAGAAACAATCAGATCCAAGCTCTCCATGGCAGCTGCAACCTCTGAAAAATCAGTAGACTCTTCGCATAGGTTGATAACGTTGATTGAGCCGGAGAATGTCCTGGCTTGGTCAGCTGCATTTCCCTTTTGCAGCCCGTATAGTTGGATGCCTTCAGTCTTCGTCAGCGGAACAAAGTTATCCAAACGGGCTAACCGCTTGCTGGCAAAATTGCATGCGGGTTGGCCTGCCCATCCGAGATCTAAATGTTCCAACCCGGACATTCGGGTTTGCCGGTATTCAGTAGTGGTTTTTCCTGCCCAGACGATGCCAACTTTAATCGCACCTGTGTTTAATTTTTGTCTCCAATACCGAACTTTTGCTGTATGCGGGAAAATATAAGGTACCTTGGCAGGTATCGTCTCCAAAGTCGTTTTGAAAATGCCTGGTAGACTCATCAAAGGTATGTATAGATCAAAATCCAGATCAGATCTTTCAACGGATGAACGGTTCCATAGTTCATCTATGCCATGAAAATTTTCAAGAAGTCTCATCAGAGACCCTATCGTTTCAAAGATTACAGTCCCACCCAATTCTTTTGCCATCGGTAAGTAGCGAATAAACTGCAGGGTGTCCCCGATGCCTTGTTCATCAACAACCAATAAGCGTTTTCCAGCAAAAGAGGCGCCATCCCAGCGATAAGCGTCTTTTTTATTCAATTTTATATTTGAATCATTTACATTGCTGAAGCGCTGTTCATACTCCACCCAGCCTTCTTCATACTTTTCAGTCAAAAGGAGAGAAAGTGATCGATTAAACCGAGTTTCGGCAGAATCAGGCAGAATTTTTAATACCTGATCATACGCTGTAATCGCAGCCTGGGGGTTGCCTTGCGCCTGGAATGCCTTTCCGAGATTATAGTAAGCATTGGTATAATGGCGGTTGCTTCGAATGGCTTGTTGAAAAAGAATTATGGATTCTTCAATACTATCCTGATCATAGAGAAGCAGACCCAGATTATTTAAGGCCTCAGTGTAGGTGGGTTTAATAGAAATGGAATTCTTATATGCACTAATTGCTTTTCTTTTTTCTCCCACTGCAGTCAAAATAATACCTAAATTATAGTAAAAGACGGCTACACGGGGATTATACTCAATGGCATTCGATAGGAACCCAACGGCATCATCATATTTTCCCATTTGATAAGATATTAAGCCCAGGACATGCAATGCATCCGGATGTTTCCCATAGGAATCCAACACCTGGTAACATAGATTCTCGGCCTGGGCTAGTTGACTGTCATTCATCAGCCGCATCGCAAGTTTTATCTTATCGGGAACTGTCGTCATATATAATTTGGGGTATATTGTATCCTGGGATTCATTATCTATCGTGTATGGCCCTGGCTGGCGTATTTGTTAATTTGCCTCAACCGTTCTTTTTTTACGCCTCTAAGGTCGACTTATTTTCCTCAACCTGTGATGGATGGGAAGCAAGTGTCGAAGTAGAATTATACTGCCGAAGGGTGGTATCAGTGATCCGTTGGATATGTTGCAGCAATGGAGCAATCGTCTGGTTTAAATTCAACCGACGGCTAAAAAAATGATAGCAATTGGTTTTCCATTTATTCAGATCGTTATCGTTCACCAAAAGCTGGATCTTATGACGGTCATCTACCACAAGACCGAGTTCATGTTTTCGGACGCAATCACTCAATTCCCCAATCTCGTTTACCAACACCGGTACACCATGCTGCAGATAGGTAGAGATTTTGCCAGATGCCATCCCCAAATTGCTGATATTTTTTCCAAGCCAGATAGAATTTGGGTACGATCGATACAGACCGATACCAAGATCGGCCGAATGCAGAAGTTTATATAAATGATTGGGATCCGACTCAGGGGTCAAGGAAAAGTGGAGATTCGGCTGGTCTTGAAATTGCCGATAATATTGAAGTGTGCATTTATCTAATCCATAGCGGTTATGCAGAACGAGTGCCCAATCGTCCGGCCAATTTTGGGCACTTTCGATCAGATAGGTTACCATGCACATCTCCGAAACACTGCCCAGTAACAATGCGATTTTTTTCTTCTGTTCTATTTTTAATTGATCATGTAAATAACAGGTCTTAATTCCCTTGCGAAGAAAACGGCCTGCAAAAGGTATGTGAAGAACTTTTTCAGCGGGGATTTGGTTTTCCATTGCCAACAGCTTACCTCTAAGTTTATCCTGGCATACCGCAAAGGACAATTCCTGGCAGGCTTTAATTTCCGGGAGTTTAAAATCAACACTGGTCTCATCCGCGAACAATATCTCATAAGATATGAGTCCATAGGGCCGTTGGAAGAATTTTGCCAAAACGGAGGCTTCAATGATCCCGCGATCCACGCCGATGATTAAGTCGTATGGGCCGAGTTTGTTCCAAATATTGTTGACTATTTTGGATGCCAAATGAGGGGGGGTTCCAGCCAACAGTACATAGCCTTGGAGCAAAGAGTTATGCGGGTTATCGAATAGAACCAGTTGAGCCCCTTTACAGGGTGTAGCTTGATAAATACCCACTGATTTCGGTGAATAAATGTGAACGATAAATCCATTTTCACACAATATTTCAACCATCCCGGTTAAATTGGGATTATTGTTGATGTTTCCTTCCGGATGAATAATTAAAATCTTCTTAACCATACTATCAGCATTTTTGAATAAAGCAGGCATTCCAGGTATTCAGCTTTGGAGGCTTTTCTGTTAGCCATTCTACACAATCAATAGATGTAAATCCTGCTTCGATCAGTAGCTGGTCAATTTCCGGTTTAAAGAAATATCTCATCGGATGTTTTTCCCGCACTTCAGAGACTTTCCCTGTGGCTTTATCGAAAATCAGGATCAGAAAATTAACCACAACCATATTTTCATTGGGACGCAATTCGGGTTCGGCTATTCGAATTACCCGCATGGTTTCATTTTCGACCGTTTTTACCCTATTTAGCGGCCGTTCTGTCAGAACTGCAGGTCCATACCAACAGTCAAATATAAATAAACCTCCCGGCTTTAAATGGGCAGAAACGGATTTCAATGCGGCTTTTAGATCAACGGTCCGCTGCAAATAACTCATCACGTGGAATAGTGAAATCACAACATCAAAGGATTGGTCAAGCTGAAAGCCCCGGATGTCGGATACCAAAAAATTTAATTCGGATGAGTTCCCTACCCGTTTAGCCAATTTGAACTTCGCGTTTTCAATATTTACCCGAGATCTGTCAATTCCGGTGACACGGTAGCCCCGATCAGCCAGATTGAAGTCATGATTGCCGGTTCCGCAACCGAGATCTAATATATCTCTGGCACCCGGTTGATAGGCCCCGATTAACTTGTCGACATATTGGGTTTCGGCAACATAATCCTTATCGTGATACAGCAGGTCGTAATAATGGGCATATTTGTCAAACACGATCATTGAATTACCTCATGCAAGGCCCGAGACACGACGTTAATTTGTTCCTCTGTCAGTGCCAACCCGCTCGGAATATAAAAACCCCGGCGAGCCATCTTCTCCGCCTCGGGATACCTTTCGCCATTGAACAAGCCCATTTTTCTAAACACGGGTTGTTCGTGCATCGGCCAAAAAAAAGGCCGCGTACCAATACCATGATGCTTTAGCCGCAACATAATTTCACCGGCTTCAAAAGGAACATCATCCTTAAGTACAATACCGTAAACCCAGTATATATTTTGGCCATAATCTGTTTTTGCCACAGGCAGCTGATAACCAGGAATATCTTCCAAAAATTGAGTATAATTTCGACCGATGGTTCGCTTTTTGGATATAAATTCATCCAATCGCTCCAGCTGAGCTCTGCCGATAGCGGCTTGCAGATTCGTCATTCTAAAATTCCAGCCCAATTCTTCATGAACAAATCGTCTTTCAGGTTGAAAGCACAAATTTCGCAAAGATCTACATTTTGCAGCAATGGCATCACTATCCGTTAGAATCATTCCGCCTTCCCCGGTGGTAACCAGTTTGTTGGGATAGAAACTGAGAGTACTGACATCCCCAAGACTCCCGCATTGCCGATCTTTATAGGTCTGCCCGATCATTTCCGCGGCATCTTCAATAATTTTAAGGCCATACTTATCAGCCAAATTAAAAATCGGATCCATCTCTACCGGCAGTCCATATAAATGCACAGCCATTATGGCCTTTGTTCTGGAGGTGATCCTCTTCTCAATCTGATCTACATCCATGTTCCAGTTAAGCGGATCACTGTCAATCAGAACCGGTATTGCCTTTGCTCGGATGACAGCAGCAGCGCATGAAATAATGGTAAAAGTTGGTAGGATCACCTCATCTCCCGGTCCAATTTTTAATGCTGATACTGCGACGTCCAAAGCAGCTGAACCATTACACACAGATATTCCATGTTTTCTGCCGACACGCTGTGCCATCTCCATTTCGAATTGAATCACATGGGGTCCTTCTGAAGATATCCAGGACGTATTAATGCATTCATTCAACAGGTCTTTTTCTCTACCGTCCAGTTTTGGTTCGTTGACGGGAATCATACACGGGCTCCCTCAAAGTGAACTTTATCGTTCTCTCCGGCGTATGGACCTTGTTTGACTTCAATCATCTGAGTGTCCTCAAGCATCTTAAAAGCATGACCTCCTGAGACAAGTAAAACAACGTCACCTGTGTTTAATACTCGAGTATCAAGATATCGCTGGTTCTCATCATAAAAGATTATTTCAATTTTTCCATTTTTTATAAAAAGTGTTTCCTGGGTATATTTGACATTTCGTGGAACAGGTTTATGTATATGTGCCTGCAATTCTTCTCCTTTTTTTCGTCGGATGCTTGCAAGTTGTTGTGAAAAATTATCAGGAGTAAAAAATTCTGTGCTTTCGCCACTATAGTCGGCGTAAACGATTATGGCGATCATGCGATAATCATCAAATATCTCTTCAATATGTCGGTGGTCATTCATATTCGCTTTCCTTTCGCTTAATAGTATAAAAGTCGGCTTTATTGGGATGCCAATCTTTTCATCTTGGTAAAATATTCAGTGTTCCCCGGTCTGGGAATCCATTAAAACGCTGTTATGGAATAAATCATAAATGTAAAATGAGTATTTTTTATTGCTTCCATATCTTGTTTTGAAAAAGAAAAATTCTCTTGAATCATGTACCTCTCAATGTTCTCTATTTTGATCTTTTAACGATCCATGTCCTGATAAAAGGACGATCCGGGCAACACCATTTGCGGATTAATCAAGATGCGTGTAACCGCATTGAATCCCAGGGCTTCAGGCGTACAAACTTTTTACACCATTTATGATGGTGCGCCGCAACTCCTTCCAACGCGCCTCATCGGTCCGTTCAAAGATCAGGGTAACTGTTGAAAACAAATTAGCCAATGTCACAAATCGCCGGGACAATGTTACCTTACTGTTCCGGGTGTAAGTCTTCAGATAATGGATGCTGTCCGGCAGGTGTTTTAATGTCAACAATGAAATCTTTCTCATAAATTCATCGTTGGGCAGTATGGTTTCAGGATGGGGAAAGGTCATGTTGTTACCGGGCACGAGGATGTGCTCACCCAGGTAATCGAAACCGGTGGTCTGATTGGTGAACAGGATTTTCTTCTGGGGCAAATAAGCGTTATAGGGATTTTCGCGGACAGCCTCAAATCGGCCGTCGCCCCACAACTCGGTTCCCGGTAAAGGGGTAAGAAAGTGGGTAGCCGCGCAGTCGCTGGATAGTTGAACAATATTTTCACATATTCCAATGGCGGTTTCGTAAAAAGTGCTTGACGTTGTGATCGGGGTGAAAAGGATATAGTTTTCCGCCGCCTTTAGGCCGGCGGCGAGTATGGTTTGAACGCCAAGCTTGTTGGCTGCGACTGTGTTTCTTTTGTTCATGAAATCCAGCTCTTCCTGAGAGTAGCTCTCCGTCCCCACGGAGAGCATCACCCAGCCGGCACTTTTTAGTTTTGCGCATATCTCACTGTTGATATTGTTGGTGCGTGCCCTTGAGATAAAGCGGATATCGCTGCGGACGGTGTTGTTGCGCTTGGCCTGAATAATTAAATCGGCCGTTTGCATGGCTCGCTGCTTGTGAATCAAAAAATTTTCGTCATCGATGTAAATATGGGTGATGTACGGATATGTTTTTGAAACCGCAGCAATTATTTTGATGATATTCTTTGGCTCCAGGTAGCGGACAGGGGTCTGTTGTTTGCCTGTCAAGGCTGAATAAAAGACCGAACTCTGGCAGAACTTGCATTTCCATGGGCAATGATCGCTGGTGATAAACCGAAAATAGCAGTCTTTTTCGCCGTTGAACATTTTTTTTGTAAGCTGCCAGTAGGCTTGCACAGGACTTTCATGCAACCGATCGTGGAAGGCAGTCAAGTTGATTTCCTGGTAATAATCTTTTGTGATACGCTCCATTTGCTTGTGATAGGCAATTCCGTCAGAATCCAAAACACAGATTCCAGCTGTTTGGTTTTTGTTGAACTCATCCACAACGAATTGCTTAATCATTTTTTTGTGGAAGGGTCCGCCAGCCTCCTGATAGCGGACTATGGCGTTGATGAGTGCAAACAACGGCATTTCCCCTTCGCCCATGACAATAGCGTCGACAATCCCGCTGAGCCGCATCCATTGCTGGTTAAGGGATGCTTCGAATCCACCGACGACAATAAGCGAATTGGGCGCATAATCGATGGCTTTACGGATGTTCAATAAATCTTTTTGCATGGTATTGTAGTAGGTACTGAAACCGATGATAGCCGGTTGACAGCCTGCAATTTTCTCCCATACCGTCTCCATGTCATCGATATCGGTGCAGACAAAGGTGTTTTCGATGCCGCGATCGGATAGGAAAGTACTGATCCGAAACAATCCGTTATGCAGATTGGGGATAAAAAATTCATCCTTTTCAACTTTGCCAGCATCAGGAGTGAATAAAACGACTTTGCTAAATTCCGAGATCTGAACATCCCTGGCTGCCTGCTCGTTTTTAGGGCAGTATGTTTGTTTGATACCACCGCCGCCCATATCGACGGAAATTTTATATTCGTCTATACTTTCCATATCGCGCCTGTACGAATTAAGATTTTCACAAGGAGAATTTTTTACCGCTTGCCCCTCGCCATGATCATGAAATTAATCGCTGACGAAAACTGTCCTGTCTAGCTTAAACCTGTCGCCAATAATGATTAGACTATACTTCGACCCAATCATAGTTAATTACATGTGGCAGTCTATTCTTGTTACCGTCAATGGCTTGCGGGTGTTTTAAGCATTGCGCAGGTGTAATCTCTGGAAGAACATCTTCACCAATACCTGAACGAATAAAAAAAGCATTGAACCCATATTTGTTGCAACCAACAAGTCGGTAACCCTTTTCACGTCCCAGTTTTACGAAAGCAGAAAGTGATGCGCCAAAAAAATCAGGATGCGTATCGAAACGATTGAAATCCGGGCTGTATGGAACGGTAACTGCTTGTTCGGAATCAAATACATTCATGTATTCCACAAGAATTACCCTCGGTTGTATCACATTTAAGGCCTTCAATATCCAGTAATCTACCCCGTCAAGATCCAAACAAAATAAGTCGACTTCCCCTGAAAAACCGTTTCCTTGAATCAAATCGTTGATGTTCTCGGCAGTAACGTAGGCATTTATAGCTTTTGGTGGATATATCCAAGTATCCGGGTGAGATGCATAAAATTGCGTCGTCTCTTCCACAGCCTTCTCATTTCCTTCGATTAATAGCCCCCCCCAACCCCAGTTGAGGATTAAATTGGCGGTGTTTCCTCCTCCATAAGGCGTGCCTGATCCAACATCAATGCAGATTTTATTTGTGCTTCCGATTAAAGAAAATATGTAGAGTAGAAGCCCGTCTTCATCGTTTTGTGAGTATACCCGGAAGCCGGTGTCTTCAAACTTGGGAAGTGGCAGTTTCATGTTGCGAAGTAGCTGATAATGGAGGTAAAGTTGCGTTTGCGAGACATTGTCCTTCATTTTGCCAATCTCCATAGTTCCACCGACCGGCTGGTTGGACGCGGCAGAGGCGGCTTCATCGGATATCATCGTGGTACCTTGGCGTAATATCGATGCATCTCCCAGTGCGGCCAACCACTCCTGAACTGTCTTTTGAATGGTCGAATCCGAATCGATACTTTTCAGCAACCGAATGGCGGTGTCTTTATCGGTATCATCAAAAAAAGCATATATGCCTTTGTTTTCCTTTGTATTAGGGAGTTCCCGGTAATAGCGTTCGATCTTTTTTATAATTGATTGAGTCGCTTCACATTCCCTCTTGATGTCCGGAGGCAATTCGCTTTGGATGAGCTCAAATGCGGCCATCGAATTAACCGGATCTGGATTGGCAAACACGTCACGGCCGATAAGATTCAGATAATCTTCGGGCAGCCGATTCATGACCTCCTCGAAATCTTGATTTGCAACTCCATCTGCAC
>JAAUYD010289137.1_pt1 | contig 13047 bp, 13 predicted proteins | sample 7278101 | NCBI WGS metagenome assembly JAAUYD01 (sample SAMN14350128, study PRJNA611818) | marine sediment metagenome | isolation source: surface marine sediment (0.6m) | place: French Polynesia: Moorea | collected 2018-08
TCTAGATAAGTGGCGAAAGCTCGCATAAGCGAGAATAACCAGGAATGCCCTATCGTGAGTTAGGGAGGTTCCCCGCACAAAACGTAGTGGCGTGCGTGGGAGGATGTCACTATTATACAGATACGGGAGAATCATGTTCTGAAGATACTATAAATGTCTAACTAAGGCATCTCCCACTATTTTCGCCTCCTCATCTGTCATCCCCGAAGTCAACGGGGGACAAATATGACGGGGACACCAGTATTCTGCGTTAGGGAAACTTTCACCCTTGCAAACCCCTTCAAAAACCGGTTGTAAATGACAAGGTATTTCATAAACCGTTCCCCCTAAAAAGATATCCTCTTCTGCTAATGCTGCTTTTACCTCTTTAGCAGTTTTTCCTTCTGGGAGAAGTATCATTAACTTATACTGAGAAGCATGATCCATGTGATCCGTTGAAACAAACTTGATCCCGGCTTCTCGCAAAGGTGCCGTAATCAACTCATAACACCGTTGTCGCCGTGCTATCATTTGGGGTAACTTAGCTAGTTGAATGCGTCCTAAAACCGCGTGAACTTCGCTGATACGGGTACTATTACCAAAGTCTGTATGTAACCCTCCAAAGTCCATTCCTCGCTTTCCTTGATTTCTCAGCGATCGCGCGATATAGTCTTCTTCATCGTCGTTTAAGGTGATCATTCCCCCTTCAAACGTCGTCATAATTTTAGTCGGGAAAAAAGAAAAGGCTGCACCATCCCCTAAATTTCCCGCCTGTACCCCATTAATTTGACTTCCGTGGGCGTGTGCTGTATCCTCTAGAACAAATAAACCATGATCGTGACAATATTGGACAATTTCAGGGAACTCAGGGGAAATCACCCCTCCAATATGCACCCATAACACCCCAGAAATAGCGGGGTTTGACCCTTTTTCCACCGCATCCTTGACCATTTGTAAAGAAGGTGCAAATGTGTTCTCATCCATGTCTAAATATTGCACCACACCCCCCACTCGCAACACAGCAGCAACGGTGGCAAAATTCGTATTAGTGGGGACTAAAACCGTTGTCCCTTCTGCTTTTTTCAGACGTAAGATAATTTCAAGTCCCGAAGAACCAGTATTGACGGCGATCGCGTGTTTGACACCAACGTACTCAGCGAACGCTTTTTCAAATTCCGCCGTATTCTCCCCTAAAATCAGCCTACCAGACTTAAGCACTGTTTTGGACGCTTCGGCAAAAAAGTCAATTTCTTCCTCTGTAACATCGAAATAGAAGGGTTTGATGGGACTTTTAGTCATGGTGTCTAGAGATATTTAGATTCAGATGGGTTTCTAGAGATCACAGTGTAGAGGAAATGACTAAAAATTGCTACCAGAAAAAGATGGGAGGGCGAGAGTTGAATCACTGATAATCGCTAGATCAACTTTTTCCATTAAGCCATAGCATAACAATGGTCGAAACATATTTACGTCCCTTACTCAAATAATCCCATAAATTAATGCCTGTTTTACTTTCTCCAGAGGTGCGAGGTACACAAACGTAGGGAACTTCTTTCATTTTATAATTAAGTCTAGCTGCCCGACATAATAAATCAATACAATACTCCCCATAATCTCCTTTAAGGCGAATTTTTTCTAATACTTCCGACCGTGCTGCAATAAAGCCACTGGTATAATCATGAACTTTACGCCCCAATAACAACATAGCAAAGTTATTAATAATCCAACTTAATATCCGTGCCATCAACCCGTGAGCAATATCCGTTCCCCCTTCAATCCAACGGGAACCCACTGCGACATCAGTCTCTCCCTGTCTAATGGCTTCCACCAATTTTGGCACATCTTCAGGGGGCATAGACAAATCACAATCCATCCAGGTGATAATTTTGGCATTGTAGGTTTGTATGGCTTCATCAATACCTCTTTGAATTGCAGAGGTTAAGCCTTTTTCTTGAAGACGACGAACTAAAGCAATCCCTGATTTAATCTCCTTCTCCCCAGAAGAATAGGGACTTTGAGCAGCCATGTCTGCTACAATTTTCCAAGTTTGGTCCGGGGAATCATCATCAATGACCAAGACGAGGTAAGGGGGAGAAACACTGGCCATGAGACGTTCAATTAAATCAGTAATATTACCACTTTCATTAAAAGTGGGTAAAACGGTACAAACCAGGGCATTGTCGTCAACCTTAGACATGAGCGTAGTTTTAGAGAAGGGTATCTTAACATCATTGAAACACAAAGTATTCTAGCTTAGAATAGCGACCAGGCTATGAGTTAAGACTGTTAATAAGTTTGAGCTTCTGTCTCTGTGCCAATTTTGGGCAACATTAAGACATAACGATAGCCAGACTCAGGGGAACCTTGAACCATAATTTTGCCTCCATGATTTTCAATCAGATGACAACTTAAGAGTAAACCTAATAATTCTTGAGAATTTTGAGAGGGTAGTTGATTTCTTTCCTCTGCATAAATTAATTTTTCTAGGGAACAAGCACGCAAGACGTAATCATTGACGGTTGAAATCACCGTTTTATTTTGCTCAAGGGAATTGAAATAATGATGTAATTTGGCTAATTTTTTCTGGCTTGATGAGGGATGAAAATTGACATTGACTTGGGGTAAACCGTCTCCCAACCAAGGATGAGACACCCAAACAGCGATATTCAAGGTTTTAGTGCGACGGGAGACATGAATACGAACTTCTCCCCCCACTTCTCCCGATTCTAGGATACTGATCACCAAATAATATAACCCTTGGCGCACAATTTCTTTATCTAAAAGCCAAATTCGTTTTCCCGGTTCAACGGATAAGCGTAAGGTTTGTCGTTTTTGATTAACCAGTTGGGCTAAACTGTTAATGGTGTTTTGAGCCAGCATTTCGATGTTAACTGGATTAAGTTGTAGCTCGCTATGACTCTCATGGGAAATTCCCAAAGTCAAAATTTCTTTAACCAAAGAATTCATCTGTTGACCGCTACTGTGGACAATTTTTAAATATTCTTTTTGTTTTGTGGTTAAAGAACCAAATGCTCCTCCCTGTAATACACTCGACATTCCAATCACTGAGGTTAATGGGGCCCGAAATTCTTCAATTAACTGGCGCAATAATTGCAGTTTAATGCTATTAATGGAGGCTGATACTGATGATGAACTTGACTCATGAGTCTCAGAGGGAGAAAAGTTAGAATTCATCAGGTTTAACCATTCATTTTCTTGAGGCGATTGAGTTTTCAGTAGATGATTGCGTTCAAATTCCCGTAAACACCAACGGGCAGTTATGCTGAGAAATTCTACATCTCTGGGGGTAAATTGACGGGGAACTAAATCCATCACCACTAGAGTTCCTAGACATTGCCCTTCTGCGGTGGTTAAAGGGGTACCTAAAAAGGCACGAATCCCGTAATGCTGAACTAAAGAACTTTTGGCAAAAGTAGCGTTTTTTAAGGTATCGTTAATGATTAAGGGTTGTTCACTGTCAACCACATAGGTACTAAATGCTTCTTGACGAGGGATTTTGCGGGTTGAGGCTAAATTGTTCATTAGCCCTAATCTTGACAATCCTACGGCTGATTTTAAGCAAAACTGATCTTGAACCATTGTCCCCAATAGACAGATGGGAGCATCGATGAAATGGGCAGCAGTTTGGGTAGCTTCATCAAATATGGGAATTGTCTCAGTCTCTAGAAGTCCTAACTGTTTTAGGGTTTTGACTCGTTTTTGCTCTCGGGCGGCTGGACTCAACCCATCTAAGCGACAAAAAAGACGATTAGTGGAGTTGAACATAGGATTCATATTTACCCCTAAATTTACTGCTTGCACTTGCATCACAAAATCCCACTGACTTGAGGTTTAGAGAAATTACGCAAAAATAACACAAACTAGAAGTAAATTAAGATTTACTCCCGCTCATATCTGGGTTGATCGAGCTTTTTTGCTGGTTTATTTGCTAATTCTAAAGTTCCCAAAAATTTCTCTTTCTAAACATAATCATCAAAACTTTCCCCAATCTTCTCTTTGACTGGTGATATTCCCCTGGACTCTCTTTGCTCAATTGATTGGAAAACTGCTGTGAAAAGACAATGCGATCGCCGTTTCAATCAACTTACCCTAGAAGATAATCTAACAAATAATCACCCCCGAATCTGACTACATCAGTACAGGGGAGTCCAGTGGTTTCTTTAACTGTTTCTATGGCTTTTTGGGCTTCTTTGTCCTCTAGATGAAAGGTATTGAGGGCGATAGCTTTAACGTTAACCTTATCTATGGCACCAGCAACGTTAGCTACCTGTTCATACAATTCGATAACCTCTGGTAAAGGAGGGATGGCAACTTGAGAAGCATTATGGATCTGGGTTTGTCCGACACGATGGACTAAAATTAAGGTTGTGGGTTGGCTGCCTCTGATCAGGGGTAGGGTAGCCGTTGAACCAGGATGGAGTAGCGATCCCTGACCTTCTATCCAGAGAACATCATAGTCATTTCCTGCCTCGAGTACCATTTTTTCCACTGCCCCGGCAGCGAAGTCCACTCGAACTGCATCTAAGGGTATCCCGTCTCCTGCGATCATGATACCTCCTTGTCCGGTGCCGAGAAATTTTGATTTTATGCCCCGTTTTTGAGCCGCCCCATGACATTCTAAACAAGTGGACATTTTACCGACAATCATATCGGTTCCAACGGTTAGAATCCGTTGACAACTCAGAGATTGCGCTTTGGCTAACCCAATCCCTAACCCCTTGGGTTCTTGGCGAATATCCCAGATCCATTGTTGGGGTTGTAACCTATCAAAATAGGGGGCTAAAGGGGTATGTAAACCATTGACCACAGATAAACCGGCCTTGACTCCCTGTTTCACTTCTTCTAGTAATTTATCGGATAAGCTACCCCCAGAAGGGGCAATACCAATTAAGAGGACATCTGGTTTGTAGGCTAAGGCAGCTTGTACATTGGTAACGATAGGGATATCTTTGGCAATCCCCGTCACTTCCTTTAAAGATTGTCCCGCCGTTTGAGCATCGATAACAGCAGCGATCGCAGCTTGTCCATAACGTAAATACGCTAACCCGGTTTTTCCATGACTCCCTTTTACCCCGTCATGGAGTAAAATAGCGACACGATGCTTGGCTGTTAGATGCACCATCAGCTACTCCTTACACGATTTTAGATAAAAACTTTTTCTTTTTAACTGAATTATTTTTACAACTTTATTATATTCTTCTTACGTTTAAAAGCAGGAAAATATTAAGGCTTTTTTAAGCAACTTTTTGATTTTTCGTTGATTACCTTCTTCTTGATTTTTCAATCATTATTATGTTATCATCTATCCCAGCTATTAATCTGTAGCAGAAAGTTTCCATGATCAAAACCCTTAAAATATGAATTCACAACAACAAACCCTGATGAATAAAGCTCCCCAAGACTTTCATCGTATACTTATTGATGCTCAAGCTTTGAGACAAATTAGTGATTACGGAAAATTTCAAGCTATTTCTAAACAACAGGCCGAACAACAAGTTATCAATGCAGAAAGATTTATTGACTATGCTTTAAAGCATATTTAAAAACCTAAATAAAATTATATTATTCTTTTTCAAATTATTTTATAAGTTGCGATCGCTTTTTCTTCTCTACATATTTTCACTGAGATCATAGTATCATTTTATCTGTAATTTTACGCAAGTTAAGTTGATTTGGTTTCCTTGAAAAGTCAGTATTTCTAAGGTAAGGTGGGCATTGCCCACCCGAAAATGTGTTAATCTTCTTTATAAGCGTCCATTCCTTCACAAGAACAAACTAAGTTTCTGTCCCCATAAGCATTATCAATACGTCCTACTGTTGGCCAGAACTTATGTTCTTTTGTCCAAGGGGCCGGATAAGCTGCTTTTTCACGAGAGTAGGGGCGATCCCACTCTTGACAAATTACCGTTTGTGCGGTATGGGGCGCATTTTTCAGAGGATTGTTTGCAGGATCAATCGTACCATCTGCGATCGCTTGAGCCTCTTGATGGATGGTGATCATAGCATCACAGAAACGATCTAACTCCGCTAAGTCTTCGCTTTCGGTGGGTTCTACCATCATGGTTCCAATAACGGGCCAAGACACGGTAGGTGCATGGAAACCGAAGTCCATCAATCGTTTGGCAATGTCATCCACCTCTACCCCTGCTTGCTTTTTCAGGGGGCGCAGATCAATGATACATTCATGAGCGACACAACCGGATGCACCTTTGAACAAGATGGGGTAATAGTCAGCCAAACGATGGGCCATATAGTTAGCATTGAGGATAGCCACTTTTGTCGCCTCAGTTAGCCCTTTTTCCCCCATCATAGCGATGTACATCCAAGAAATGACCAGGATACTAGCACTACCCCAAGGGGCTGCGGAAATGGCTCCTATGGATGTGTCTACTTTACCATTACTATCGGGGTCGGTGTATTTTTCGACCTTAGTTGTGGGTAAGAAGGGAATGAGATGAGATTTTACGCCAATAGGACCCATTCCTGGACCACCACCCCCATGAGGGATACAGAAGGTTTTGTGGAGGTTGAGGTGACAAACATCGGCCCCAAAGTCAGCCGGACGACATACTCCTACTTGGGCGTTCATATTAGCCCCATCCATATACACTTGTCCACCGTGACGATGAACGATGTCACAAATGTCAATTATTCCTTCTTCAAACACCCCATGAGTAGAAGGATATGTCACCATTAAAGCCCCTAAGTTTTGGCTATGTTTCTCGGCTTTTTTCTCTAAGTCTGCAATATCAATGTTACCGTCTTTATCACATTTAACAGCTACCACTTTCATGCCACACATAACAGCACTGGCGGGGTTTGTACCGTGTGCTGATTCAGGAATTAAGCAGATATTTCTGTTAGTTTCTCCTCGATTTTTATGGTATTGACGAATCACTTGTAACCCTGCATATTCCCCCTGAGATCCAGCATTCGGTTGTAAAGAAATACCGTCAAATCCTGTTATCTCTCCTAACCATTCTTCTAACTGTTGGAAAAGGATTTGATAGCCTTCGGTTTGGGATAAGGGGGCAAAAGGATGGAGTTTTCCAAACTCTGGCCAAGTAACCGGCATCATTTCGGCTGATGCGTTTAATTTCATGGTACATGATCCCAGAGGAATCATGGAAATATTCAAAGCTAAATCTTTGCTTTCTAACTGGTGTAAATAACGCAGTAATTTACTTTCGGAATGATACTGATTGAAAACAGGATCGTTTAGATAATCTGAAGTCCGTTTTAAGAAGATAGGCAAATCAAAATTAACTTGTTCTGCTATCTCTTCAACGGTAAAAGGTAACTCATCTTTAGCTGCAAAGATTTGCCACAACTCAACCACATCATGAACTGTAGTAGTTTCATCTAAGCTAATACATAAGACTCCTTCTTGATATAACCGTAAATTGATTTTCCGTTCTACTGCTGCTTTAATCACGGCTTTGGCACTAGCATCACCTACCCCAACTTTAACAGTATCAAAGAAAGGTTCGTCATTGATTGTGTAGCTAAGTTGCTTTAATCCGCAAGCTAGAATGACGGCTAATTGGTGTATTCTTTGGGCAATATTTTTAATGCCTTCTGGTCCATGATACACCCCATACATTCCGGCAATAACTGCTAGTAATACCTGTGCGGTACAGATGTTACTGGTAGCTTTTTCACGGCGAATATGTTGTTCTCTGGTTTGCAGTGCTAATCTTAACGCGGGGTTCCCCTGTGCATCCTTAGACACCCCAACAATACGCCCTGGAATCTGCCGTTTATAGGCTTCTCGCGTGGCAAAATAGGCTGCATGGGGTCCACCATACCCCAACGGTACACCAAAGCGTTGAGTGCTGCCTACGGCGATATCTGCGCCAAATTCTCCGGGTGGTGTTAATAGTGCTAAACTCAAGGGGTCGGCTGCCACGGTAACTAATGCACCCTTATTGTGTGCGGTTTCGATAAAGGTGCGATAGTCGTAGATGGTGCCATCGGTGGCAGGATATTGTAATAATGCGCCAAAAATTTCTTTATCAAACTCAAAGAAGCGATGATCCCCAATAATTAACTCAATACCTAAAGGATACGCCCTTGTTTTAATGACTTCGATGGTTTGGGGGTGACAATGGGAGTCCACAAAGAAAGCATTAGCATTTTTGTTCTTACATAAACCATAACTCATACTCATGGCTTCGGCTGCTGCTGTGCCTTCATCCAGTAAGGAAGCGTTAGCAATTTCGAGTCCGGTCAACTCTACTATCATAGTTTGATAGTTTAAGAGGGCTTCTAGTCTTCCTTGAGCAATTTCCGCCTGATATGGGGTGTAAGCAGTGTACCAACCTGGGTTTTCTAGGATGTTGCGTTGAATGACTGGGGGGGTGATACAGTCATGATAACCCATACCGATATAGGAGCGAAATATCTGATTTTTGGAGGCAATAGACTTTAATTGAGCTAATGCACCGTATTCGCTCTGTGCTTCAGGTAAATTCAGGGGTTTACTGAGGCGGATGGCTTGGGGTACTGTAGCATCAATGAGTTGATCTAGGGTAGAAAAGCCTAGTACCTTGAGCATTTTATCAATTTCTTGGCTATTGGGTCCAATATGGCGATTGATAAAGCTATCAGTAGGAGCAAGTTTTTTTTCGAGATTATAAGTTTTATTGTCGTTAGTTTTGCTTTGATTGGTAGTAATATCCAGGTTAGGCATATCAATGATGATGGTTTTCTTATGTTAGAGTGTCACAAATGAGCGTCCTGGGTACTTATTGTAATCTTTTGTAACATTGATTTGCAATATTTGGACGTTGGACTCGCTAAGATCATTCATTGATAAATATCACCTCTAAAACCAATCCTATAAACTTCTATATTTCCTGATGTTAAATCAATGGTAAAGATAACTCTAATTTTACCAATACGCAACCGATAAAACCCTTCCCAGTTTCCTTTCATTCTCTTAATATCTAGATCATTAAAAGGGATAACTGCTTGATCCTCAACTGAATAAACAAGGATTTTTAGTTTCTGACGGATTTTTTCTCTTGTTTTATCATCAAGAGATTTCAGGAATTTAATGACATTTTTACGAAATTTAAGGGTCATTTTCTAACCAATCAGTCATATCCATTAATTCTTCGTTTTCATAGTCTTGAGGTTTCCCTAGTTCCTTATCAAGTGCTTGTTGTTCTTGATCACTAACATAAGGCATTAACATATTACATAATAATAGTCTTTCTTCTCTCAAAACTTCTCTAACGCTTTCTTTGATTAGATTTTTTAATTCTTGGGTTTCCATAAGCGATTGCCTTTAATTTTAGATTATTATATATCAATTTTAACCTCTTTAAGTTCTGTGTAGAGGATTGTTTAAGGACATGATCTGTGATTATTGTAACCTCTTGTAACAATAATCAGTAATATGGCAGGAATTTTTTATTATGTCTATTATAGAAAATAATCAATAGATATGTATTTTTTCTGTAGTCAAAAAAACATCAATATGCAGTTATTCAGTGATTTCTCTGTCGTGGAAAATTATAAATCGAAAAAACCAGGTATTTTCTCATAGTCAAATAAATATTAATATGTAAATTCAGTAAATTTATTGCGTCAAGAAATAAAACTTATAGATTATGATAAAAATGTGGTTTTGAGGAAATCCTCTTATGCATTTGAATCCAACAAATTTTTCGTCCAAAGTAGTGGAATCTACTGATCATATTCCAACTATATCCCTACCATCTTCGAGTCATAAAATAATTAACCAAATGATTATTACTGGGGGTATTTCCTTTTGTACTATCATAGCAATGACCATTTTTACGTATGTTTTATTACAGGGGATAAATAATCATCATAAAAGTAATGTATTTTCTCCTAAGAAACAGAAAAAAAAGATTGATTTTTCTTCTCTTTTATTAAGAGATTGATTGAAAAATAGGCATACATAACAAGTAGGGGCATAATAATATTATGTCCCTATTTTAAATTATCAGATGGTTACTTCTTAAGATTACAGAATGATTATGAAATCATGGAAGCAAAAAGAACATTAGGAGAAACCTTAAACAAAATTATTCCCCTAGCTGAATCATAAAATTATGATCATTTTCATCCTATTGCATTTTACCCAGTTAAGTATTTTCAAAAAAAATCAAGTATAATATTATTAGTAATAAGTTCATTTCTACTCTTATGTTAACACTAGATCAAATTGAATCTGCTATTTTACAACTTCCCTCTGATGAAGTTCAGCAGTTGATAGAATGGTTATCAGACTTAGATTATCAGCATTGGGATCATCAATTAGAAGAAGATATTAAAGTAGGGAAATTAGATGATTTAGCAGCAGAAGCAATGGCAGAGTTTGAAGCAGGAAATTGTCAAGAGATTTAATTTTAATTGAGGTAATTTATGAATCAAGTTGTATCCATTACTAAATTAATCAATAGTTATGAAGATGTTCATCAAAAGTTCAATCTAACAAGAACTGAAAAAGAAGACTTTTTTTTAGAATGGTTTGAGAATTTACCTGAATTAACCGAGTCTGAAAAAGCAACTTTAGACAAAATTAAACAGCGATATATTAATCATAGAGCAAAAGGATTACTCACAGAATCAACTGTCATTATTTTAGTGATTGCACCTTTATTAGAGTTGGTTGGTTTTTATGATCCACCCTTTATGATTAAAGCAGAAGAATCTCTAGAAATTGAGTTAAAAAATGAAGAAAAAATTTTAAGAGGATGTATCGATAATTAAAAAGAAATAACTGATAACTGATAACTGTTCACTGTTCACTAAAAATATGTTAAGCTATATAAAATTTATTTAAAACTATCATGATTTATCATATTATTTACGACGGAAACTGTAATCTTTGTGCAACGTTTACCCAACTATTAGCTAAGTTTGATCAAGGCAATATTTTTGATTATATTCCCATGCAAGATCAACGGACATTACAACAATTTAATATTACTGAAAAAGATTGTGAAATGGGTATGATTTTAATCGATGGTAATAATCCAAAAAATCGTTGGCAAGGGAGTGATGCAGCAGAAGAAATTGTTAATTTATTGCCTTTAGGACAAGCATTTATTACCGCTTATCGTGCTTTACCAGGAATGAAATGGTTGGGGGATAAAACCTATGAACAAGTAAGAGATAATCGATATAATTGGTTCGGAAAAAGAGACAAAATTTATCAGTCTCCTTATCCTTTTGGATGTCACGAAAGCGATAATTGTTCTCTATCGAATTAGTTAAATAATAGCTGAAATTGCTTTAATTAACTGTTCAATTTCATCGGGTAAAGTAAAGTAGTGAACACCAGCACGAATACAGTTAGGATCACCAATTGTTCTTACTAAAAATCCTTTAGTTTCTAGCTGTTGAACGATGACATTATGACTCATATTACTATCAACTGTAAACGAAACTAATCCCGCTTCTGGAGGTGAATTTTTTAAACAGTTAATTGCAGAAATTTTTGATAACTCTTGCCATAAATATTCACTTAATTGACAAATTTGTTGATAACGTTTTTCAGCATTTCCCCAGTCATTATGAACGGCAATAGCTGCCCTTAATCCTTCATATTGAGGATAAGCAGAAGTAGCAATTTCAAACTTTCTACCATCCTCTTTAAAATCAATAGGTTGGCTTTTTTTATCAATATTAATCCCTCGCCAACCGATAAAGGTAGGATAGACAAATTCAAAGATTTCTGGACGGATATAAAGTGCGCCAACTCCTGCCGGTCCACAGAACCATTTATGACCAGTAAACGCATAAAAATCAACCTCAGTTTCTGCTAAATTTAAAGCTAATGAACCGGCGGATTGTGCTGCATCCGCTAACACTAAAATAGGGCGATCACTGTGAGGATAATGATGACAGAGACAACTAATTTCTCTTAAGGGTAAAACCTGTCCTGTATTCCATAATAAATGACTTAAAACCACCAGTTTTGTTTGTGGAGTTAACTGCTGTTCAATGACCTTAACCGAATCACCTTCATTTAAGGTATTTAAAATAGGACAAATATCAATTTCAACTGCAAACCGTTTAGCAATTTCTTGAACGGTAGCAATGATTCCAGGATGTTCACAATCGGTCATTAAAATGCGATCGCCTGCTTGCCAATCAAGGCCCCAAAGGGCAATATTACAACCAGAGGTTACATTTTCTGTTAAAGTAATGGTTGATGCTTCAACCCCTAATTCTTGAGCAATTGTTTCTCGTAATAATTCCGTTCTTTGTTTAATCCAATCATTAACTTTTAGGGAGAATGGTCCTTGTTGTTGGAGAAAATTATGAGCATCGATAATGGCCTCTAACCCAGAACGGGGTAAAGTTCCTTGTCCCCCAAAATTAAAATAAACTTTATTAATGAGTCCAGGAAATTCTTGTCTTTGTTGTTGGACTTCAGATAGAAAAGCTTGGGGATAAATCATGGGTTAATTAATCGAAATTAGGTAAAAAATAAGCACAGGATTGAAATTATCCTTATTTTAGTTTATGAGCGATTGTTACTTTTAGCAACAGAACTTAAGAAATCAAGTTTTATCAATTTGTTGCAAAATATCAAGTTTTATCCCAATGTCGTCATTCACCTCCATCCGTCTACACGGTGGGGATGAATGGCGACCAAAAAATCAACCGCGAAGCGTCGATTAAGAATAAAAATTAAGCTATAATAAGAGCATAAGCACTGTTGAAATACTCCGGACACAACCGCCTAGTACCTACTAAAAGTAGCGAAAATAGTCAGGAGTCGAAACTAAGCTAAACATCAAACCCTATTAGCTTCGGCTAAGTCTCTCGTAAAAGCGAGTGGGTAATTTGTCGTTGCACGGCAAATGTAAGACGCACTCAAGACAGAGAAGAAAACAAAGTAAAGCCAAACCCTATTGGGTAAGGTATTAGAGGCAACTGGATACGCCTTTGCGTCTCTCGCATAAAGAATCCTTATCACCACAACAAGAGTTAGTAGAAGACTTGATGGCTGTGATTCATTCTTTCTCCTGTCGTCTTTATGGATTGAGAAAATATAAAAAA
>JAAUYD010075768.1_pt1 | contig 13046 bp, 10 predicted proteins | sample 7278101 | NCBI WGS metagenome assembly JAAUYD01 (sample SAMN14350128, study PRJNA611818) | marine sediment metagenome | isolation source: surface marine sediment (0.6m) | place: French Polynesia: Moorea | collected 2018-08
GAAGAACAAAATTGGTCCCGAAGAGTGGGTGCGCGTTCATCAACTGGCCCATCGCCAGGGGATTCCAACCAATGCCACCATGCTCTTCGGATTTGGCGACACCTGGCAAGAGCGGGTGGACCATATGCTCACCTTGAGAGCCGCACAGGATGAAACAAATGGATTCGCCTGTTTTATCCCGCTGGCATTCCAACCCGGAGAGGGCAAATTCGATACCCATGGTCCTACACCGTTGGAGACCTTGGCCGTACTGGCCATCGCACGTCTGGTGTTGGACAATATTGACCATGTCAAATCGTACTGGCCCATGACGGGGCTGGAGACTGCTGCTGCAGGGTTGAGCTGGGGGGCGGACGATATGGACGGTACCATTTCAGAAGAGAAGATCGCACATCTCGCCGGCGCATCAACCCCCAAAGGGCTGGCACGGGAGAAGATGAACGAAACCATTCGCGTCGCTGGATTCATGCCGGTAGAGCGGGACGGGCTATTTAAAGAGATTTTACCATGACCCACTATGTGGCCATGATTCCATACGCCAACATGGCGCCGTTTAAAGAGATGGGGCCGCCCGAAGGGTGCGTTCTGGTCGACTGCCTGCCGCGGGAGAGCATCCAGGCTTTGAAATACAAACATGTCTGGGCCGCGGCAGTACCGGTGGGGGGCTTGGCCTACCTGAAAGAAGAGACCGAATTCGTCGGGCACTACGGTATCGCTGTGAAAAAGGAGGCGATGAGCGTTCTCTTTTTCTCGGATCGACCGTTTGATGCATTTACGTCCCAATTGACCATCGGGCTGACCGGTGAATCGGCTTCCAGCGTCCGCTTGCTCTATTTGTTGTTGGGGTATCAGAATGGGTTCGGTGCCATGCCCCACCTGGTTTCAAAGGGGCAGGCCAGCAACGGCTATCTGGTAATCGGTGACAAGGCCTTGAATTGGATCAGAGAATATCAGCATAGCGGCGCCGTTCGAGGATTCCGTCACGTGTCGGATTTGGCGTCTCTCTGGTACGATCGGTTTCAACTGCCCTTTGTATTTGCAAGATGGGTGGTTCGCAAAGATGCGCCTGAAACGGTTAAAACCTCCCTGCACAAATGGCTGAACCAATTCGCACAGCAGGAGGCGCATTTGATCCTAAAGGCGACACCCAAGGTGGCGGAATTGCTTCAGGTGCCGGAAGACTATGCGCAACAATATCTAACGGTGATACGGCGTTGTCTCTCTGCAGAAGAAGATGCCGGTCAAACGCGCTTCTTGAACGAACTGAAGCAGCATGTCACAAATCCCCTTTTTCCAAAAAAAGGCTCCGGCCCGGAAACGTCAGGATAACATATGAGCACCGGCTTTCCCGAAAACCGTCCCCGTTTCAATCGTGACCAGGCCTTGCAGCTGCTTGTTCAGACGCCCATGGGAGAACTCATGGAGATGGCACACGCCGAGCGATCACGTCGCCATCCTGACCAGCGTGTCACCTTTGTCTACGACACAAACCCCAACTATACCAATGTCTGTGCTACCCAGTGCCGGTTTTGCGCATTTTGTTGTGCCCCCGAGGACTCCCGGGCATACACGCTAACGCCGGAGGATGTGGGTGAAAAAGTCAGAAAAGCCGCTGAGTTAGGGGCCACCACGGTGTTGCTGCAGGGCGGTCATAATCCGGAAGTGGGACTGCGGAAATGGATCGCCTATATTCGTGCCATTCAAAGTGCCGCGCCGGACATTCACATTCATCCCTTCAGTCCGGCGGAATATATCTTTATGGCCGACCAGGAACAGTGCGACGTAATGGCTGTGCTCAAGGCTGTCTATGATGCCGGTGTGCGCACCATTCCCGGCGGCGGTGCCGAAGTATTGACAGAATCCGTCCGCAAGCAGATTGCTCCGCGCAAAGCGACGACCGAGGAGTGGCTTTCGGTCTGTGAGGCCGCCCATCGCATTGGATTCAGGACCACGGCCACGCTGATGTTCGGACATGTGGAAACTGATGAAGACATCATCGAGCACCTGATGGTGCTGCGTGACCTGCAAGACCGCACAGGCGGATTCACCAGTTTTATCCCCTGGTCGTATAAACCCGGCGGTAATCCTTTGGGAAGCGTTGTGCCCCGAAGTGTTCACCCGGCAAAATACGTTCGCATCATTGCCACCGCACGGATGGTACTGGACAATTTCAACCATATCCAGTCGTCCTGGTTCAGCGAAAACGTGGCTGCCGGACAATTGGGATTATTGGCCGGTGCGGACGATTTCGGCGGTATCCTGGTTGAAGAAAATGTATTGATGACGGCCGGACACCACCGCTCGACCACCGCAGATAAAGTCAAAACCATCATTCGCCGAGCCGGTTTCACTCCCGCACAGCGGAATTCGGACTACTATATTCTGCGTACTTTCACTGGTCCGGATCCTTTAGGTATCAGTGGATGATTTAGATCCTTCCCAGTTTCCTCCGAAATAATCCTAAGCGATACTTGATACCGATAATTCACTGAAAACGAATGGCCTCGGCGTCTTCAAGCGATGCACACTTCCAATTGATGCCTACAGAGAACCTTTGAATTTGGTAAATAATACTATATCAGTATCATTAACCCAATCCTTACGCCTTCCTTATCCAAAATTAACAAGTCTAGTGAAGAAAGCTTTGCACAACATCAACATAAGGAGCGATCGATGCGTTTATCCAACACCGCGGCACTCGTTCTGGATAATGTCAGCAAGTGTTTTCCAGGTGGGGTTCAAGCGCTAAAACCTACCTGCCTAGAGTTGTACAATGGACAATTCACAGTCTTATTAGGGACTTCAGGAGCCGGCAAATCAACCTTACTTCGGTGCCTGAATTTTTTAAACACGCCCACCACCGGCCAGATCATTGTGGATGGCCTTGGTATGTTAAATGGAAATCGACAGCTTCTGCGTACCCATCGCCGTCAGACAGCAATGGTATTTCAACAACACCAATTAATTGGCCGTCACACCGCTCTGCAGAATGTCCTCATTGGTCGGATCGGAAATTTCGGGGCCCTTCGCAGCCTTTGGCCCCTGCCCTACAAAGAGAGTCACCGCGCACTGGAATGCCTAGAGCGTGTCGGGTTGTTGGATAAAGCCAATGAACGGGTCGACAACCTGAGCGGTGGACAACAGCAGCGCGTTGGCATCGCCCGTGGTCTTGTCCAGCAACCAAAGACAATTTTGGCTGATGAGCCGGTTGCCAGTCTTGACCCGGCAACCTCAGAAAAGATTCTGGCATTGCTGCACCGTATCTGCCGGGAAGACAAACTCAACGCCGTGGTCAGTTTGCATCAGGTCGCGTTAGCCAAAATGTTTGCCGATCGAATTATAGGGCTCGCTGATGGTGAAGTGGTCTTCGACGGCGATACCCACCAGCTTACCAATGCAGTGTTAAACAAAATCTACGGCCAATACGAGACCGTATAAGTGTTTACTGCCGGCGGGGAAAATACCGACGGCGTACAAATCATATTACTTAGGGAGGAAGAAATGAAGAAATTAGGTGTCGTTCTGATTACATTGGTGCTGTTCATGACAATGGCGGTAGTTGCGACAGCAGGGAAAGAGGCTGATCCCAAGACTTTGAAAGTAGCGCTGCTTCCCGATGAAGACGCGTCAACGGTCATTAAGAACAACAAAGCCCTGAAGGACTACTTGGAAGGCGCGTTGAGCAAGAAAGTCAAACTGATTGTCACCACGGACTACTCTTCGATGATCGAGGCAATGCGCCACGGTCGAATCGACCTGGCCTATTTTGGTCCTCTCTCTTATGTCCTGGCTAAATCCAAAAGCGATATTGAAGCCTTCGCCGCCATCGTCAAAAAGGGAAGCGCTACATATCAGGGTGTCGTTATAGGCAATGCCGCCGCTGGTATTCGCACCCTGGCCGATATCAAGGGGAAGAACATGGCTTATGGTGACCAGGCGTCCACATCGAGCCACCTCATTCCGAAATCGATCCTGGCCGCTCAAGGTCTAAAGCATGGGGTAGATTATAAAGAACATTTTTTGGGTGCTCACGATGCCGTTGCCGTTTCGGTGCAAAACGGCAAAGCCCAGGCCGGAGGACTCAGTCGCCCGATATTTGAGTCTTTGCTTGAAAAAGGGGTCATCAAAGCCGACAAGGTCCATGTGATCACCTATTCCAAACCGTTTCCCCAATATCCATGGACCATGCGGTCAGATTTGGCACCGGCTTTGAAAGATAAAATCAAAGAAGCCTTCTATTCCGCAAAAGACCAGAAGGTCCTGAAACCGTTCAAAGCGCAACGTTTCGCCCCCATGGCGGATGAAGACTACGATGTGGTGCGGGATCTTGCCAAGCTGCTCAATCTGGACTTGAACAAGATGTAAAGTGTTCTTCACTACCCCGAACCTGCCGGATACTTCATCCGGTACTCCGGCAGGTTCAAATAGCAGGGAGGGAGTTTCAATGTCCGTTACCTACGACTACGTAATTCAAACCGTCAAGGCCAAACATCGAAAGAATGCCATCCAGGTCGGCGTGGTATTGATGCTAGTGGCAGGTTTTTGTTTTTATACAGGGCTGTTCAATCCAACTCGACTGGCCGAGGGGGTCCCGAGCATTCTCAGTTTGATGGCCGAGGGATTCCCTCCTAACTTCACAGCCTGGTCCTCATGGATATTGCCACTCCTGGACACTTTGGCCATGAGCATCGCCGGCACATCATTAGCTCTGGCCTTGGCCTTGCCGTTGGGTTTTCTTGGTGCCAGGAACACAGCCCCTAACAAAGTCGTATACCAAGTAGCGCGAACCGCTCTCAATATCCTGCGATCCATTCCTGAACTGATCATGGGGATTATTTTCGTGGCAGCTGTTGGATTCGGAGCGCTACCCGGGGTTCTGGCGTTGGGTCTTCATTCGGTAGGAATGGTGGGAAAGTTTATTTCGGAATCGATCGAGCATGTGGCCGATGAACCCATAGAGGCGGTAAGGGCTGCAGGAGCCACGCCTCTTCAGGTGATCTTCCATGGTGTCTATCCCCAGGTGATCGGACAAATCGCTGATGTGACCGTCTATCGATGGGAGTATAACTTTCGTGCCTCAACAGTAATGGGCATGGTTGGCGCCGGGGGTATCGGGTTTGAGCTGATGGGATCTCTGCGGTTGATGCAGTATAAAGAGGTATCAGCCCTCCTTTTGGTGATTCTTGCCACGGTAACCGTAGTGGACGGCATTGGTATTTACCTCCGTAAAAGGTTCAAGTAAGAGATGAAAAAAAACACTATTGTACTAACCCATTGGGTCCATAAGGAAGTTGTCGAACTGCTCACTCCTCATGGAGAATTATTGCTCAATCAAACACGTGATACCCTGCCCAAGGAGTTGCTGATGGCACGAATGCGGCGAGCGACTGCAATGATGGCCTTTATGCCAGACTGTGTCGATGACGCCTTTTTGAATGAGTGCCCCCAACTCAGAATAATCGGTGCTGCTCTCAAAGGATATGATAATTTTGATGTCGACGCCTGTACGCGAAATGGGGTGTGGCTGACCATCGTTCCCGATTTGTTGACGATCCCAACGGCTGAATTGGCGATCGGCCTGATGCTGGCCCTGGCGCGAAATATCGGTCCCGGCGACAACTGGGTTCGAAGTGGAAAATTTCATGGTTGGCAACCCATTTTCTACGGCAGTGGCATGATTGGCGCTACTGTGGGAATTATGGGTATGGGGCAGGTCGGACATACCATCGCAAGGCGTCTGACCGGGTTTGATACAGAAGTCATCTATTACGACCCCCAACCACTCGACAGAAAAATAGAGCTCTCGCTGCGCGCCTTCTCCGCACCTTTGGAAGAGGTACTGGAGAAAAGCGATTTTCTGATCTGTGCTGTGCCGCTTACGAGTAAGACCCATCACTTGTTAAATAGGCGCACCATCTCCGCTATGAAACGCGGCAGCTTTATTATAAACATAGGTCGTGGGTCGTGCGTGGATGAGGGAGCTGTGGTCGAAGCCCTCGACAATGGTAAATTATCTGGGTATGCTGCCGACGTTTACGAGATGGAAGATTGGGCGCTTGATGGTCGACCCCGATCTGTTCATCCGGGGTTGCTCGCCCGCAGAGATAAAACAGTATTAACACCACATCTTGGATCTGCCGTAAACGATATCCGCCGTGAGATCGCTCTCGAGGCAGCCCGAAATATTATTCAAGGACTGGCTGGTGAACAGCCGGTCGGCGCCATCAACCGAATCGAAGAGTCGACGGCTGTTTGATTTACAACGGCACTCTTTTCAGGATAGAAAACGGCTTAATTTCCTGTTACGCCAGAATAGTTAAAAATGATATCATTCAGCATCACACCATAGAAACGTGATGATCAACGCGATTTGCCAATGTCGCATGGTGCCCTACCACTATGACCGTCAATATCACGCCTTAAATGCCTTCATTTGACAAGTCTTTGAACTTTATATAGATAATCGGAATCAGTTCCAACATAACATCATACTGCCAATCTGTTCCTGAGTTGATATTAAATGGTTATCCTGCGCAAGGAGGAACTGGCATGCCTGCGGAACGATATTTCAGCTGTTCATTTGGGGGTACCCTGCTTATCTTTGCTTCCATGTTCCTCGCATCAACGGGGTGCGAATCGGAACCGCCAATTCGTCAAATGAGTGCCGAAGCGTTCATGACATCGTGCAACGCCGAGGGAATTTGCGACGGCAGTACAGGTGTCTCCTGGGCCGACGGTCCCTATCTGATTTGCCGCTGCCTGGAGAGCGGTAAAACCTATCGTAAATTCACCATCGACGGCCAGTCAGAATTCAGGGCCGAAGTCGTCAGTCAGAAATGGACCGGGCTCAAGGCGGGAGCAAAAGTCTCTTTCAACAATGGACAGGTGGTGGTGGAGCATGATGTCTTTGGAAGTGAAGTCAGTCTCACCGTCACCAATACTTCTTCCCAGAGGGCACATATCTATCCGCCGGTTTACCTCGTGGGAGAAGATGAATTGCCGATTCAGCTGTTTCGCCTGCGGGAAGGTAAAACCACATCAGATTTTCCCAAGGAAGGTTTGGCACTAGAACCCAACGAAACCAGGTTGATCACATTCGACAGTGTGATGGGTCCCATGGATGCATATGAGGACTCCGATCTCTTCTATATCGCCAGCAGTGAATGGAAGTTGGAACTTGATCCGCTCCGTGCAGGAGATATCAAGTTCAAGTAGGTTTTGTGGCTGCCGACGGGATTGTGAGGTGATCAGATAGCCCCTTACAGCTGTGCAGATTTCGTCGCAGGGTGTGCAATATCTTGTCCATCTCGAGGTTGTGAAAGCCCATAATATACCGATACCTTTAGAGTACATGGCGTGTTTAATCGACGGCACGCGACTTGCTTTTGATACCGGTGGAAAAACACTAACGTCAACGTGTCAAGCAACATCTAATCAAGGCGGAAAAATATGATGGTTCGATTCAGCGTGGTATTTCTGGCGGTGATGTATTTGATGGCGCCGATGACTTCTGAAGCAGCCTATCCCCCGGATCCAACATCCGACATTCCATGGCCCTGGTCCAATGAAACGAGTGTGGCCGATATTCAGTCTCAATTTAATGACGCCCGGACCCAGGAAAACAATCAGTTGGGCTTAGCGATTCCAATGTTGACCCTGCCGTCCCAGTCGGATTGGGACGCCATGAGCCAAGGCCAAAAAGCACTTTGGCTGATCAACCGGGAACGGATCGATCGTGGCGTAGCCCCCCTGCACGGGATAGAGGACAATGTCAGCCAGGTGGCCCAATCCTATGCCCAATACTTGTTAGATCACGATGCTTTTGGCCACGAGGCCGATGGAAAAAATCCCTGGGAGCGACTGCATAACAATCCCGCCATCAACGCCTGCCACGACTTTCTCGCGATAGCCGAAAACTTGGCGGTTCTCTGGGGAGGGTGGACCCTGCCAGTGGAACGCTCTATTTACATGTGGATGTACGATGACTCCCAAGTCTCCATCCCCTGGGGCCACCGCCACGCCATCTTATGGTATCCTTACAATGACAACAGCGGGCCGAGCGGAAAAGAGGGATTCCTGGGTATCGGTGTGGCAACCGGGCCCCACACCAATCCCCGTGGTCAAAGGGTAACTGCGGATATCATCGTCATGAATGTCTTTGATCCTTGTTCGACATGGTCCTATTCCCAATCCCAATACGAGCTGTCCGTCACCCTCCGTGGGCCGGGCGGCGGATCGGTGCAGAGCACTTCGCCGGGAATTGATTGCGGTGTAGATTGCGTGCAAATGTACGATGGGGGACAGACGGTGACCCTCAACGCATCCACCGATGCCTGCGTCGACTTCGCCGGTTGGTCCGGTGGCGGCTGCAGCGGGAGCGGTTCTTGTACTGTTACCCTGAACAACCATACCGCCATTATGGCCGATTTTGTGGCACGCGATGGCGATGGGGATCAGATCCCCGACTGCCAGGATCCCGATCCCGACACACCCAATGACCCGCCAGCCGCCAGCGGTACGGATCAGGAAGGTGCCGCCGATAGCGGTGGCGGGGGAGGCGGAAGCAGCAGCGGTTGCTTTATCGGCAGCCTGCGATAGCCTGCTCTTTACCTGCCCACTCAGGGCTATACCGACAGCAACGCCTTCAACCCCATATCCTCGAATATCTGGGATTGAATTCGATCCGTGGTGCGGTTGATATCCTTGGCCCCCTCTCCTCCCGCCAGGGGATCGATCACCGTGCGAAATGGACGACCTCCGGCCGGCGTTTCAACCAGATCGACCACCGCATCTGCTATCAACTGGGGGTCGGGGGCGCTTTCGGCGTTCAGCTGATCTGAGAAGCTCCCCCACATTTTGTCGGGCAGTTCGGCCAGCGGCCCGTAGTCTTCCAAACGGCCAGTATCGGCACCGTTGTCCATATTGGCCAGAAAGTCGGTGCCAAATCCACCAGGTTCGATGAGCACAACGTCCACGCCTGTCCCGGACAGTTCGTAGCGGTAGCTTTCACTAAATCCTTCCAGGGCATATTTCGAAGCGGTGTAGGCGGCGGCGAATGGCAGGACCAGCCGTCCCATGACACTGGAAATGTTGATGATCAATCCACTTCCGGTATTTCGCATCCCCGGCAGTACGGCGCGCATGACGCGTTGAACACCCACCACATTGACATCCATCTGCCGGTGAAGCTGCGACTCGGTGACGGTTTCGGCAAATCCACCGACACCATAGCCAGCGTTGTTGACGGCCACGTCGATTCGTCCCTCTCTATCTATGGCCGTGCCCACAGCGGCATTGACCGATGCCGTGTCGGTGACATCGATCTCCATAAGATGGAGGCGCCCGTTGGTTTCAGATGCCTGAATTTCCAATCTGTCGGCTGCATCGGCATTCCGGCCGTCTATCCCCCGCATCCCGGCAAAGACGACATGGCCCCGGGCCAGCAGGCTCCGGGCGATCAGAAAGCCGAACCCGCTGCTGCAGCCGGTCACCAGTATCCTGTTTGAATGTTTCTCCATTTTTTTTCTCCTTACGCTCCGGTCGAGGCATTTCAATCGTTCTTGTCTTTTTTTCCCAGGTGGTTAGCCTGGGACCCTTCAACTCGTTCGCCCCGATGCCAGAATTGGTCTTTGGAAAGATTGATCACGCTATCTTTAAACGGGTAAGCATTGGCGGAGGGAATGCCAACCCTGGCATCTGCAAAAACGGCTAGAAACAACGTGGCTGCAGTATCTCCTCAATACGGCATCTCGATCAACCGGACAGGGGGCGCACATGGTTGACGGTCAGGGTGGCGGCGCCCCAGTTTTGCTCTACCTTGCCACCCAGCAGGTATGGCCGCCCCCGGTCGATGAGGTGGCAGAAACGGTCGTAGGTTTGCGGAAAGAAGGTGGTCTCCACAATGCCGGTTTCGTCTTCGAAGGTGAGAAATTCCATGGGATCGCCGCTCTTTGTGCGGACCACTTTACCGGTGATCAGCCAGCCGGCAAAGCGCACGTGTCGGTCGAGGTGACGGGGGAGGGTTGCAGCTTTGACGGTGCGGTTTGCTTCCACCGTTTCGGCAAACAGCGTCATGGGGTGTTGGTCGCATAAAAAGCCCAGCACTTTGAATTCACGGCGCAAGCGCGCCATCTCATCATCCGGCGGCAGCTTCGGCGGTGATGGCAGATCGTCGTACGAATCGAAAAAGATCGGTGCCTCGGAACCCGGCTTGTTACCGGTCTGCCACTGGACCCATTGCCACAGTATTTGAGCGCGGGAAAGACCGGACGCCAGGCTGTCCAGTGCGCCGCAGTGGACCAGGGCGCCGGCTTCGTCTTCCGCCGGCCGTACCCGGGTGAAGAAATCTCCCAAATCGCGAAATGGTTTCCGGGTGCGCTGGTCGATGATGCGCTGGACAGTGCTACGGTCCATGCCCTTTATGGCCATCAACCCCACTCGGATTTTTCGATTTGTGCCGGTCCAGCGGATTTCGCTTTGGTGTACATCCGGCCCCGATATGGCCACGCCCAGCCGCCGGGCTTCAGAGACATAGGCGAATGCATTGTAGAAGCCGCCCTGGTTACTGATGACGGCGGCCATGAATTCGGCGGGAAAGTGGGTTTTGAGATAACCGGCCTGGAAGGAGACCCGGGCGTAGGAGGCGCTGTGCGGTTTGCAGAATGAGTACCCGGAGAAACTCATCATCATCTGCCATACAACTTCGATCTGCTCGGGTGTGACATTGCGCATCCGGGCACCGTCGGCAAAGCGCTGGTAGTAGTCCTGGAGCTTGCGTGCGCGGTCCTTTTTGGACATCACCTTGCGCAGGCCGTCGGCTTCGGCATCGTTGAATCCGGCCAGGGCCATGGCGGCCCGGGAGACATCTTCCTGGTAGACCATGATGCCGAAGGTCTCTTCCAGGACATCGGTGAGCAGGGGGTGGATCGGCTTCCAGTCGCCGCCGTGCAAACGGCGCAGGTACTCCTGAATGCACTCATTGGCCGCCGGCCGAATGATGCTGGAATGGATGACCAAATGTTCGAAATCACCCATGCCCGCCTTCTGCTGCAGCAGCCGCATGGCCGGGCTCTCGATGTAAAAGCATCCCATGGAGTTGCCTTGGGCCAGGAGCGATTGGGTATCCAGGTCCTCCTCAGGTTCCCAGCCCGATTCATCAAATTCCACACCATTGCGTTTAACGTTATGTATAGCGTCCCGAATGACGCCCAGACTGCGGTTGCCCAGCAGGTCGATTTTGACGAGCCCTGCATCTTCCACCGCATCTTTCTCCCATTGAAGGATGGGCACCCCTTTGGCAGCGCGCTGCACCGGCACATAGTGGTGGATGGGGTCGGGGGTGATGACGACGCCGCCGGGATGAACCGAGAGGTAGCGGGGAATGCCGATGAGTTGCTGGGCCAGGGAGAGGACCTCGGGCCAGGGATGGATGAATTCCAAGGCTTTGGCCTCGGGGCGGTTCCGCAGATCGGCCATCAGGTTGGATTTGGCCGACGTAACCCGCCAGAACCAGGGCAGCCGTTTGGTGACCCGGCCGATCTCCGCCGAGGTGAGTCCGAAGACCTTGGCTGTCTCCCGCACGGCCATGCGGGGTTGGAAGAGGATATGGCTGGAGACCATGGCGGCCCGGTCGCCGAATTGATCCAGCACGCTGTCAATGACGCTGTCGCGTTCGTCCCAGGCAAAGTCCACATCGATGTCGGGCGGGTCCTGGCGGCCGGGGTTGAGGAAGCGGCCGAAGTAGAGGTTGTGCTTCACCGGACAGACATTGGTGATGCCCAGGCAGTAGGCCACCAGGGATGCGGCGCCGGACCCGCGGCCGCAGGTGCGCGGGCTGCGCTGGACGATGTCGCGGACGAGAAGAAAATAGGCGCTGAAATCCATCTGGCCGATGATGCGCAGTTCGTGCTCCAGGCGGTCCACCACCGGTTCCGGCAGTTCCCGGCTGTATCGTTTTTCGGCGCCGGCGTAGGCGGCCCGGCGCAGGGCTTCGGGGGCGGATAGATCTTGGTTGCTCTCCCAGGGCGGCATGACCAGGCCAAACCGGGGACCGGTAAAGTTGATCGTTTCGGCGATCTTCCATGTGTTTTCAACTGCCTGGGGAATGGCCGCAAAGCGTTGGGCATAGACCTGGGGAGATGCCAACCAGGCGTCGGGCGGTGCGACCTGCTGGGGCGGCAACCGTTCCAGGGTGGTGTTGCGATCGATGGCGCGCAGCAGGCGGTGCAGGGCGTGGTCCTCGGGATAAAGAAAGAAACTGCCGGGTGTGGCCACCAGGGGAAGATTGAGTGCTTTCGCGGTCTGGCGCAGACGGTGGTTGTAGGGCAGCGGGTTGCGGGGCATGGCCGCTGCCAGGCGCACTCCGGTCCGGTGCCATCGGGCCAACAGATCGGCGCTGGAGGTTAGCACCACCAGTCCGTCGGCCAGGGGAGGGAGGGCGGTGGCCAGATCAAAGTCGTCTGCCGCCATGTGACGACGGGTGAGCAGCCGGCACAGATGACGGTAGCCGGCATCCTCCTTGACCAGGCAGACGGCGCGGCGTGAAGTGTGGGGATCGGTGATTTCCGCGCCCACAATGGGGGTGAGGCCTTCTTCACGGCATGCGGCCAGAAAAGGCCAGAGGCCGTGCAGGTTGTCGGTGTCGGTCAGGGCCAGGCGGTCGTAGCCGAGCTGCCGGGCGTGGCGGCAAAGGGTTTTGATGGAGGCGGTCCCCCACATCAAGGCGTAATTAGAGCGGACAGTTAATGGAATCATGGTTGTGACCCTGGCAAATATGCTTCGGGAGGCGTTTCCGGTATGGTGGAAACGGTCGCCTGCCGTTTTGAAAGAAATTTGATTCAACGTTCGGCTCTTTTGAGCCGGCGCCCTCAGGGAGAGTTCTGCGCCACACGCAACTTCATTCAAGTGGCGCTAAGGCGCAGCTCCGGGCGGTTCGCAAACTCGCTCGCATGTAGCGGGCTCAAACAGTGCGAACCGCTTTTCCTCCGCTTGCACCCAAGCGCCGCTAAAATTTGATGCTCACGTGGCGCAGAACTCTCCCTGAGGGC
>JAAUYD010165286.1_pt1 | contig 13046 bp, 7 predicted proteins | sample 7278101 | NCBI WGS metagenome assembly JAAUYD01 (sample SAMN14350128, study PRJNA611818) | marine sediment metagenome | isolation source: surface marine sediment (0.6m) | place: French Polynesia: Moorea | collected 2018-08
TCGTATCGAGCGACCCTCAACAGACCGAAATCAAGTAAACTAGGAGACAATAGCACGCATGGGAAGAGTAGTCGGTATCGATCTGGGGACAACTAACTCAGTCGTAGCCGTCATCGAAGGCGGAAAACCAATTGTAATAGCCAATGCAGAAGGATTTCGCACCACTCCTTCAGTAGTTGGTTTTAATAAAGAAGGAGAATTGGTAGTAGGCCAGATGGCGAGACGACAAGCCGTACTACACCCAAAAAATACCTTTTATGGCGTAAAACGTTTTATCGGTCGTAAGTATAGTGAATTAGAACCAGAATCAAAAAGAGTAGCTTATACTGTCAGACGCGATCGCAGCGATAATATTAAAATTCCCTGTCCCCAAATTGAAAAAACTTTTGCCCCCGAAGAAATTTCAGCCAGAATTTTGCAAAAACTAGCAGAAGATGCGGAAAAATATTTAGGGGAGGCTGTCACCGGTGCAGTAATTACCGTACCTGCTTACTTTAACGACGCGCAAAGACAAGCAACCAGAGACGCAGGAAAAATTGCCGGTTTAGATGTTAAAAGAATTATCAACGAACCAACCGCAGCAGCACTAGCCTACGGTTTAGAAAAAAGAAATTATCAAACTATTTTAGTATTCGATATCGGTGGCGGAACTTTTGACGTATCGATATTAGATATTAAAGATAACCTCTTTGAAGTTAGAGCGACTTGCGGCGATTCCCAATTAGGTGGCGATGACTTCGATAAAAGGATTGTAGACTGGTTGGCAGAACAATTCTTGCAACAAGAAGGTGTGGATCTCAGAAAAGAGCGTCAATCATTGCAAAGATTGATGGAAGCAGCAGAAAAAGCAAAAATAGAACTATCAGGGGTCAAGGTAACCGAGATTAATTTACCCTTCATCACCGCAACAGCAGAAGGGCCGAAACACCTCGAAACCAGACTAACTCGCTCCCAGTTTGAAGATTTATGCGGTGACTTAGTCGGCCGCTTGCGAAAACCAATCAAAAGGGCAATGTCAGATGCGGGAATAACTCCGCCAGAAATAGATGAAGTAGTCTTAGTTGGTGGCAGCAGCCGCATCCCGATGGTACAGCAATTGGTTCGCAGTTTCATCGATATCGAACCGAATAAAGGAGTTAACCCCGACGAAGTAGTCGCAGTCGGAGCAGCCATTCAAGCCGGAATGCTCGGAGGAGAAGTTAAAGATATCCTCTTATTAGATGTTACGCCAATTTCGATCGGCCTCGAAACAATCGGCGGAATTAATAAAAAACTTTTACCTCGCAACACCACCATACCCACCAGGCGATCGGACGTATTTTCTACCGGAGAAAACAACCAAACAATGGTAGAAATACACGTAGTTCAGGGAGAGCGAGAAATGGCTAGAGATAACAAATCTTTAGGCCGCTTCAAACTGACAGGAATACCTCCAGCTCCTAGAGGAGTTCCTCAAGTTCAAGTATCCTTCGACATCGATGCCAACGGCATTTTACAAGTTACAGCTCGCGATCGCACCACCGGAAGAGAACAAGGGATTACAATTCAAGGCGCGTCCAACCTCAGCGATGGCGAAATAGAAAGAATGATGCGCGAAGCAGCTCAATATGCCCGCGAAGACCGCGAAAAACGGGAAAGAGTTGAAAAAAGGAATAAAGCTAGAGCCTTAGTCGATAAAGCCCAAAGAACCCTTAAAGAAGTTACCCTCGATTTTGGTTCGCAATTCGTCAGCTATCATCGCCGTCGCATCGAAGCATTATGCAACGAAATTACCGAAAGTTTGCGAGAAAACGACGAAAGAGCGATCGATCGCGCCGAGTCAGATTTGCGAGATGCCCTCTACGAACTGAATCGGGAAGTAAAATGGCAATATGAAGAAGACGACGAAATAGATCTCTTTGGTGCAATTAAACGCACCTTTACCGGAGAAAGAGAAGAAGATTACTGGCCGAGCAACTCGGGTTATCGCGAGCGCGAAGATTATCGTTACGGTGAAAGATACTACGATAACGAAGATCGCAGAGACTACGAAACTAGAGACGATCGAGATTACTACGGCGATCGCAGAAATAGTCGCGGCGATTATTCTCGCAGTTCTCGCTACGACGATTATCCCCCAGAACAATCAAGCCGTCGCGGACGTACTAGCAACAGAAATAACATTCCCCGTCAGAATAATTGGGATGAAGATGATGATGATGAATGGTATTAATTAAAACTTCCAAAAATCGGGACTGAGAAGTTAAAATTACATAATGATTCTAAATTTTAATAAGTCTTGAGGATACTTCATTATCAAGATCCTAAATCTTAGCAACCTTGTGGTTTGATATTTCTGAGTGCGATCGGCAATCTTAAATCAAAGATTTAAGTGGGGTTGTTAAAAATGGAGTTTAGATCCGAAAATTAAAGAGGGGCAACCAACCAACAAGCTAACAAATAACTGCTTGTTAGCAATAATTTAGTTTGTTAAGTTGTAGTTTGTCAGTTGTTTTTTCCTGACGGCACTAAAGCGAATAAATAATCAATCATATCGTTTGTATGTATGCAAAACTATAGAAATTACTATGACATTTTAATGCTGCCCAGAAATGCCACCAGCGAAGAAATAAAAACGGCATACCGCAGACTAGCCAGACAATATCATCCCGACCTCAACCCACAAGATCGATTAGCCGAACAAAAATTTAAAGACATCAACGAAGCTTACGAAATACTTTCGGATACGAACAAGCGATCGGAATACGATCGCTACAGTCGTTTCTGGAATCAAAGCAGCGTTAACCCTAGAAAAACTTACAACGGCAACGGCACTGTTCGCAATGTAGACTATTCTAAGTATCAAGATTTCGATAGTTTCGTCGAGAGACTGCGAAACCCCAGAACCACTATTAATAATAGTCCCAACCCAGATCGAGGCAACCGCATTCGTTACGATACCGCAGACTCTTTTCGCCCGGGAGTAACTAAAACAGCTAAAGTAGTTACGCCGCGATCGACTCGCAGAGATATCGAAGCTAGATTAACTCTACCCTTAGAAAAAGCTTATCGAGGTGGCAGAGAAAGGATTAGACTCGAAGATGGACGCTCTTTAGAAGTAGAGATGCCTTCAGCAACTATTAACGGTCAGCGAGTTCGTCTCAGGGGTCAAGGAATTGGCGGCGGCGACTTATATCTTAAAATCACTGTAGCACCCCATCCTTTTTTTAAATTGCAAGGAGTAGATATCTATACTCAAATCCCCGTAACTCCCAGCGAAGCAGTCTTAGGAGGGGCGATCGAAATTCCAACTATCGATGGAACGGTTAAAATGAACGTTCCCAGTGGCGTAAAATCAGGACAAAGATTGCGCCTGGCCAATAAAGGTTATCCTCGCAATGAGGGCACTCGCGGCGATCAGTTAGTAGAAATTTCGGTCGTAGTTCCAGATAACATTAGCGATCGCGAACAACAACTCTACCAACAACTGCGACAAATAGAAACTTTTAATCCTCGCAGCAATTTAATTTGAAATTAAAATATCAAGCATAAATTTAAAAAGAATCGCGAGAACTTTCAACAAAGTAGCCAGCCAACCAATTTTGAATCGATCCGATCGCGTCAAAAGATTAAAATAATATAATATTTTTTGTCCTCTCCCCCAGTTCCGTAATTCGGATGCCGGAAAACTGAAAAATCTTTATGGGAATTGAAAATTGATAACAGATAATTGGGATTTGAGTAACTTGCTTGTCGGTATAGATGCAGTTTTTTCGGGAGTTGTCGCCGCGATCCAAAAAATATTATTTTTTAGCATTGGTGGAATGCCCTTAATTATCCTCTGGATCGTCGCTGGTGGCATTTTTTGCACCCTGCGAATGGGTTTTATTAATATTCGCGGCTTTAAACACGCGATCGACATCGCTAGAGGTAAATACGACAATCTCAATAACGACGCGACTGGCGGGGAAGTAACCGCTTTTCAAGCCCTAGCAACTGCTTTATCGGGCACGATCGGACTCGGAAATATTGCTGGAGTTGCGATCGCAATTCAAATGGGCGGCCCTGGTGCAGTATTTTGGATGACTTTAGCTGCTATTTTGGGAATGTCAAGTAAATTCGTCGAATGCACCCTGGGCATGAAATACCGCAACATTAAGCCCGATGGGAGCGTATCCGGCGGCCCGATGTACTATCTTGCAGAAGGCTTATCTCAGCGAGGAATGTCTCAGTTTGGCAGAATATTAGCCGTATTTTTCGCTGTTTTCTGCATCGGGGCATCTTTTGGCGGTGGCAATATGTTTCAAGTCAATCAATCTTTTGCCGCACTCGCGACGGTTTTTCCCCAGATCGCCGGTTACAATTGGCTTTATGGCATTTTAGTCGCTTTTTTGGTGGGTTTGGTCATCGTTGGTGGCATCAGTCGCATTGGCGTAGTCACGAGCCGTTTAGTTCCGGCTATGGTAGTTATCTATTTAGCAGCTTGCGTCTGGGTTTTGGCTGCTTTAGTAACTGAAATTCCAGCGGCTTTTGCAACGATCGTCCGCGAGGCTTTCGATCCCTTAGCAATTGAAGGGGGAATTGTCGGCGTATTAGTTCAAGGTGTGCGGCGCAGTGCATTTTCTAACGGAGCGGGGCTAGGATCGGCAGCGATCGCCCATTCAGCAGCGAAAACAGAAAAACCAATTCAAGAAGGAATTGTGGCGGTTTTAGAGCCTTTTATCGATACTGTAGTAATTTGCAATTTAACGGCTTTGGCGATCGTAATTACTGGAATGTACGGCGATCGCGTCGCTCCGGGTACGAGCGGCTCGGAATTGACAGCAACGGCTTTTGCTAGCGTTTTAGATTGGTTTCCCTTAATTTTATCTGTGGTAATCGTTTTATTTGGATTTTCTACTCTGATTACTTGGAGTTACTACGGTCAACAATGTTGGGGTTATTTATTTGGCGAAGAAACTACTTTAATTTATAAGGGAATTTTCCTATTTTTTATCTTTATTGGTGCGGTAGTGAATTTAGGGGCAGTTGTCGATTTTAGCGATATGATGCTCTTAGCTATGTCCGTACCTAATTTAATCGGTTGCGTTATTCTCTCAAACGAAGTAGCAAAAGATTTAAAACAATATTGGTTAGATTTGAATGACGATCGATCTGCTCTAAATTCTCCTAAAGTTATTTCATAATGCGATCGGATCGCAAGCATTCTAAAGTGAATTTAAATTTGTTGCATGACACTAATGGCATGGCCTTAAAAAGCCAAAAAATCGTTTACAAAACAGCACTAAACTCTTTCGGGATGTGAGCTACTATGAAGTTCGGCTAATTAGTTATTGCAAGTATTATTTTTTGGCCACCAATGAAAACAAGTTAACCCACTAATGAATTCTGGCTGTTTTATTAAAACATTCAGGCGATCGATCATAATTTCTTCTAACTGTTCTATAGTCTCAAAAGATTTATTGACGATCGGTTCGTTAGTTAATGGCCATAATCTAAAGGACAGGGTTGTAATTCAGGAGAATATGGTGGTAAAAATTCTAAATCTATTCCTTCTGGGATCTTCAAAGACTTACTAGTATGCCATCTAGCTCCGTCTAAAACTAGTAAAACTCGCTTATTTTTTCCTAAATTAAAATGTTCAGCAAAGTCTTTTAAAACTTTGGTAAATATTTCTGTATTGACTTTTGGTAAGAGCCACCAATATGTATTTCCCGATTCTGGATGGACAAATCCATAGAGCCATGCCCACTCATAAACCCACTTGATTTTTGCTGTGGGAACATCTTCCCAAGATACCCAAATTTTTCTATAGATTGGTTTTAATCCAATTCGATGTTCATCTTCTGCCCATAATTCTACTGTTGAATTGGGGTGTTTTTCTTCAATTTCTTTTAACTTACTCGGCAGTTTTTCTTGCTCCGTCCTTACGCTGAGGAGACCTCAGCGCGGGCGGTGCGCTTTTCCACTCTTCTTGTTCTTTTAAATCAGCAAGCTGATTTTCTGGACGGGGAATTCTTAAACGATATTCCATTGCTTTTAAATATTCCCAACCCCTGGTACGTGAAACTTTTCTGCCTAATAAATCACTCATCCAATCAGCAACTTTCCTCCCATTCCATAAGCCGCCATCTGGTGGAGGTTCTTGTATAGCTTGTAGCAATTGTGCTGTTTGAAATTCATCTAAAAGTGTTTGCCCTCCTCGATTATGATGTCTGCGGTCTCCTAATCCTTCAATTCCTTGTCGATTGTAACGTCTCGCTAACTCTCTCACCCAATAAACTGTATATCCTGTTGTTTGAGCCACTTCTTCACTTTTTTTTCCACTCGCTAATAACCAAATAATTTGATATTGACGAATTGTTACTGGATCTTTTTCTTGACGGTATTTATTCAACAATTCATCAGTCTTGTAATGACAAGCTATTGTAAGTCTTTTAGGCATTTATTACAGTTACGATCGCTTTATTAGTTAATTATACAAGCGAACTTCATATACGTATAAAATGACAATGATTTGGGAAAAAACGTAACAGATCGAGATATTGTGAACCCAATTGTTTGCGTAAAAAAAAAGTAATTGCGTAGACGATGATTAAGATTTTCTACCATTCGACTTGCTCTGGAAGTCTCTTACACAGTTGACTTCTTTGTAGTAGATCTTTTAGATTGAATTGTCAATGCATTTTTTATTGTTACTTTTAGCCGATCCCTGCCCTTTGTTTATATCGAACTAAGGTTTTGGAAAAATAAAGGTAATACCATTTCTGAAAAATCAGGCTACAGATAACGCTAAAAGCTGAGATTGGCTAAAGCCTTATTTATATTTAACCTCTGACCCCTGACCCCTAAAACCCCTGACTATAGCAATTTTAAATAGAAACGGTATAAATAATGTGGTAGGGTAAAAAAACACTTGATTCTTTAACCTGACTATCGCAGTCAATCTGTCTAATTTAACCCAAAATTTCAGTGCCGACTTGTTAATGCTAAAACCGATATTAAATCAACTTAAGAATATTCACTTCTCATTACGTTCTTTTGTAGCTAGAGAAAGTGATATGTGGCTTCTATATAAGCTTTACATTTGGTGGCGAAAAAGAAAACGCCAAGCAGCAGGAAAAAAAGTCCAAGAGGCTGTAGTGCAAACAAGTACAGAATTGGTTATCGATGGATTTCAGGGTTCAGCTAATGGCTTTGCTGTAGCAGCATTTAAGCAGAACCAAACTAAATACGTGCAGCTTGCCCATCATATGCACTCCCCTGTTGAAATAATTAAGGCGATCGAGCAAAAAATACCTGTTTTGCTGGTTATCCGCGAACCAGTAGGAGCAGTCATTTCTCTTACTAGCCGTTGGCATTATGTTTCTGTAAATCGGGGATTGGAAAGTTACATTAAATTCTATGATAAACTCAGTTGTTATGATTATGGCTACGTTGTTAGCACCTTCGAGCAAACCACGCAACAATTAGATCGGACTGTCGCTAGGATAAATGCTAAGTTTAATACTAACTTCGAGCTAATTAACATGGCTGAAGCGCAAAGTAGACACAAGCCTAAAAAGATTACTCGAGATGTACAATTCCAAATTAAGCAACAAAAGAAACAGGAGCTAACTAGGCCTAAAAATACTCAACTATTAGCAAAAGCTAATCAAGTTTATCGTCAGTTTGAAATGCTAGCGATTCAGGATAGGATCTCTTTCTAAGTGCCAATTATATGCCAATTATAATAGACATCTCGGCGACAGCAATAGATTCGGAAAATCGATCTGTAGCATGATTTTAGGGAATTAATATCATGTCACTCAATTGTAGCAAATTGACTCAAATTAAGATTAACCTTTTACTGCCATGCTATAGTTTCGGCTAACCCAATTAGAATTAAAAACTGCTTCGTAAATCCGATTAAAAATTATAATTTTACCCTCATGAATACATACTAAACCAGATAAAATTAGCTCTTGTATTTCTGGAGTATTGTTAAATAGTATTGCTTTTTTTTCTAAAATTTCTTGATATAATTCGAGCAGTTTGGGCGCAAAATCTCGATCTTGAAGTAAGCGATTGGAAATTGTTTTTAAATGTTCGGGGTCGTCGTTTAATTGCCAATTGTCAATAACTTTTGTTTGCACTAATTTACGAATAAATTCTTTTTCTTCCCCTGGAGCGATGGCAGAATTAGAAGCAAGAATTAGGTGACAGATTTTTTGAGTTAAAAAAGGTTGGCCTCCAGTCCAGTCTAAAATACTTTCAATTAAAGTTCGCGGATTGCCTTGAATATTTTTAAATCCTGCCAATAAAGGGTTGACTTCATGAAATTGAAATCCAGAAAGTCGAATAGAAATACCAATATTAAAGGGAGTAAAATGGCGATCGCGAATTAATTTATTCGGGGTGGCTACTCCAAGCAAAACAAAATTGATCCGTTGATATTTTAAGGATTCGGCCCGATGATTATAACAGGAACGAATTAAAGCAAAAAGATCGTCCATTGCAAAGTCTAAATTCAAGACACTATCAATTTCATCGATAAAAATCACAATTTTTCGAGTAATTTCTTCGAGAACAATTTCATCGATAAATAATCTTAATTTTTCAACCGGAGAGAGAAAATCAAAATTTGACCACCAAGAACGAAAATTGAATTTACTCAAAAGTTCTAGATTGCTGGCAAGTTTGTAGATAAAACTGGCATACCATTTTTCAATTGAGATATTTCTATTGCCAATCGTGGTTAGATCGACAGCAACGCAAGTAAATCCTTCTGCTTGGAGTTGCTGCATCATTTTGACCCGCAAACTAGATTTCCCCATTTGACGCGCATTGAAGATGCAACATAATTGATTTTGTTTGAGAGCTTTATAAAGTAGCCGATCGGCAACTCTAACAACATAAGTAGGAGAATCAATCGGTAAAGTGCCACCAATTTGATATTGATAGATTGAATCTCGACTATCTCTAAGAAGAGAATTTTCAAAGAGCAGTTTTTCTTGGGTTGCTTTGAGCAGTTTAACAGTTTGACAAAGTTCTGTAGTTCGCTCGGCAATTTTTTGTTCTAAAGTACGGTTAATTTCTTGCAGGTTTGCTTCAGCTTTTTGTCGGCAACGAGTTTCTTTAAGTAAATTAAGATGAGTGTTAATTTTAGCTAATAATTCATTTTTAGCAATTGGTTTTGTGAGGTAGTCATTACCTAAAACTGATAAACCTGCAATGCGATCGCTGAGGGTATTTTTAGCGGAAATAAACAGAATCGGTAGGGTATCGATCGGCCAGTTGCGACGGAGTTGTTCGGTAACTTCTAAACCAGTCATTTTTGGCATCATTACATCTAATAAAATTAGATCCGGAAGATTATTTTTATCTAAATTAGCTAAGAATTCTATTCCCGAAGCAGCCGAACTAATTCGATATTTTTTTAACTCGAGAAAATTACGAATAACTTGTCGATTAATCGGATCGTCATCAACAATGGTTATGTGCCAATTGGGTTGAGAATCTCGATAATTTGCAAGATTTGCTGGTAAACTGCTTGGTGTTTCAGCACGATCGCCGACAAAATTGAAACTGAAATCTTTTTGAGTGAATAAATTAGCAGTTGGGAGGGAAGGGCGATCTGATTTGATTATTTTTTCTGGAGCGCGATCGGCTACGGGTAAAGTAAAAGTAAATGTCGAGCCAGATCCGATCGCAGAACGAACCCTAATCTTCCCATGATGGAGTTCGACGAGCTTTTTGGTAATAGCTAATCCCAATCCAGTTCCACCGTAAATTCGAGCTGTAGCTCCATCACCTTGACAAAAGGATTCAAAAATTGTTTTTTGCTTGTCTTCACAAATACCGATACCCGTATCCCTGACGGAAATAGCAATATAACCCGATTCAGAGGCGGCACTAATTTCTATTTCGCCCTTCTCAGTAAACTTAATTGCATTACCGATTAAATTATAGAGAATTTGTTGTAAGCGATTTTCATCAGCTTCTACTGTCGGTAGATTGTCAGGAACGTTGTTAATTAATTTGAGGGGGCGATCGTCGATCGACGGTTGACAAAATCTAATGACGATTTCAGCACATTCTTTAACTCCGATCGATTTTAACTGCAATTCAATATCTTGATGTCTGAGTTTAGAAAAATCGAGAATATCATTGACTAAATTGTTTAAACGACGGGCACTACTAACCACCATTCTGAGGTTAAACTGGGCTTTGGGTGGCTGTTCTCCTGCGATTCCGTCCAATAAAGATTCGGTAATACCAATAATACCGTTAAGGGGAGTTCTCAGTTCGTGAGAAGTATTTGCTAAAAACTCATCTTTGAGTCGATCTAAACGTTTTAATTCTTGATTTTTTGTTTCTAAAATTTTAAAAGATTCTTGAAGTCGCTCCAACATATAGTTAAAAGCGGTTGCTAGTTTTCCTAGTTCGTTACTGGCCAGAATATTAGCTCGACTGCTGAAATCTCCATCGCTTATTTTCGCAGCAGCAAGGGTTAAACTTTGTAAAGGCGCGATAATCGATTTTGAAAAAGTAAATCCTAGAAAAATTGCGATTAAGATGCAAAATATCGCAGCTAAGATCGTTGCAGCGATCGTTTGACGAATTGGCTCGTAGACTTCTTGAAGGGGTAATTCGACGACAACAATCCATTGCAATCTTCGTAATCTTGTTGCTGCACCTAAAACTTTTTGCCCTTTTAAACCTTCATAAACAACAAAATATTCTGGAGTAAAAGATAGGGATAATTGAGCTAATTTTTGAATGAAAGGACGTTCGTGCAAGTCTTGGAGTTTTAATCGCTCGGAATCGGAACCTTTTTTAGCAATTAAAAAAAGACGGCGATCGAGAACGTAAGTATAGCCGGTTTTGCCTACTTCTGATTGGGATACGACTAAATAGAGAAAGTTGAGATTAACTTTGACAAATAAGACTCCGCTAACGCGATCGCGCCGATCTCGAACTGGTACGGCTAAAATTGCAACGGGTAGATTTATTTGGGAATCTATTTTTACCGGACTAATATAATTATTTTGATTTTTAAAGGTTTGAACGAATAAAGCTGATTGTTTTCCACCATTGACGATCGATAAATCTTCTGGAGAGAGAGGTTTATAAGGTGACATGGCTTGAATTACCTTTCCTTCTCTGTTCATCAAGCCAACAAGTTCGTAAGCACTGCTACTTTTGACTAGTCCTTTTAAGATACTCTTTTGAGTCTCAGCAGAAAAATCCGTAAACCCTGTTAATCGAGAGACATAATTTAATTGGCGTTGTAAATTGTTGACATGGGAGCTGATTTCTTTAGCCGCTGATTTAGCTCGTTGTTGCTGCAATAAATTAATTTGTTGTTGCTGCGATCGCAAACTTAAATAGATAATAATTCCAGCAGTTAGTAAAATACTGATTGAAACAATCGAAACTAAACCGTATTTTAATTGCTTGGCAATAGAATGCATTGATTTACAACTCGAGCAAGATAAATGACATATTAAAAAAGTGAATTAGTTTATCTACTGAAAGACCTCAATTTTTCTAAGCTTTAATTTCGATCTAAATCTTCATTTAAACTTCCTTTCCAAACATTCTTTTCAACAATTACTTGTTTGGGAAATATCCCTAAACGAAAAAATATATCTGCAATACGTTGTTGCTCCTCTATAGCTCGATCTTGAATTGGTAGAGTTTCGTATATATTTCTGCTGACGATTCTTCTAGTAGTTGCCAGATCTAAACCCGTCTCTTCGACTAAAATTTTCGCTACTTCTTCGGGATTTTCAGTAGCCCATTGCCCCGTTTTTTGTACTTCTTCGATGAAAGTTCTCATTAAAGGATAATTAGTTTCAACAAAACTGCGAGTAGCAATGTAAAAACTGATATGATCGGCCATTCCTTCTCCATTAGTAAGCATACGAACCGACATTTGTTCTTCTAAATCAGCTATTTCTGGATCCCAACCAATCCAAACATCGACCTCGCCATTTTTAAAAGCTATTTTCCCTTCGGATGTAGGAAGACCGACAAGTTCAATATCATCTAAAGTTAATTCTGCAATAATTAATGCTTGAACTAACGTGTAATGCGCGCTCGATCCTTCAACAAGAGTTATTTTTTTACCTTTTAAATCTTTGAGGTTCTTAATTGGGGAATCTTCCGGCACTAAAATAGCCATACTTGTCGGAACTGCAATTTCGTTAGCGACATAAACTAGTGGTATATTGTTTACTTGTCCCAATAAAGCAGGAACATCGCCAACATATCCGATATCGACTTCTCCCCGACCCATTGCAGCAATAATAGGAGGGCCCGAGTTGTACTTTTTCCATTTAACTTTTACTCCTTTTTGGGTTAATTTTTTCTCCAAATCTCCGATATTTTCTACCAGTACGATTGGACTTGCAGGTTGATAACCAATTCTGATTACTTTTGTATTTTCTTTTTTTTCGTTTATTTTAGTTCGAGCTTGATTATTTCCAGAAATACAACCATTTAAACTTAAGATTAAATTAGAGATAATAAAAGAGTAGAGTAAAAACTTATTTGCTTTATTGAAAAAAAACATATGCCAACTTTAGTAACATTATTAAACTGCTGGGAATGATTTTAGCTTTGGGAGCTTGAAGATTATTAACAATAATAGCAAAATCGATAATTGCCGAGCTTTGCTTTCTTATTTTCCACTCGATCTATTCAAAATTCATTAACAATTTTTATCCTCAAGTCAGGATATTGCCAAGCAAATTTATACTTAATGCGAAAGCTTAAAATAATTCAAAACGATCGCAAATAAATACTGTTAATTTTGCAGTCAATTGAGAATAAATAATCTTGAAAGTTGCTATCCCAATTGTTGAAATAGTGGAAGTAATCCAGTAATTTTAGATCTATAATTTAGAACCCAAGTATAGCAGCAGTCGAAGTAAAGGTTATGACATTTTTATCTGTTACCTACTACCTAGTAACTATTCTCTGTTTTTACAATTAATGTCCTAATCTAGAGTTCAGTTGCTATAAATATTTTTCTTTGCCCATTTTTTTGTCACTAATACGAATACAGATTTATTTAAGCA
>JAAUYD010062025.1_pt1 | contig 13045 bp, 15 predicted proteins | sample 7278101 | NCBI WGS metagenome assembly JAAUYD01 (sample SAMN14350128, study PRJNA611818) | marine sediment metagenome | isolation source: surface marine sediment (0.6m) | place: French Polynesia: Moorea | collected 2018-08
CCTGGTCGAGGATCACGCTGGGGCGACCGTCGGCGAGATCGTGGGCCAGCTCGACGCCGCGGTTGACGGGCCCGGGGTGCATCACGATCACGTCGTCCTTGGCGAAGCGCAGCTTCGCGCGGTCGAGGCCGAAGGTCCCCGAGTACTCCCGGACGCTCGGGAAGTAGGCCCCGGTGAGGCGCTCCATCTGGATGCGCAGCGCCATCACGACGTCTGCGCCGTCGAGGGCCTCGCGCAGGGAGCCGAAGGCCTTCACGCCCAGGCAGTCGACGTTGGCGGGGATCATCGTGGGCGGCGCGGCGACCCGCACCTCGGCGCCGAGCTTCGTGAAGCCGTAGATGTTCGAGCGCGCCACCCGCGAGTGGGCGATGTCGCCGATGATCGTCACCGTGAGCCCGTCGATCCGGCCCTTGCGCTCCTTCACCGTCAGGAGATCGAGCAGGGCCTGGGTGGGATGCTCGTGGGCGCCGTCGCCCGCGTTGATCACGGGCGCGGCCAGCTCGTCGGCGATCCGCTTGGGCACGCCGGCCACGGCGTGGCGCACCACCACCGCATCCGGGTCCATGGCGTCGAGGGTCTTCGCGGTGTCGAGGATGCTCTCGGACTTCTTGAGGCTCGACGAAGAGGGCGAGAAGTTGACCACGTCCGCCGAGAGGCGCTTGCCGGCGATCTCGAAGCTGGTGCGCGTGCGCGTCGAGGACTCGAAGAAGAGGTTGATGATGGTCCGCCCGCGCAGGGTCGGAACCTTCTTCACGTCCCGCCGACCGACCTCCTGCATGTGCCCCGCGGTCTCGAGCACGAGCTCGATGTCCTCGCGGGACAGGTCCTCGATCGCGAGCAGGTCCGTCCCCATCATGACGCCTCTCCTCGTTCGGATTCGCCGGCGGCCTCGATCAGCGCCACCTCGAGGAGCCCCTCCTCGCGGCCGGGGCGCATCTTGACCCGATCCTCGCTGCGGGTCGGGATGTTCTTCCCGACGTAGTCGATCTTGATCGGGAGTTCCCGGTGTCCGCGGTCCACCAGGGCGACGACCTGTACGGCGCGCGGCCGGCCGAAGTCCATCAACGCGTCCATCGCGGCGCGGATGGTGCGGCCGGTGCTGCAGACGTCGTCCACCAGGATCACGATCTGCTCGTCGACGGCCGAGGGCATCTCGGTCACGCGCAGGCGCGGGCGCTCGCCGGACGTGAGCACGTCGTCGCGGTAGAGCGTGGTGTCGAGGATCCCGACCACGGGCTCGAGGTCGGCGACCTCGTGGAGGCTCTTGGCGAGGCGGCGCGCGAGGGGCACGCCCCCGTTGGGCACGCCGACGAGGTACAGCCGGTCGAGGTCGTCGTTGCGCTCGACCACCTCGTGGGCGATCCGCATCAGCGCGCGGCGGATGGCGACGTCGTCGAGCACGACGCGTCCCGGAGCAGAGGTCGCGGCCTCGGAGGCCGCGCTCGCCGGGCTGCCGGCGTCGGGATGGATGGGGGGCTCGCTCTGCACCGCTCACCTTTCCTCGCCTCACGGGACGAAGTTAAAAGGCGGACGGAATGTACCCACAGGCAGGGGGCCCCGCCATGCGGGGACCCCTCTCCGTCGGCGGCACACCGGGCCTGGGGGCGGCCTGGATCAACCCGCGTTTGAGCGGGGCGAGGGCGGCAGGGGCGCCAGCGGGTCGAAGCACTCCCGGAAGCGTCCCTTGCGGCTCCAGCGGGTGTGATTGACCAGATTGTCGATCCAGGTGAGCGGGTTCAGGAGCTCGAGCCAGCCTCCGGACCAGTCCCAGGACCAGTAGAGCAGGCCCGCCGGCCCCTCCATCTCCTCGACGCGAACCGTGCCGAACAGGCGCCCGTCGTGGGAGTTGTCGCGGTTGTCGCCCATGAAGAAGTACCGGCCCGGCTTGATCGTCCTCTCGGGCATGTCGAGATCGGCCTTGCCCGGGAGGTTGAGCACGCGGTGGCGGCAGTCGCCCAGGGTCTCGATCTCGATGTCGAACTCGTTGCCCGACGCATCGGTGAAGGTCTCGCCGGTCTCCTCGAGGGGCAGGAGCTCCCCGTTCAGACGGATGCGCCCGCTCTCGACGGCCACCGTGTCTCCCGGCACCGCGATCAGCCGCTTCACGAACGCGTCGCGCTGGAAGTCGGGCCAGAGGTCGGCCGGCCGCAGCTCGTTCCGCGGCCCTCGCCCGAGCTGGAACACGATCACCTCGCCGCGCCGCGGCTCGCGAAGGGGCAGCACCCGGCCATCGGAGAAGGGCAGCTTCAGTCCGTAGACGAGCTTGTTCACGAAGACGTGATCGCCCACGAGCATGGTGGGGAACATCGAGTCCGACGGCACGTAGAAGGACTGGAAGAAGAAGGTGCGGATCAGGAGCGCCACCGCCACGGCCAGCACCAGGGTCGGGAGGTCGCCGAAGAAGCGCTGGACGAAGCCCTCTTCCGGCGCCTCGGCGGATGCCTTGCTCTCGTCGGCCACCTCAGTCGCCCTCCAGCTTCAGCGCCGCCAGGAAGGCCTCCTGAGGGATCTCGACGGAGCCCACCTGCTTCATCCGGCGCTTCCCTTCCTTCTGCTTCTCGAGGAGCTTGCGCTTGCGGGTGATGTCGCCGCCGTAGCACTTGGCCGTCACGTTCTTGCGCAGCGCGCGGACCGTCGTGCGCGCGATGATCTTGGACCCGATCGCCGCCTGAATCGCGACCTCGAACATCTGGCGCGGGATGAACTCCTTGAGCTTCCGCGTCAGCTCGTTGCCCCGCGAGAAGGCCTTGTCCCGGTGCACGATCAGGGAGAGCGCGTCGACCTTGTCGCCGTTCACGAGGACGTCGAGCTTCACGAGATCCGCACGCTGGTAGCCGTGGAGCTCGTAGTCGTAGGAGCCGTAGCCGCGGGTCACGCTCTTCATCTTGTCGTGGAAGTCGGCCACGATCTCGGCCAGAGGCAGCTCGTAGCGCAGCTGCACGCGCCCACCGTGCACCGCCATGTCCTTCTGGCTTCCGCGACGGTCCTGGCAGAGCGCCATTACGGATCCGACGTGGTCCTGGGGCACGTGGATGGTCGCCAGGATCATGGGCTCCTGGATGTGGTCGAGCTCGGTGGTCTCGGGGAGCGCCGCGGGGCTCTCGATCTCGACCTCCTCGCCGCTCGTCTTCACCACCCGGTAGCGCACGGTGGGGGCCGTGGTGATGAGGTTCAGGTCGTACTCGCGCTCGAGGCGCTCCTGGATGATCTCGCCGTGGAGGAAGCCCAGGAAGCCGCAGCGAAAGCCGAAGCCGAGGGCGACGCTCGTCTCGGGCTCGTACTGGAAGCTCGAGTCGTTCAGGCGCAGCTTCTCGAGGGCGTCCTTCAGGTCCTGATAGTCCTCGGCGTCGACGGGATAGAGCCCGCTGAACACCATGGGCTTGACCTCGCGGAAGCCCGGCAGGGGCTCGCTGGCCGGGGCCTTGGCGTCGGTCACCGTGTCGCCGATGCGCACGTCGTCGAGGGTCTTGATCCCGCAGATCACGATCCCCACCTCGCCCGCGTGGAGCTCCTTCACCTTGCGCGGGTGGGGGTCGATCACGTCCAGCTCCTGGATCTCGTGCTCGGTGCCCTGGGCCATCAGCAGCGCCTTCTGACGCACCTTGAGGCAGCCGTCGACCACGCGCACCAGGGCGGCGACGCCCACGTAGGGGTCGAACCAGGCGTCGAAGATCAGCGCCCGCGCCGGGGCCGAGGCGTCTCCCTTCGGCGGCGGCACCTCCTTCACGATGCGCTCGAGGAGCTCGGGGATGCCGGTGCCGTCCTTGGCGGAGACGGGCAGCACGCTCTCCGCCGCGAGCCCGACGATGTCCTCGACCTCCTGGGCCGCCCGATCGGGATCCGCCGCCGGCAGGTCGATCTTGTTCGCGACCGGGATGATCTCGAGGTCGGCGTCGATGGCGAGATACGCGTTGGCCAGGGTCTGGGCCTCGATGCCCTGAGCCGCGTCCACCACCAGGATCGCGCCCTCGCAGGCCTGCAGCGCCCGGGAGACCTCGTAGGAGAAGTCCACGTGGCCGGGGGTGTCGATCAGGTTGAGGGTGTAGTCGTGGCCGTCCGCCGCGCGGAACGACATGCGCGCGGTCTGCGCCTTGATCGTGATCCCGCGCTCCTGCTCGAGCTCCATCTTGTCGAGGAACTGCGCCTTGGCCTCCCGGGCCGAGAGCGTACGGGTCTCCTCGAGCAATCGATCGGCGAGGGTGCTCTTGCCGTGATCGATGTGCGCGATGATGCAGAAGTTGCGGATTCGCTCGGGCTGCATCGCTTCTCTCGAGGTCCTCGGTTGGCGCTCGGGCCGGCCCGCCGCGGGCCGGGTCGCCGTCGCCCTCCCCTACCCGGACGCCGACTCCTCCCTGGCGGATGCCGCCTTCAGGGCCTCGGCGAAGTACTCGGCGGTGCGACGCAGGCCGTCCTCGGGCGAGACCTGCGGCTCCCAGCCCAGGACCTCGCGCGCGAGGGTGTTGTCGGCCCGCCGGACCTTCGGATCGTCGGGCGGGAGCGGCTTCTCGACGATGCGGCTCTGGCTTCCGGTGATGCGGATGATCGTCTCCGCCAGCTCGCGCATGGTGATCTCGGCCTGGCTCCCGATGTTCATGGGCCCGACGTAGTTCGAGTTGAGCAGCCGCCAGATGCCCTCGATGAGGTCGTCGACGTACTGGATCGAGCGCGTCTGGGAGCCGTCGCCGTAGACCGTCACGTCCTCGCCGCGCAGGGCCTGGGTGAAGAAGTTCGGGATCGCGCGACCGTCGGCGATCTGCATGCGCGGGCCGAAGGTGTTGAAGATGCGGACGATGCGGACGTCGACCCCGTGGTGTCGGTGGTAGGCCATGGTCATGGCCTCCGCGAAGCGCTTGGCCTCGTCGTAGACGCCGCGGATGCCGACGGGGTTGACCCGGCCCAGGTAGGTCTCGGGCTGGGGGTTGACCTCCGGGTCGCCGTAGCACTCCGAGGTGCTGGCGAGCAGGAAGCGCGCCTGCTTGGCCTTGGCCAGGCCGAGCGTCTTGTGGGTGCCGAGCGAGCCCACCTTCAGGATCTGGATCGGCAGACGCTCGAAGTCCGCCGGACTGGCCGGCGAAGCGAAGTGGAGGATCGCGTCGAGCGGACCGTCCACGTAGAGGTAGTTCGTGACGTCGTAGTGCTCGAAGGAGAAACGCGCCTCGCCGAGCAGCGGCTCGATGTTGGCCATGCTGCCGGTGAGCAGGTTGTCGAAGCAGATCACCTCGCAGCCCTCGGCCAGCAGCCGACGGCACAGATGCGATCCGATGAAGCCGGCGCCGCCGGTCACCAGCACGCGCCCGCCTCGGGCGATGGGGTCGCGATGGGTCGAGTCGGACATGGGTCTCCTTCTAGCCGCGGCCCGGAGCGAGGATCCAGGTGGGAAGCTTGCGCTTTGTCTCGAGCTTGCGCGCCGTGGCCTCGGCCTCGCCGCGGGTCGGGATCGGGCCGACCCGGACCTTGAAGCGGGCTCCGCTGCCCACCTCGTGGATCTCCGTCGGGAAGCCGGCCGCACGGAGCTCGCCGCGCAGCTTGCGGGCGCCCTCGATGTCGCCGAACGCGCCCACCTGGATGCGGAAGCCGTCCGTCGGGTTCCGATCCGCCGGGCTCGGAGCCGCGGCAACGGGCGGAGGCTCGGGCGGCGGGAGCTCGCGGACCGGCTCACGCACGGGCTCGGGCGGCGGCGCGGCCGCGCGCAGGGGCTCCTCCAGTACGGCCTGCTCTTCCGCGGGCGCCCCGAAAGCCGGGGCCTCCGCCGGGGCCGGCAGGGGCACGTCGACGGTGCGACCGGCGATGTGCTCGGCCACGAGCTTCGGCTCCTCGTAGGCCGCGCCGGCGACCAGGCCCAGGCCGAAGCCCAGCGCCACCAGCACCAGGCCTCCGAGAAGGGTCGCGAGCCAGCCCGGGCCGGCGCCGCTCTTCGCCTTGCGTGACTCTGCCATTACATCCGCTCCGGTGCGCTCATGCCGAGCAGCGCGAGCCCCTGGGCGAGGACGATCCGGACGCCGAGGGTGAGCCCCAGGCGCGCAGCCGTGAGCGCCGCATCGTCGGACAGGATGCGGTTGCTGCGATCCTGCACCCACGGGTTCCACAGCCCGGCCACGTCGCGCAGGTAGTAGGCCACGTGGTGGGGCTCGAGGCTCTCGGCGGCCCTTGCTACGACCTCGGGGAACTCGCCGAGCTTGCGGATCAGCGCGATCTCGCCGCTCGACTCGAGGAGACTCGGGTCGAGCTCTCCGGGGCCGGGCATGCGGACGCCGAGCTCGGCGGCCTTGCGTTCGATGCCGTGGGTGCGGGCGTGCGCGTACTGCAGGGCGAAGGCGGGATTCTTGGTCCAGTCCTCGGACTTGGCCAGATCCAGGTCGAAGTCGAGGTGCGCCTCGGGCTTGCGCTGGATCATGAAGAAGCGGAAGACGTCGGCGCCGACCTGGGAGATCAGCTCGTCGATCGTGATGTAGGTGGCCCGACGGGTCGACTGCTTGACCGTGCTGCCGCCGCTCGACAGCGTCACGAACTGGTGCATCACGAACTCGACGCGATCGCCGTCGAAGCCGAGCAGCCCCATGGCCGCCTTCACGTAGGGCACCTGCTCGATGTGGTCGGCGCCCATCACGTCGATGATCGTCTCGAAGCCGCGGCGGAACTTCTCGCGGTGGTAGGCGATGTCGGGGAGGATGTAGGTCGGCTCGCCCGAGCTCTTCACCAGCACGCGATCGCGGGGCAGGCCGAGATCCTCCGACCGCAGCCAGGTGGCGCCGTCGGCCTCGAAGACGCTCCCGGTCTCGCGCAGGTCGGCGAGCACCTGCTCGATCTTGCCCTCGTCGTAGAGCGTCTTCTCGTTGGTGTAGACGTCGAAGTGGAGGTCGAGGGAGTCGAGGGTCGCGCGGATCTCGGCGAAGATGCGCTGCTCGGCCTCCTCGCGGAAGCCCTCTTCCGCCGGCTCCTCGATCCAGCCCTCGCCGTGCTCGTCGATCAGGGCGCGCGCGATGTCTGCGATGTACTCGCCCTGGTAGCCGTCCCGAGGAAAGGCCACCGGCAGCCCGTCGATCTCGTCGGGCCAGGGCAGATCGGCGTCGGCCAGGGCATCGGCGGGCGGCGGCGCGGCGCGGCCCAGGATCTCGAGGTAGCGCGCCTTGACCGACTGGCCGAGCACGCGCATCTGGCGGCCGCCGTTGTTGAAGTAGTACTCGCGGGTCACGTCGTGGCCCGTCGCCTGGAGCAGGCGCGCGATGCAGTCGCCGAGCACCGCCTGGCGGCCGTGCCCGGTGGAGAGCGGGCCCGTCGGGTTCGCGGACACGAACTCCACCTGCACCCGCTGGCCGACGCCGGCCTCGGAGTGGCCGTAGGCCGACCCCGCCGCCAGGATCTGCACCAGCACGTCCTGCCAACGCGCGCCCGAGAGCCACAGGTTCACGAAGCCCGGCCCGGCCACTTCGGCGCGATCGACGAGCCCGCCGGCGTCGCCCAGCTCCGCGATCAGCTGCTCGGCGATCTCGCGCGGCGGCCGCCGCAGCCGCTTGGCCAGCAGCATCGCGGCGTTGCAGGCGAAGTCGCCGTGATCGTCCTGACGAGGCACCTCGACGGCGAAGGCCGGAGGGGAATCCCCATCTCCTGCCGCTGCGAGCAGCCGCGAGACGGCCGCCTGGAGCTCATTCTCGAGCTTCTCGCGCATCTCCGAAACGTCGCTTTCGCTGGCAGGTGGGTCAAGGAAGGTTGGCGGTCGGCAGATCCGTCCGAGGCAGGCGGATCACGATCTCGCCCGGGCGGGCGAACCCCAGGTCTTCGCGGATGGCCGCCTCGAGGGCGAACTCGTCCTCGTTGATCGACTTGCTGCGCTTCTCCCGCGCCTCGATCTCGGCTTCGAGCTCGGCGATGCGTTCCCGGGCCGCACGCAGGTGCTCCCGGTGCTTCTGCCAGGACTCGACCCCGTTCTTCGGGTCGAGCCAAGCCACCAGCCCGGCGCAAAGCACCAGCGCGGGCGTGATCAACCAGCGCAGCAAGGCTCTCCTCCCCCCTGGAGGGCAGCGCGGAACATACCGGAACGGCTGCGGAACGCCTGTCGCGGGCCCCTCCTAGGGCCCCTTCCTAGCGACCGGCCGGGAGCAGGCGCCGGATCCGGGCCTCGTACTCGGGTGAGTCCCACTCCCGTGGCCCCACGTAGCGGGCCACCAGCACCCCCTCGGCGTCGATCAGGTAGGTCTCCGGGTACTTGAAGCTCTGGTAGTCGCGGGCCGCCTGCTTCTCGGGATCCAGCAGGATCGGGAAGGTCAGGCCCATGCGGTCGCGAAACGGGGCGACGGGGTCCGAGGGGTCGTCGACGGACACCGCCAGCATCTCGAAGGGCGCGCCTTCCAGCGCCTGATAGAGGCGCTCCATGGCCGGCATCTCGTCCTCGCAGGGCTTGCACCAGGTGGCCCAGAAGTTCACCAGCACAACCTGCCCGCGCAGCCCCTCGAGGCTCACCGGCTCGCCCGAGAGGTCCGGGAGCGAGAAGCCCGGGGCCGGCAGGCCGGCCTCGATGGGCGCGACCGGCAGCGGCTCGCGGGTGAAGAGCCAGACGGCCCCGGCCACCATCGCGAGGGCCAGGACGATCCCACCGGCCCGTGAGCTCAAGCGCGTCTACTCGTCGTCGTCCCCGCCGCCGGGAACGCCGTCGACGAGCTCGACGATGGACATGGGGGCGGCGTCGCCGATGCGATTGCGGGTCTTGAGCACGCGCGTGTAGCCGCCCGGGCGCTCCTTGTAGCGCTCGGCCAGGGTGCTGAAGAGCTTCGCCGTCACGCCGTCGTCGCGGATCACCGCCAGGGCCTGGCGTCGAGCGTGCAGGTCGCCCCGCTTGCCCAGGGTGATCATCTTGTCGGCGACCCGGCGCAGCTCCTTCGCCTTGGCGTCGGTGGTCTCGATGCGCTCCTCGGCGAGCAGCGAAGTCACCATGTTGCGCAGCAGCGCCTTCCGGTGGCTGGCGTTGCGTCCGAGCTTTCCGTGTCGATATCGATGGCGCATGTGCGCGGTCTCCAAGTCTGGGCGGAACCCGGCCCTGCCGGGTCCCTGGCGTTCCGGCCCGGCTAGCCCTCGCGCTCGCGCGAACGCTGCTCGAGCTCCTTCCGCGAGGGGAAGGACTCGAGGGTCATCCCGAGGTGGAGGTCCATGGACGACAGCACGTCCTTGATCTCGTTCAGGGACTTCCGGCCGAAGTTCTTGGTCTTGAGCATCTCGCCCTCGGTGCGCTGCACGAGCTCGCCGATGTAGCGGATGTTGGCGTTCTGGAGGCAGTTGGCCGAACGCACCGACAGCTCCAACTCGTCGACGGAGCGGAACAGGTTCGGGTTCAGCGGCGCCGGCGCGTCCAGGCTCGGGAGGGCGGCCTCCTCGGGCTCCTCGAAGTTGATGAAGATGGCGAGCTGGTCCTTCAGGATCTTCGCGCCGTAGGCCACCGCGTCGGCGGGCAGGACGGAGCCGTCGGTCCAGACCTCGAGGTTGAGGCGGTCGAAGTCCGTCTCGCGGCCGACGCGGGCGGGCGTCACGGTGTAGTTGACGCGCAGCACGGGCGAGAACACCGAATCGATCGGCATGGTGCCGATCGGCTGGTCCTCGTTCTTGTTGCGCTCGGCGAGGACGTAGCCCTTGCCCATGCCCACCTCGCACTCCATCTCGAACTGGGCTTCGCCGGTGAGCGTCGCGATCTTCTGGTCGGGGTTCATGACCTCGACGGTCTGATCGTCGCTCTGCAGGGCCCCGGCCCGGATCTCGCCCTTCTCGTTGCTCGAGAGGCGGATCGTCTTGGGGCCTTCGGCGTGGAGGCGCAGGCGCGTCTCCTTCAGGTTCAGGATGATGTCGCTCACGTCCTCGAGCACGCCCGGGATGGTCGAGAACTCGTGGAGCACGCCCTCGATGCGGACGCTCGTGATCGCGGCACCCTGGAGGCTCGAGAGCAGCACGCGGCGAAGCGAGTTGCCGAGCGTCTGACCGAAGCCGCGCTCGAGCGGCTCGCAGGCGAAGCGCCCGTAGCGTTCGTTCGACTCGGCCTCCTCGAGCTCGAGGCGGCGCGGGCGGATGAGCTCCCGCCAGTTTCGTGCGACCAGTTCCTGCTGCATGGTGTCCCCCTGTGAAGCGGCCGGGCCGCTCCCATCGGAATCGCGAGTCGGGTCCGACTATCGCGAGTAGAATTCGACGATGAGCTGCTCCTCGATGGGCAGCGTGACGTCCTCTCGGGTCGGGAGGGCCTTCACCGTTCCGGCGAAGTTGTCCTTGTCCACCTCGAGCCACTCCGGCACCGAACGGCCCTCGAGCGTCTCGAGGGCTCCGGCGATGCGCGTGACCTCTCGCGACTTCTCGCGAACCGTGATCAGCATGCCGGGCTTGGTGAGGAAGGACGGGATCGTGGTCTTCCGGCCGTTGACCAGGAAGTGGCCGTGGCGCAGGAGCTGGCGCGCCTCGTTGCGCGAGGTCGCGAAGCCCAGGCGGAAGACGACGTTGTCCAGGCGCCGCTCGAGCAGCTGGAGCAGGTTGTCGCCCGTGCGCCCCTTCATGCGCGAAGCCTTGGTCGCCGTGTCGGCGAACTGCTTCTCGAGCATCCCGTAGATGCGCTTCACCTTCTGCTTCTCGCGCAGCTGCACGCCGAAGTCGGAGAAACGGGGACGCCCCTGGCCGTGCTGGCCGGGCGGGTAGTTGCGGCGATCCACCGAGCACTTGTCGCTGAAGCAACGGTCGCCCTTCAGGAAGAGCTTCGTGCCTTCGCGACGGCAGAGCCGACAGACCGAGCCTCGATATCGAGCCATCCTCGAACCTCGCTACACGCGCCGCCGCTTGGGCGGGCGGCAGCCGTTGTGGGGAACCGGAGTCACGTCCCGGATCATCGTCACGCGGAGTCCGGCGGCCTGGAGGGCCCGCAGGGCGGACTCCCGCCCGGCGCCGGGGCCCTTCACGTAGACCGACAGCGTCCGCACGCCGTGGTCCATGGCCTTCCGCGCACACTCCTCGGCGGCGGTCTGGGCGGCGAAGGGCGTCGACTTGCGCGAGCCCTTGAAGCCCTGCTGACCCGCACTCGCCCAGGACAGCGCGTTGCCGCTCGGATCCGTGATCGTGATGACGGTGTTGTTGAAGGTCGACTGGATGTGGGCCACACCCGTCGGGACGTTCTTCTTGACCTTCTTCTTGGCGCCCTTCTTCATGGCTGCCTCTCTCTACTTACTTCTTGCCGGCCGGCTTCTTCTTGCCGGCGACGGTGCGCTTGGGGCCCTTGCGGGTCCGCGCGTTGGTATGGGTCCGCTGGCCCCGGACGGGGAGACCCCGCCGATGGCGGAGCCCGCGGTAGCAGCCGATGTCCATCAGCAGCTTGACGTTCTGGGAGACCGTCCGTCGCAGGTCGCCCTCGACGGAGTAGTCCCGCTCGATGATCTCGCGGAGGCGAATGACCTCGCCCTCGCCGAGCTGCTCGGTCTTGGTGAGCGGGTCGACGTCCGCCTTGCCGCAGATCTCGACGGCGAGGGTCCGGCCGATGCCGAAGATGTAGGTGAGCGAGATCCCGACCTGCTTGTTGCGGGGGAGATCGACGCCGGCGATTCGAGCCATGACTAGCCCTGCCTCTGCTTGTGCTTGGGGTTCTCACAGATCACGCGCACGACGCCTCGCCGCCGGATGATCCGACACTTCTCACACATCTTCTTGACGGAAGCCCGTACCTTCATGTGTCAGTCCTAACTGATCGCGCCTTCGACGCGCTTCGCCACTTCTTCGATATCGCCCAGACCGTCGACCTCGGCGAGCACGCCGTGCTCGCGGTAGTAGGCCACCAGGGGCTCGGTCTTGGCGCGGTACTCCTGCATCCGGGTGCGGATGGACTCCTCGTTGTCGTCGCTCCGCCCCTCGATCTCGGCCCGCTTGAGCAGCCGGCCGACCAGCTCGTCCTCGTCCACGGTGAGCGACACGCAGCACTCGAGCCGCACCGAGAGCTTCTCGAGCAGCGCGTCGAGGGCCTCGGCCTGGGCCACGGTGCGCGGGAATCCGTCGAGGATGAAGCCGCTCCCGGCGTCGTCCTGCCGCAGCCGCTCCTCGGCCACGCCGATCACGACCTCGTCGGGCACGAGCTTCCCGGCGTCCATGTACGACTTCGCCTCGACGCCGACCGGCGTGCCCGCGGACACGGCGGCCCGCAGCATGTCACCGGTCGAGATCTGCGGAATTCCGAGCCGCTCCACCAGGATCTTCGCCTGGGTGCCCTTGCCGGCACCCGGAGGCCCGAGGAGCAGAAGTCGACGCGCGGCCATCAGCCGATCCTCCCGCGCGCCCTGGCGCCCTGGACGAAGCCCTCGTACTGGCGCGACACCAGGTGGGACTCGATCTGGCTCATCAGATCCATGCTCACACCGACCACGATCAGCAGCGCCGTCCCTCCGAAGTAGAAGGGCACGCCGAAGCGGGTCGAGAGCAGGACGGGAACCACGCAGATGAAGGAGACGTAGATCGCTCCCACCAGGGTGATCCGGCTCAGGATGTGGTCGATGAACTCGGACGTGCGCCGGCCCGGCCGGATGCCGGGGATCGAGCCGCCCGAGCGCTTGATGTTGTCCGCCACGTCGTCGGGGTTGATCACGATCGCCGTGTAGAAGAAGCAGAAGAAGATGATCAGGCCGACGTAGATCGCGTTGTAGAGCAGGCCCCCTGGGAAGAGGTAGTCCTGGAAGAAGCGGTCCACGGCGCCGCCGCCGTCCGAGCCGAACTGGGCGATGGTGCTCGGGAAGATCAGCAAGGACGAGGCGAAGATCGGCGGGATCACGTTGGCCGTGTTGACCCGCAGGGGGAAGTAGCTGGTGCCCGCCTGGGCCACCTTCTTGCCGACCACCCGGCGCGCGTGCTGGATCGGGATCCGCCGCTGGCCGCGCTCGACGAAGACGACGAAGCCGGTCAGGACGATCACGAAGGCGAAGAGGAAGATCACCTGGAGCAGGGAGAACTGCTCGGTGCGCACGAGCTCCCAGAGCTGGGCCAGGGCGCTCGGCATGGTGATGATGATGCCGGAGAAGATCACCAGCGAGATGCCGTTGCCGATGCC
>JAAUYD010180129.1_pt1 | contig 13045 bp, 9 predicted proteins | sample 7278101 | NCBI WGS metagenome assembly JAAUYD01 (sample SAMN14350128, study PRJNA611818) | marine sediment metagenome | isolation source: surface marine sediment (0.6m) | place: French Polynesia: Moorea | collected 2018-08
TAATTTTTGATTGTTTTGCTCTAATTCTTGGGTTCTTGTTTCGACTTGCTGTCGCAATACGGTAACAACTCTCGACATTTCTAGCGGATCGAAAACTTGCAAAATATTGCCTTGATTGAGAATGCCAATTAATTCGCCAGTTTTGTTGGTCACTACTAATCTTCGCACTCCCATATCGAGCATGATACGATGAGCTTGCCACAAGGAATCTTCAGGATTGACTGGCGATAAAGGCTGACTCATGACATCTTTGGCTTGAGTAGTTTGAAAGTCTAATTCCAAGACGTTAAATTTGACTAAATCTCGTTCGGTGATAATTCCGATCGCAATAGTTAAACCTGGATCTGAAACGGATTTGCTCTTGCTTTCAGAGGTAGATGATTTTTCTTTGATTATGACGTAGCTAACTCCACTGTCTTGCATCAGGTTAGCTACTTCGACTAAGGAAAGATTATCATCTGAATATACTGGATTAGTTTCCATCACGTCCGAGACACTACGCATTTTTAACAAACAGCCTGGGGTGAGAGCCAAACGAATATTTTCGTAGGTTATAATTCCAATTAACTGTCCCCAACTACCAACTACTGGTAAATGACGAATCTTACGATCTCGCATGATGGTGAGGGCGATCGAAACGTTTCTTTCTTGGTACTGTTTGAGAATAATTACATTAGATGACATGAATTGAGAAATTTTTTTGTCAGATAAATCAGTGCGATTTCCAATTAATTTAACTACATCTGTTTCTGTAAAAATTCCAACTACTTCACCTTCTTCGACGATCAAAACATAACTGCTTTTTTTTACAGCTAGATTTGCAGAAGCAGAATTAGCATTGTCTAAAGATTTTTTCTTATTTCTGACTCCAGACATTAACTCGATCGCATCTTGGACTGGAGTATTAGGTTTAACTATTAAGGGATTGCGGTCTACTATTTTATCTAAAGTAGCCATTCCTATCGATTCGTCATTTTTAAATCCATTCATTGTTTGGAAACCTTTAACTCTTGCGTGAAATTAGATTGACTAAATTTTTTTTATTTTATTTTTTTTGACTGGATCTCTTTCTAAATTAATCGATCTAACCTGTCATTTTTAGGTTAAGGCAAAATCGCTTAAATGGCGATTCTGGTTTATTTGTTTGGTCAAATACATTACCAATTCAGAGATTCTAAGAATTGAGAAAAGTTGCTAGTAGCTGATGCTTAACTTTACTATCCCACTCAGATAATACAAGAGATGAGAAAACAGTTATTAAAAAATCGATTTTAAATTGTCTGAAAATTTTATTGAACGGGCAGATAAATTGATGGTTTTTATGACAAAGCAGGTAAATATATTTTAAATAAAGTTCCTTTCCCAATTTCACTATCAATTTTAATAAAACCGCGATGATTTTTGACAGCCTCAATTACCTTAAAAAGTCCACTTTTATGAGGGCGATCGTATTTTTTAGGATTGGAAAAAATATCGAAAATATGTTTTTTTAGATCTAAAGACATTCCCTTTCCTCGATCCCAAACTGTCACGACTAAATAAAGTTTTGATGGTACTTTTGCTAAACTATCAGCAGAATCTGCAACTAATTCTAGATCGAGACAGATTCTTAAAATTCCGCCATCGGGCATAGCATTGCGAGAATTAAGACACAAATGCATTAATGCTGCTTCTAATTGAGCGGTATTACCTAATATATTGGGTATGGTATCATTTGACGGCAAATCCAAAAATATTTCGATAGATTGGGGAAAATTCGATCGAGCTTCCCGCACAACTTTAGATAAGATGCGATCGATTCTTAAAGGTATTAATCCAGAATCCAATTGACTCGAATAAGAAAAAATTTCTTCTACTAAACCAATACCTAATTCTGAATTAGTAACTATTTTTTTGAGTAATTGTTGAGTCGATCGATCTAGATAGGGAAATTTCAAAGCTAAGATACGAGCTGATTCTAAAATTGGCACGATAATTTTGTCAAAATCTTGAGCGATACTATTAGCGATCGCTTCAAAATTACCTAAATCTTCAATCTGCGTGGCCGAATTTTGCTCTTGGGATTCTGAACTTGTTAGCAATTTTTGTTGTTCTAAGATAGTGATGATTCGAGACATTTCTAAGGGATTGAATACTTCTAAAATGCTGCTTTGAGTCACAATTCCTGTTAATTCACCAGACTTTTCTATAACCACGACTCTTCGCGATTTTTGAGAGCGCATTAATAAATGAACTTGCCAAAGAGAATCACAAGGATACACCGGAAATAAGGATTTATTCATGACAGTTTCAACTTTAGTTTGAGCAAAATCAAATTCTAAAGCTCGCAACCGAACTAAATCCGTTTCACTAACAATTCCAATTGGAATTATTAAAGGGGGTTCTTGTTTGTTGAGAGTTTTATTAGTTACGATTATTACATCGCTAACTTGGCGATCGCTCATCAATCTAGCAATATCGAAAAGCGATGCATCTCCAGAAGATGTGATAACTTTGGGATTCATGACATCCGATACGCGACGTATTTTAACTGAAGAACCAGGACTCATAATTGAACTGATATTTTTGTGGGTAATGATGCCAATTAATCGATCGCAACTATCGACTATGGGTAAATGTCGAATCTTATTTTCGCGCATTACTGCTATTGCTATCGCACTTGAAATACTGCGTTCTCGAGATTGTTTGAGAGTAACAATCTTTGCAGTCATTACTTCAGAAATTTTTTTATCAACTAAGTCAATTCCCGATGCAATTAGTTGAACCAGATCGCTTTCGGTAAAAATGCCAGCTATTTTACCTCCTGCAATCGCCAAAACATAACTACTTCTTTTATTTTTTAAAGGCAAGTTTTTACTTTTTCCCGAAGACATTAAAGCGATCCCATCGATTACTGGAGTATCGGATTTAACTAAAACAGGATTGCGATCGATTATTTTATCTAAAGTTAGAATTGCGATCGATTTGTTAATTGTCAAATTCATCTTTAAGATAGCTCTTTTCCTATTAAATTTTAGAAAGAGAGCGAGCTAGTAAAAACTTTTTCTTTATCGCTTACAATCGGCAAACTTTAATCTTGTCTCCGGATTATTCTTATCCCCCTCAGTTTAGATCTAAAAAAGTTGGTCTTAATTGAGATAAGATTTTGTTCCGATCTGCTATTGCAGTGAAAATTAATCCTACTTGCTTGTTCTCGCTTTCATTTACAATTACTATTGTGATCCAGTATTGTCTTAGATTGTGACTGAGAAGTTCTTTTGAAGTTTATGAGTTTGAGACTGAGTTCTGAATTAATGTCTGAGTTGTATTCAAAAATTGTCGATCGATCGATACTTCCATCGTTCAACTCTGACACTGTCAGTCCTTATTGATTGCTAATACTATAATAGGGGGAGTTTTTCAGAAGAGAAATTGTCTGACAAAGCTAATTTAAAACTGGTTCATATTTGTTTGGTTAATACAATATTATCTAGTTTAGACTGTACGATATGGTTCGCAATCGCAATCAACCTATAAATATTCTTCTAGCAGAAGATAATCCTGGAGATGCTTATTTAATCGGTGCTGCTCTAGCCAAAAGTCAAATATCTTATAAAGTTCATAATGTTTTGAATGGAGAAGCTGTGATGGCATTTTTGCACCAGGAAAGAGAGTATCGGGATGCACCTCGTCCCGATTTAATTTTATTAGATTTAAACTTACCTTTAAAACATGGTTTTGAGGTCTTAAAAGAAATTAAATCATCTCCTGATTTGCAAATGATTCCGACAATAATCTTGACATCTTCAAGTTCAGAAACCGACATTCTTAAAAGTTACAGCCTTTTTGCTAATTGTTACCTAATTAAACCGGCTGATTTTAATGAATTCTGCGATCAGATCGAAGCTCTAGAAAACTTTTGGCTTAAATTCGTCCAGCTACCTCCAACCAACCCAACTACAATTTAATTTTGGTGGAAAAAGATTCGATTAGAAAAATTCACTTTTGGTTGACTGGAATCGTAAAGTAAAATATAGTTCCTTGACCTAATTCCGATTCGACCCAAATTTTACCACCATGACGATTGACGATCTTTTGACAAATTGCTAAACCAATACCAGTACCGGGATATTCTGCTCTAGTATGTAGACGTTGAAAGATAGCAAAAATGCGATCGAAATGCCGAGAATCAATGCCAATGCCATTATCTTTAACGTAGAAAATCCAGCAATTTTTGGCAGTTTCTGCTCCTACTTCAATTTTTGGAGGTCTTGCGCTGCGGTATTTAATTGCATTAGTGAGGAGATTTTGAAAAACTTGGATTAATTGAGAGCGATCGCCCAAGACAGTCGGTAAAGGATGGATCTCGATCGCAGTGTTAGTTTCTGCAATTGTAATTTGAAGATTATTGATGCTTAACTTTAAAATTTCTTCGCAACTAACCGATTCAAATGGTTTTGCTTTGGTCGTCACCCGCGAATAAGTCAGCAGATCCCGGATCAGCGACTCCATCCGTTTAGCCCCATCTACCGCAAAATCAATAATGCGATCGGCATCATCATCTAGTTTACCTCGATAGCGTTGGGCTAAGAGTTGAGTAAAACTAATAACCATGCGGAGAGGCTCTTGTAAGTCGTGGGAAGCTAGATAAGCAAACTGTTCTAACTCGGCATTAGATCGCTCTAATTCTTTTTGAATTTTTTGACGTGCTGTCAATTCCTGTTGGTATTTTTTGAGGCGACTGGTAAGCTCTGTGATATCCTGAAGGGCGATTAGGGCATAGAAACCATTGCCACTATCATTGGGAATTGCATTGACTGTAATCTGTTGAATTCTTTCTTGACCGTTAGGTAAAAAAGAAGGAATTAGAGACTGGTGTAATTGGGGTGAAAAAACAGCCGGAAATCCCGATCGAAATACTTGCTGAAAACGAAATTGATATTTAGATTGATTGAGTTGAGTGTAGCGATCGCAAATATTTGTCCCCAAAATTTCGCTTCTCGGTATCGATGTCCAATTTTCCAAACATTGATTCCAAAACAGCACGATAAAATCACTCCTCAGCAAGCATAAACCAATCGGAACGTTATCTAGTAAAGAAAATTTAGTTATTGTTGTCTGAATTTCTTCCATTTAATAAATCAAAAAAAAAGATCTTATCGCTGTTTTTATCTTTTTATTTTCTCAATCTCTTAGGAATATATTAGTTGATAGCAGGTAGTTTTGTTAAACTGAACTGGTTTAAAAGCGCGATCGATCTCGATCGTCGTTTCACCCGCGCCGAGAAAAAGATAACCGTCGGGCTTTAACCACTCTCGGACTTTAGCCAGAATTACTTTTTTAGTATCCACCTCAAAATAAATTAAAACATTACGCAAAAAAATAATATCTAAGGATGACATTGGCGGCCATTTGTCCGTTAAATTAAACTGAATAAATTCAACCATCTGACGAATTTCGGTTTGAATTTGCCAATATTTATCCCGACGTTGCAAGTATTTTGCTCGTAAATCGGGACTTAATCCTCTAGTAATTTCATAGTGATTGTAACAACCTTGACGCGCTCGCTCGAGAATTGTCTGAGAAACATCGCTAGCAATTAATGAGACTTGCCAAGATGTCAGTTGAGGAAAATATTCTCGCAACAAGATTGCTATGCTGTAAGGCTCTTGACCACTCGAACAACCAGCACACCAAATATTGAGCCTTTTTTGAGTTTGACGTTTATTAATTAGTTCGGGAATGATAAAATTTTGCAGCGTTGTGAAGGGATGGCGATCGCGAAAAAAACAACTTTCTGTAATCATCATTGATTCGATCGCTTCGAGGTGAAGGCGATTAAAAGGTTGCGATCGCAATTTTCTCAGCAAATAACTGACAGAACTAGCCCCAGTTTTCTTGGCTAAAGCAGCTAAACGAGATTCGACGAGATAGGCTTTATCTTCTGCTAGGGTTACAGAGGTGCGATTTTTAACCAGTTGGCGAATATAGCGAAAATCAGCATCATTGATGGACATTGAGGGTTAAGTGAGAAATTGACTTTTATAATTTACCGATTTTGAACTAATCTAAGAATCTCCCTTGCGATGCGATCGAGAGGTAAAATGCGATCGGCAAGGCCGGCATTAGCAACGATTCCGGGCATTCCCCAAATCACGCTGCTAGCTTCATCTTGAACTAAAATATGACCGCCAACTTTACGGATCGATTCGCAGCCATGAAGTCCATCTTGACCCATACCGGTAAGTACTATCGCCAGAACGGAACTTTGATAAATACTGGCAACGGAGCGAAACAGAACGTCAACCGAAGGACGACAAGAATTTTCTTGCGGAGCTTGGTTAGTGCGAAGTCTGACTCGAGTACCGTCGCGCTGGACGAGCAAATGATAGTCTCCCGGTGCGATCCAAACCCTTCCTGGTTCGAGCAGTTCCCGATTTTTTGCTTCATCAACTCGAATTTGACATTTAGCCGCCAGTCTTTCGGCTAAACGTTTTGTAAAAACTGGCGGCATATGTTGAACGATTAAAACTGGAACTTTAAGATCGGGGGGAAATTCTGATAGTAAAGCGTAAAGTGCATTAGGCCCTCCAGTAGAACCGCCGATCGCGATAATTTTAATTGGATTGGTATTTTTTAACTGAGATATCGGTTCTATTTGCTGCGGCGATCGCCCAATTAACTTAGTTTTGTTACTCAACGAGTAAGAATGAAATAAATTAATTTTCGGAATTAGTTCTTGGCGAATATAACGAGCGGCTACTTCCTCAAGACCTATTTTTTCTGGTTTTGTTAGATAGTCGTTTGCTCCTAAAGTTAAAGCTTCTAAAGTAGCTGCAGTTCCTCGTTCGGTCATTGCCGTAAAAATAATCACTGGCAGTCGAGGATAGATTTTACGAATTATTGTCAAAGTTTCTAAACCATCGAGATCTGAAATTTCTGTATCCAGCAAGATCAAATCGGGATTAACTAAACTAATTTTTGCCAAAGCAATACGACCGTTAGGAGCAGTACCGACTACCTCTATGGTCGGATCTTCAGCCAGGATATTCGTTAACATCCGGCGAATCACGACAGAACCATCTGCAACTAGAATGCGGATTTTAGCCATAGTTTAGTTAGTATTTAAATCGACTCACAAGTGCTTGCAGTTCCCCCGCAGTTGTAGATAGATCGCTAGCTGCTTTTTGGGTGTTGTTGGCACTGGCATTAGTAGATCGAGCCACATCTGCAACTGTAATAATATTGCTAGCAATTTCCGATGAACCTCGTGCTGCTTGATTGACGTTGCGAGAAATTTCGTTAGTGGTAGCAGTTTGTTCTTCTACAGCAGAAGCGATCGTGTTTTGAATATCGTTAATTTGGTTGATAATCGTAGTAATTTCACTGATTGCTCGTTCTGCTTCTTTCGTACCGCCTTGAATTGCATCGATTTTTTCGCTAATGTCTTTAGTCGCACTGGCGGTTTGTTTGGCTAGTTCTTTGACTTCGTTAGCTACAACGGCGAATCCTTTACCGGCCTCTCCAGCTCTTGCTGCTTCAATGGTTGCGTTCAGAGCTAAAAGATTAGTTTGTTGGGCGATCGCCGTAATTGTTTGCAAGACGTTGCCAATTTCTACACTGCTGATCCCTAGTTTAGTGATAATATTGTTGGTGCTTTCTGCGGTTTCAACAGCTGAAGTGGCTACATCTGTTGCATCGATAGCATTCTTGGCAATCTCTTTAATACTAGACATCATTTCTTCAACTCCGGTAGCAACAGATTGAATGTTCAGACTGACTTGCTCGGCCGAAGAAGATACTAAACCTGCTTGAGTTGAAGTTTGTTCGGAAGCATCGCTCATAGTTTTGCTTTCAACAGTCATCTCTTCTGAAGATTTAGTCACCGTATTAGCTACTTCTGCAATATTTCTGACTTGATCGGTGAGATTGGCAACCATTAAATTGACATTATCGCTTAATTCTTGCCAAGTCCCCGCTAAATCTTCAACTTGTGCTTGACCTCCCAACTGGCCGGCTACGACTTCTTTGGCCACCCGCGTTACTTCATCGCCGAAGTTATTAAGGCGATCGACCATTTGATTGAGGGTATTTTTCAACTCTAAAATTTCGCCATTAGCTTCAACGGTAATTTTTTGAGTTAAATCCCCTTGGGCGACGGCGGTGGCGACATCGGCGATATTGCGTACTTGCGCCGTCAGATTCGAGCCCATGATGTTGACATTTTCAGTCAGCTCTTGCCAAGTGCCGGCCACCCCTTCAACTCGAGCCTGACCGCCCAGTTTGCCATAAGTGCCCGTGTCTTTGGCTACTCGGATTACTTCTGAAGCAAAAGAATTTAAACTATCAACCATTTGATTGATCGTTGTTTTGAGGCGATCAAATTCGCCATTAGCTTCAACGGTAATTTTTTGGGTCAAATCTCCCACACTGATTGCAGTTGAAACTTTAGCTACATTTCGGATTTGATCCGTAAGATTTGATGCCATTACGTTGACATTATCGGTGAGATCTTTCCAGACACCCGATACTCCTTCAACTCGAGCTTGACCGCCCAGTTTGCCTTCAGTGCCCACCTCTTTAGCCACCCTTGTCACTTCATCAACAAAAGTATTGAGTCGATCTACTAAAGTATTAACAGTATTGCCAATCGAGAGAAATTCTCCTTTTAAGGTTTTGCCATTAACCTTGAGAGCAATTTTTTCAGATAAGTTGCCATTAGCTACTGCTTCAACGACTCTTGCGACTTCAGTAGTTGGTTGAGCTAAATTATCAATCAATCCGTCGAGGGAGTTAAGACCTTCTTTCCAGTCACCCTTAATTCCTTTGAGGGTAGATCTTTGGTCTAAGTTACCTTCTTCGCCAACTACCCGAGCGATGCGATCGATTTCTGCGACAAAATTCTGATTTGCATTCACCATTTGATTGAAAACGATCGCAATTTCTCCGAGTTCGTTGTTTTCTGGTAAACGAACGTTGAGATCTCCATCCCTAGCTAATTTAAGAGCTGCTAATAAAGTTGATAGCTCAGTCTTATCTGTTTCAAACTCGGGATTTTTCGGTAGGTTAGCCGAGCTTTGTTCTCTAATTATTTCTGTGGGTCGATCGCCTGGGGGATCTTCAAAAAAAACCGATCGACCTGGCTTGCGATTTTTATTAACGGCCATTTTCCAACCTCCAATTGTAATTTTTAATTATTGTTTGGTTTGCTCTTGCCGAACATTTGAACGGTTAAGTTAACTCATTGATAAATAATTAGCGATCGCGCTGTAAGCTTTGCCCAATCTGCTAGTTGGGGCATAATCGGAAATAGGCAGACCAGCTTGTTGTGCTTGATACACTAAAGCTGACTCGGGCACAACAAATAAAGTGTGAGACATAGTTTTGAGTTGGCTTTCAATTTCTTCTGAGGGGCTGGGTTTGTTTGATTTGGCATTGCGAGATTTAACGTATCGGTTTAAGACAATTATCAATTTACCGAGCGCGCGATCGCTGATTTGTTCGATATCGTGACAGTAGATTTTAAAATTCTCTAAAGCTTCTAAAGCGAAAATACTCGAGTCGAGGGGGACTACTAAGCGATCTGCAGCGCGCAAACTGTTTAACATAAACAAGCCCGAATCGGCAGGAACGTCAATTAAAATATATTCATAGAATTTTTTAATCGGCTCTAAGGCGCGATCTAAGACGCTCACCCGATTGCGAACGTCGAGTAAAAGAGTTGGAAGCACGGCTAAATTTAATTCTGAAGGAGCTAAGTGGAGATTTTTAACTTCTGTTTCTAGGATAATCTTGGCGATCGAAACTCCATCGTATCCCTGACATTCATTTAAAAGTGCGTCGTAAATCGATCTTTCTAGAGTGTTACCGTCGATCCCGAGACCGGAAGTAGCATTTGCCTGGGGATCGAAATCAACCACTAATACCTTCCCTTGATTATTTTTTGCCAAATATCCGGCAATATTGACACAAAGAGTAGTTTTACCAGTGCCACCTTTAAGATTAGCGAAGGCGATCGTTTTTGTCATAATTGGCTATTTAAATTTAGGCGATAGAAGAAGAATTGAGATCCACGACTTTCTCAACATCAAGAATTAACAATAGTCGGTTTTCCAATTTATAAGCTCCGAGAATCAATTCTCTAACTTTTCCAGTTAAAGTTTCTGGAGTTGGTTCAAACCAATCATCAGATACGTCCAAAACATCACCCACATCGTCTACTAACAGACTAATATTATCTCCATCTACCCTGACAACAAGATTTAATGGTAGTAGATCGTCGTTAAGTGGTGGTAAATCCAAACGAAGACGCAAATCGATCGCGATCGCAATTTGACTTCTGAGATTGATTAACCCTCTTACTTCTACAGGAGCTAAGGGGACGAAAGTAATATTTTGGTAGCGAACTATTTCTTGAACTTTCTCTGCTGCAATGCCAAAAAAGAATCGATCTAAAAAGAAAGTGCAGAACTGACGTTTATCTGCCATAGTAAGATGCTAAATCAATTTTAAATAAGTAATTCGATCGCAACAAAAGTCTTGAATTATTATAAATTAAGCCGCAGCAATTAATGCTTCGATATCGATAATTTCAGTCACTTTACCTTGAATCACTGCAGCATATTCTATTCCTGCTCGATCGGTATCGCTTTTTACGGTTATTCTTTGATCGACAATATCAATAATATTTTCGACGATAATACCGACATTCCTTTCTCGATCGAGATTGACGACGACAACTTGAAGCAGACCTTGATTGGTAGAATCGGAAATAGAATTGACCGATTCGGGATTTAAGATCGCAGACAAATCGATTAAATCTAAAAGGCGATCGCGATATTGCAGCACCTTTTTCTGACCGATTCTCTCGATTGCTTGAGCAGAAAAATTCTCTAAACGAGCGACTCGAGATAAAGCAATCCCCATGCGACGATTGTCGAGTCCTTGAAGTAATAGCATTTGACATTCTTCATCGTTTGTTTTCCCAGCAATATTCGACTCGGTATTTAAATCGATCTCTTTATCGTCAGAAATGACGTGAGCCTTCTCTGCCAAGCCTTGAATGTCTAGAATTAAAGCTACTCGACCATCTCCCATAATAGTTGCTCCGGCAAAGCAAGAGATTTGTTTGAGTTGTTTGCCCAAAGGTTTGACGACAATTTCTCGAATATCGTTAATGGCATCGACTACGAGTCCGAAAGGGTAATCCCTGGCTTGGAGAACCACAATATTTAGAGTACCATCGCGGCGATCGTCCGAGCAATCTTTAAATTTCGCTCGATTTGGATTTTGGTCTAATTGCAGTTGTTCGTTCAAATAAATCAAAGGTATCAATTGACCCCGCAACCGATACACGGGGGAACCGTGAATCATTTCGACGCTTTTAACGGCTTGTTCTCCTTCTAAGCGAATCAATTCGAGTAAATTCATTTGCGGAATAGCATAGCGATCGCCCCCACTAGTAACGAGTAAAGTTCTGGCGATCGCTAAACTTAAGGGAATCTCAATTGTAAACACAGTCCCTTTATTGGGCTGAGAAGAGATATTTATATTCCCTTCGATTTTGTTAATATTTGTTTTAACTACGTCCATGCCCACACCCCGGCCCGATAAATTAGTCACTTGTTTGGCGGTGGATAATCCGGGATGAAAAATCAGGTTGAGGGTTTCTTGTTCGCTCAAAGCAGCGGCCCGATCGGCGGCAATTAAATTAAGTTCGATCGCTCGAGCTTTGAGTGCTGCGAGGTCGATTCCCGCTCCGTCATCGGCAACTTGAATTTTGACATAACCACTTTCGTGAAAAGCCCGCAAAAATAGTTTACCTTCTGGGGGTTTACCGATTGCTTGGCGCAGATCTGGGGTTTCGATACCGTGATCGATACAATTGCGAATTAGGTGGGTTAAAGGATCGGAAATTGTTTCGATCAAAGTTTTATCGAGTTCGGTATCTTCTCCTTCTAGTTCCAAACTGACCTGTTTTCCCACCCCCAAGGATAAATCCCGTACGACTCGAGGAAATTTGCTCCAGACGGTGGAGATCGGTTGCATGCGAGTTTTTCTGAGTCCTTCTTGCAAATCTGTAGTGATTAGATCTAAACGCTGGGCAGTTTCTAGAAAGGAACTATCGTTGAGCAGGTCGCTAAATTGCACAATTTGATTGCGACACAAAACTAATTCGCCGACTAAATTCATTAATTCATCGAGTCTTTGAACGTCGACTCGCATAAAATTATCCGTCAGGCCCGAAGTTTTAGTACCTTCTTGATTCGATTGAGCTGGAGGTGTTTCAGCTTGGGGATCTGCTATTGTTGCTGAGGGGGAACTATCAAAATCTTGTAAATTGTCGATCGCAGCGATTAACTCGCTGTAGTCTTCTTCTCCTTCTGCTCCAGTAGATTCGAGAGCGATCGTTATCTGTTTGATGGTATCGACGACTCGCAGCAAAATGTTAATTATCTCGCGGATCGAACTCGATTCTCTTGCTGTCGGTGCGCGCAAGGTATTGAGTAAGTTTTCGCCACCATGGGCGATCGCCTCTAACTTAGCTAAACTGAGAAATGCACAATTACCTTTGAGGGTGTGAAAACTGCGATAAAGACGGTTAATTAATTCTAGATCTTCAGGGTTTTGCTCGAAGATAACTAAATCTGTTTCTATTTGGCTGAGGGTTTCCTTAGTTTCAACCAAAAATGCTGTGAGGTCTTCTCGATCGATTGTCATGTTTTTTCGCTGAAATCATTTTGCAAAAATAAAAAATAGTAATTTTTTCGATCTGATTTTTTTTGACTGGATTTTTAGATATTGAATTTAAATCTTCAGAGTTAATAGCGATCGCACAACTCATCGATCGCTTCTAAAAAGCTATCCAAAGAACCAACATTAAAAAAGAGCACAATATCTCCTTTAACTTCTAGCTCTTCAATATCGAATTGACTTTGAGCTAAAAGAACTTCTTTGTAATTCTGCTCGGATATTGATGATAGTAATAAATGTTCGATATCTTGTTCAATATAATTAGGCAGATTGTAGTTAATTGGCTGAGTTAAAATGTTGCTAATTGAACCCA
>JAAUYD010163565.1_pt1 | contig 13042 bp, 14 predicted proteins | sample 7278101 | NCBI WGS metagenome assembly JAAUYD01 (sample SAMN14350128, study PRJNA611818) | marine sediment metagenome | isolation source: surface marine sediment (0.6m) | place: French Polynesia: Moorea | collected 2018-08
ACTTGGGGGGCAAGGAGGGCAAGTGGACAAGGCAGTAAAAAGCCGATGCTTTCGTCAAAAAATCTACCTTGTCTGCCTGTCGCCCCCCTCTACCAAGTCTGATCTTTACCCAAATCTTAAAAACCTACCCTTGTGAACCTCTCTCCTCCCTCTCACCTCTCAGGGATAAGTGGGTTAACTAAACCGGATTTGGTATCACCTATGGGTTGATGAGGATATTTTTCCTGAGCTATTAGCTGTTTCATTTTCTCAAATATCAAGACTTCAGTTTCTTCTTGATCGGTCAATTTATCATAAAAATAAGGGTCAGTTAACCACTCCTCAAAAGCCAGTCTAATTAAGCCGTTAGGATAAGATTTAAACCGCCAATAAGATGATAGATGATTATCAATCACTTCAAATAAAGGGGCAGGATACTGCATAGGATAATAAGTATAGTTATCATCACAAATATAGTACCAAATATTTCCCTGCCATTCTTTTAACGCATAAACAATATATTTTTGTCCAACTGTTAAGGGAAATTCAAGTTCTTTACTATAACAAAATTCTGGTTTGAGGTAAGTTTCGGGAAGGGCCAAACCGCTATTAGCAAGACAACGAATTTTCATAGGTTTTAATGTTATTGATTTTTGGGGGCTGTTTTGGGATAGGTGCGTTTGAATTTAAACTCAACGGTTTGATTATTTTGAATGTTCTTAAACCAATGTATTTGAACAATCATCCCATTGATAATTTTGGTAGTTTTCCCACTCATTTTAACCCAATCTTCAGGTTTTCCACCATAATGAGCAACGAGTCTAGAAGCATCTTTTAAAGGTTCTACAATCCCCCCTTGAATGGGTATTCCATTACCAGATTTTGCATCTTCAAGAAGGAGTTGTTCTTGTAAATTCCTTGGTTTTTCATCAGGAATTCTCCCTTTACTCAAGTAAATTCGCTCCAATTTTTAAGTTTAAATTTCTGACTTATTTTATCATGTTTAGCCTACCATTTTTGTAACTAAATCTCTCAAAGGAACAGTTAATTAATTCTCTGATAATAAGGTAAAATCTTAACATATTCAGCTTTAGTTCCAAACCGATATAAAGCGGTTAATTGAGTCAATGAAGCGACTTTTTTCTCGGCTAACCGAAATTTACTGGCCACTTTTTTAACTTCGGTTTGGTCAACCGGAAGGACAATTTTAGTGCTAGAATTACCAATAATATCAGGAGAAAGATGAGGTTCTGATTGAGAGGCTAAAACTAATCCTAACCCATATTTACGACCATCAGCGAGTAGGGAGAGGGTTACAGCTTGGTTTACATTTTTTAAGACAGTGAAGTTTATTTATGTCCCACTACTTAATGGAAAGGGAAAAAGAGTAAAGGGTTAGAGAGTTCTCCCGAACAAACATACTACCCGAAAACCGAGATTGCTGCCGAGGTGGTCGCGCCTATCGTCGTCGTAGCGGTACGCAGAACGGCAGTTATTAGGACTGACGAGCCAAGAACCGCCCCGCAGCACCGAATAGAACTTATTTTGCTTGTTTTTACTCGAATATCCTTTATTTTCAGGGTTGACATTTTGAGAATTATCATCGTCAATCCAAGCACTACCATCATTAGGCGCACCCTTGTAATCATCATGCCAGTCATCAAGACACCATTCCCAAACATTGCCGTGCATATCACTCAGGCCGAAAGCATTAGCCACCTCAAAATAGCCCACTGGGGTGGTTTGTTTTCGATACTCTCCTTTGGGTCCTTTTCCATAATTTCCTGACCATTTAAAGTCTTCGTTATCGGTTCCTCGATAGTTAGCCAAGTCTGTGGTGATGGTGTCTCCAAAATGAAAGGGGGTGGTGGTTCCGGCACGACAAGCATATTCCCATTGCGCCTCACTCGGCAGTCTATAGTCCCTTCCTGTGAGTTTTGAGAGTCGTTGACAGAATTCTACGGCTTCATACCAGTTAACCCTTTCGACAGGCCTAAGCCATCGATCTATGCCTTCGTAGGGGTCTTTAAAATGAGAGGGATCTTCTTTTAAGTCTATCTTTACCTTTAAGTCTGTTCTGGTGGCGATCGCTTTCCATTGTTGTTGGGTGACAGGGTAACGTCCCATGAGAAAGGAAAAGATGGTTACGTCATGTTGAGGTCTTTCATTTTTACGACTGCCTTCTTCATCTTCTGGTGCGCCCATTGTAAAGGTACCATCGGGGATTAAAGCCAGTTCTAAGGGGACATCATCGATATAGTCTCTATAACCCCTAAACTTTTGTTTTGGACGTTTAATTATCAGTTTTTCTGCCATAAAGCTACTAGAATATTTGGGTCAATCACTAAGCAAATGGTTATTTGATATTCATAAACATTGACACATATTCTTCTTCAGTCATCCCTGTTTCTTCTAAGACTTTTTCCATAATTACATCAAGTTTTTCTTTGGGTTTTTTGGCTTCCTGGTAATCAACAATAGGATTATAATAGCCGATAATTTTATTATTATATTCTATGGCAATTGTTTCTTTTTGAGTTAACAAAGCGTCTTTTTTTAGCTCGTTTAATTGAATTATTTTCATGTTCTGTTTTCTGACTTCATTCAGTTCTTCCGAACAAACATACTACCCGAAAACCGAGATTGACGCGGTGGTAGACGCGCGGAAAGTCGTTGAGGCGGTAAGCAGAACGGCAGTTATAAGGATTTCTACCCCAAGAACCGCCCCGCAGCAAGAAATCTGACTCATTTTGCTTGTTTTTGGCTAAATATGAGGTTCCAAATTCCATCCAAGCACTACCATCATTAGGCGCACCATTATAATTATCATGCCAGTCGTCGGCACACCATTCCCAGACGTTCCCGTGCATATCGTATAATCCGAAGGGATTGGCAGGAAATTGACCAACGGGGGTGGTTTCTCCTCTAGATTCGCCCTTGGGTTCCTCAGCATAAGTGTTAGAAGCATCATAATTTGCTAATTTATCAGTGATGGTTTCTCCAAAGTAAAAGGGTGGGTAAGATTCACCTTTTTCCAGGTCTAGGGGTTCTGTTACAGCACGACAAGCGTATTCCCATTGAGCTTCAGAGGGTAGCTGATAATCCCTTCCTGTGAGCTTAGAGAGGCGTTGACAGAATTCTACGGCTTCGTACCAGTTTACTTGTTCAACCGGTCGGTTATCCCCTTTAAAGTGGGAGGGTTCTTCGTCTAGATCGATGTTAACTTTTAAATCAGTTCGAGAAGCGATCGCTTTCCATTGTGCTTGAGTAATGGGATATTTGCCCATGAAGAAGGAAGAAAGGGTGACATTATGTTGAGGCCGTTCATCATCATAGCTATCTTTTTCATTTTCAGGGGAACCCATTGTAAAAGTGCCACCAGGGATGGATACCATTTCGAGGATAACGTTATCCGTCAAAGGTTCGGTGAAGTAGGAGGCGGTATGGGTGGTGGTTTTGATGATTTCGCCGTGACGATTAACAGTGGGGGTTTCAAATGTCCATTGTTGTAATTTTTTCTCAGTTTTGATGTTAAGGTTAGAAAGTTCTTGTTCACAAGTCATGAAACGAGACAGGACAGCACTCTCACGGAAGGCGATTAACAGTTCATGAGGGAGGTGTCCTGGGGGTACTTGGTCCAATGGGTCAATAATGTCAGGGACAGGCCAATTTACTTTTTCCCGAAACTGATACCAAAAAAGCCTGTCAAATTTATCTTTAATGCCTCCCAAAGTTTGGCAGATTTCTATTTGTTTCCTAAAACCGAATTTCCCTTGACTGTATTGCTCCCAAAGTGAGTTTATAGTCAGTAAAATATCGCAGGAAAGACTTTGTATGTCTTTTTCATCAAACCTTATTTTACCAACAGTTTCAAATATCAGGCGATAAGTTTCTTGATCGGCCTCTTTAAATTGCTGATTTTTGAGCAATTCATCTAGTCGATGATAGCGAGGTTCTAAAACTGGTTCAAAAACAATAGTGGCAACTTCGGCTTCAAATTCAAATAGGTCTAAGGTTTCTAATTGAGGAATAGCATGAGCAGGAATCGCTGATTGATGCAATAAACGAACTTTGACATACTGAGAGTATAAGTATAGCTGTAGGATCGATAATTTATTGTGTTTTTTCGATTGGAATAAATTAGGATTTAAGGCTTCAAATTTACGATAAATATTAGTTAAACGACGACTAATTGCTGAGGGAGAAATGATAAGCTGCTTGGCTACTTCACGGATAGAATAAGATTGAGTTGGTGTTGGTAAGAGATTAATTAAAGTTTCTATTTCAATCTCTGTTAAGTGATACTTTTGGGCTGTACTTTCGAGAAAATCTATCCAGTTAAAACCGATGGAGTTTCCCTCAATAGCAGAGACAAGATTTAACCGCGCACGACTTCTATCTAATTTTTGAATATAAGGGGCGTATGCTTCCCCATATTGTCGTAAAGTTGAGACAGAAATAGTAGCAAACGCTTGAATTAATTGGAGATTTTCATCTCTCGTTAATTCTAGAGGATTAGTTAATAGGGTTGCCTCAAATTCACGAATGGTTTGGTATCCAAAATGACTAGCAATTTTTTCGGTTAAACTACCAATAACACCCAGACAAAATTCCTCTTCTCCTAAACGTTCTAAAAATGCCTCTCGAATTCCTGGTTTAAATTCAAATTGAATTTGATGGGGAGACTTATAGGAATTAAGCGGTTTAACAGGACTTAATAATCCCCCCATTACGACTTCTGCTACATTAACTTGAGTAGATTCTGGTAATAGGGTTCTTTGGACTAAACGAATGGTAGCAAGACTCACAGGAATAGCGGATAACCACTGAATTAATTGCCATGCTAATTGAGAAGAAGTAACATAAAAATTATTAATTTGTTGGAGACTGTCTGGAATTTCATCATCATTATCATCATTTTTTGGATACATAAAGTTGGAACCTAACCAAACTCCGGCACACCAACTTTTCCCTTTTCCCATCATCACATTAACCCAAGCACTCATGGATTCGGATTCTAAACTAAGAATGGGTAATTTAACTAAGGTTTTTTGGGTTTTTTCAGTAATCCCTTTGACTTGCCAAGATTCAAGAGGAGTTGCCAACCATTTTTGAGTGGGGATTCCTTTTTTTTGATTACCTAAGCGGATTTTAATAGCATAGTCGAGGTTGGTACGTTCCCACATTCTCTCTGGGAAGGGATGAAGCAAAGTTAATAAACCTTTTGCTGACCATTCCCCTAAAATATTGATAAATTTATTATCTAACCAAGCGGGGGAAATACAATCACTAACAATCAAAATTAAACGCCTACCATCGGGTACATTAAATTGCTGAGGAGATAGGGAGTTAGAAACCGAATTGAAGGGTTTATCGTTGGATGCTTTTAAATGCGAGGAAGAAAAAGGAGAGTGGAAAGGATAAATTTGTAAAGAGTTTTGAACAGAATTATCCCAGTTCATTCGATAGGATTTTATATCACGAAATGCACCCAAATGTTCCAAGAATTTTTGTACTTCTCCTATTAAAGATTGCCATAAAATTAGAGATTGGCTATCTTCTATTATTAAAGCGACATCTAACCAACGTTCTTTTTTTGGTGTTAAAACAGGAAAATAACAGGGAAATTGAGAGGTACTTAGTTCGGCACTCAGCTTAACAGTTTTCTTGATATCTAGTTGTTTTGTAATTCGAGAATCAATTTTTTCTTTGAGAAGTTTCGCCAAACGTCCTAATTTTAGGGTATTCTGAAAAATCCCGGTATCTGGCAATTTAATTGGTAATTCGTCTAGGGGTGATGATATATTTTCAGTCTTAGGAAGAGGGGAAGATTCATGGGATAATTGAGTTATGGGAAATTTGCGTTCTGGTTCTAAATTAGCAATCTTATTATCAGAAAATTTTTCATTTGGTGATTTCTTATTATCTTCTCTTACATCCTCAGCTTCAGAAGTTTTTTCTGGGTGTTCACTTTCTTTTATTTCTGGAATTAAGACACTAACTTTTTGCATAAACCATAAAGCTTCTGCGATTTGCATCGCATCTAAATCCCATTTTTCTTGATGAATAAAAGAGACTAATTCTGCTAACATAACACTTACATATCTCCCGTTGTGTTGAGATAAGCGATTAAACGCTCTTTAATCGCTTCTTTTTCTTTATCGTCCAGAGTAGGTTTATTAAGAAACATAAAAGCAACATTGAGTAATTGGTCTGTTGCCAATGTGCCTTGTTTTTTTTCTCTTTTTTCTATAAATTCTTTAATTGTTTTTTCAATATCTTCGGTCAAATCATCTCCTAAATGAGCTTTGACGATGTTTGTTAATTGTTTTTTATCAGGTTCTTGAATTTCGAGTTGAATACAGCGACGCTTAAAAGGTAAGGGAAATTCTCTTTCCCCATTACTGGTCATAATAATAATAGGAAAATGTTCACAGGTAATTCTCCCATTTTGTACTTCGTATTCCTCATCATCATAGGTGCGAACTGTTACTTTTTGATAGTCTTTATGTTTTTTTAGTCTTTGTAATTCTTCAATAATAAAATACCCTTCTTCAAAGATATTTAATAAATCATTGGGCAAGTCAATATCACTTTTATCTATTTCATCAATTAACAATACTCTCGGTTGTTCTTTAGAACAGATAGCAGTTCCCAAGGCCCCTAAACGAATATAATCCCCGATGCTAAATTTTACTCCTTTTCCTTGATTAAGTTTTTCTTGATTAAGTTGAGCATCCTGTAAACGAGCGATGGCATCATAATAGTAGAGTCCTTCTTGAAGTGTGCTACGGGTATTAATCGGCCAATGTAATATCTCTCCTAATTGTAATTCGGAGGCGATCGCTTTGGCTAAACTAGACTTTCCTGTACCGGGTTTTCCTGTTACCAAAAGAGGGCGACGTAAATAAATAGCCATATTAACAGCATTAGTTACTCTTTCGTTTGTTTGAAAAGTTTTTGCTGCGGATGTTTGTTCTCCTTGTTGATTAAACTTTCGCCAAGGGGGAGGTTCTGGCCATTTTTCTACTTTATGGGACTTATGATCTCCTTTAAAAATTTGCCAATCACTCATAATTAATTTTACCTATTTTTAATGTGAACAATTAATTCAATTAATGACTAATAAGTATCCCTCAATTAAATCCTAATTTCTCTTTCTTTGGATAATTATAAGGATTTTCCCATAAAAAGCAAAGATTATTCCCTAAATGAACCTTGTCTTTTTTTGCTAATCGTCTCAGGGTTTTTATGGATTTAACTAAAGTGGCAAGATCCCAAGATTGGTTAGTTTTACAAGATGTTAACTTGTCTAAATCCTGAATATGATTTATATTAGATTCTTTACATCTAGACCATAAAGCTAGAGGAATTCCAGCTTCTATAATAAACTCATAAGTAAGATTTTTTGCTTCACATAAATCAGAAGCAAAATTGATACCAAAAATCTTGGTTTCTTCGTTAATAATTTCTAAATCATTATCATCTTTACCATGACAATCACAGGCAAGAATGTAGTGCTTTGGATTAGTATTTTGAGAATAATTAATCAGTAAATTCCATCTTTCTTGCCAGTATCCACGCAAATGATCATAGGAACTTTGTAAACGTCGAGAAGAACGAACATGAACAGAATAATAAGGACCACAACCTATTTTTTTATTTTTCCTATATTCCCAGCAGTCCACAGGAAAAGATAACAAATCTTCAGGTAAAATCCATTCTATAGAAATTTCAAATTTTTCATCAGTTTGAAATTCCTTGATCTTTTCCTTACATTCCCTGATCTTTTCATTACATTCTGTAATTAGTTCAGATATTTTGTCTTCTATCTCAACTTTTGTATAACCTCGGTTAGACGCATAAGTTTTTGACAACGGCTCACGAAAATAATCATCTTCTGATTGACAATTTTTTAGATTTATTTTAGGAATAACTAACCACCCATTTACGGTAAATTTTTCTGATTCATTTCTGTCTATTTTTGAACTATTTTTCTCTAACTTAATTAATAAATAGACAAAAGAATTATCAAAGTTTTCTGGATTTTTATTCATAACAATAAAATCAGCCCCAGTAAGAGCAGGTTTCCTGGCTGGTTTGAGTCCAGATAAGAACTCTATATTTTTTTTTTATTTTCATTCGCTGCTTCTTTAATCTTTGTACCAATCGTTTTTAATACTTGATTTAATTCTGCATTAGTTAAACTATCTAGTGGTTTAGAAATTTCATGAGCTGCTTGATATTGGGCAATTTCCGTTTCTTCATAAAAACAAGCACTAACACATACCCAAATAATTGTTAAACCTTCCTCTTCAGCTGCTCTTAACAATGGAGGTAATTCATGTTTATCAATAAATTCAGAACCCAAAAAATCTGGACTCACCATTAACACGGCAACCTCAGCAGCAGCTAAAGCATTTGTTATTTCATCTCTCCATCTAGAACCTGCTTTTATTTTCGTATCATCCCAGACAGAAATTGTTTGTTTCCGCATCAAAGGTATCAGCATGGTTTGGAGTTTTTCTAGCCATTTTTTATCTTTATGACTATAACTAATAAAAACTTGATTTCGTTCTTCTATCATTTTTGGAGCAATTTCATCAATAGTAGTTATTGAGTGAGAAATGGACAATGTTTGGCTCGTGGTGAAGAATAGCACGGCGAATAGCAGGGGAATGCTCTATAAAAGAAGCGATCGCTGCTATAAAATTTTCTCCTTAATTATAAATCATCCCGCTTGGTTAAAGTCTAATAGTACGATAGAATAGAAAATAGTGTCTTTAAATAGAAAATCTTAAACTGAATTGCTATGGCTAAAAAAAGCATGATTGAGCGCGAAAAAAAGCGCGAGCGTTTAATTGCAAAATATGCTGAAAAACGGGAAGCACTCAAGGAAGCTTTTGAAAATGCAGAGGATTTTGAAGAAAAAATCGAAATTCATCGTCAAATTCAACGGCTTCCTCGTAATAGCGCGCCTAGTCGCCACCGTAATCGTTGCTGGTTAACCGGTCGTCCGAGAGGCTATTATCGTGATTTTGGGTTATCTCGTAATGTTCTTAGAGAATGGGCCCATGAAGGGTTATTACCCGGTGTTGTCAAGTCAAGTTGGTAGCCAATCAGAAATATCAGCGCATAGTAAAAATTGGCGAATAGTTTTTGAGACGGAGCGTAAATCTTTGTCTCAAAAACAACTTCTGTGCGATAGCGCCGGAACGGAGTGAGGAACTTCTGACTTCGTTAAGCCCTCTTTAGCTTTGTCCACAACAACGATCAATCCCTAAACTATCAAGAATCAGATCACTAACAGCATTCGCTACAGCAAACTCACTAAAAAAGCTTTCCCGAAAATCAAAGGCCTGCATTTCTGTGACAATGGCAATCACCAAACTCCCCAGATCATTTTCCCCTTCAAGTCGTTGACGCACAAAAATTTGGGCGGCCCGTTGGGCAATCGTTTCATTAACTTGTTCAGGGATAAACTCTTGATTAAGCCAGTTTTGCAAAGCAACTTGTAGCCACTCCCCTTCTTGTTGGGGATTACGAATAGGAGGTAAAGTAATAGAAGGAATGGGTTGAGCCGTCATAACAATGGATTAACTGCGGGAAATAAACGATGAAAATTATCGAAAATATAGACCCCATTATACAGGGATATGCTCAAGGTTACTTTTTAATGGGCGATCACAATAATGTATTGGGATGGTATTCTAGTCGTAAACGTGCGTTAATCCCCCTAGATGAGCGTTTTCGTTATCCAAAATCCTTAAAACGAGTTTTGAATCAAAATATCTTTTCTGTGGCTATTGATCGCAATTTTTTAGGGGTTTGTTACGGTTGTGCTGATCGCGAAACTACTTGGATTGCGCCTGAATTAATTGACATCTATTATCAGCTACATTTGGCAGGATACGCCCATAGTTTTGAAACTTGGCGAGGGGATGAGTTAGCTGGAGGGATTTTAGGGATTACCCTGGGCGGCGCTTTTATTGGGGAATCCATGTTTTTTCGTATCCCTAACGGCTCAAAAGTGGCTATGGTTAAATTAGTGGAACATTTGAGATCACGAGGGTTTATCCTCTTTGATGCTCAAATGCAAAACGACCATTTAGCAAGATTTGGCTCTTATTTGGTCAGTGATCAAGAATATCAACAATTGTTAGAAGCAGCCTTAAGTCATCCCTGTGTTTTTGTTTGAATGAGTTAGGAAATCCCTAATTTTTCTAATACGGATTTCGTCGACACAACATGACGACTTAATCCTAATTTTTCGGGTTCAATCCCTAGAGATAAAGCGACTAATTGAGGTAAATGTAACACCGGTAAACCGAGTTTTGCGCTGATCGCTTTTTCCACTTCTGGTTGTCTGGAATCGAGGTTTAAATGACAGAGAGGACAAGGAGTGACTAAACAATCGGCTCCTGCTTCTATGGCTTCTTTAAGATGATTTCCTGCCATTTTAAACGATTGTTCTGTGGCATAACTTGACAATGGCCAGCCACAACATTGTGTCCTTCCTTGATAGTAAATCGGGGTAGCTCCCACCGTACGAAAAACGTTTTCTAAGGATTCGGGTTGAAATCGATTGTCATAGGGAAGGTTATCCTGAGTTCTTAATAAATAACAACCATAAAACGCTGCACATTTTAAACCAGAGAGTTTACGTTTTACTTTCTTGGCTAAGCTATCTAACCCATAATCAGCCACTAACGCCCATAATAAATGTTTAACCTCTGTACTCCCTTGATAGGGGGAACAATGTTCTTGTTGCAGAAATCCGTTGACCCTCTCAAAATACGCAGAATCGTTACTTTTAGCCTCTTTTAACCGTTCATCGACGTGACCAATCACCCCTTGACAGGTACTACAATGGGTTAATAAAGGCAGATTAAGGGATTCTGCTAAAGCAATATTACGAGCGTTAACCGTATCTTCTAATAACTGAGAGTCTTCTTTATAGGTTCCTGAACCACAACAGGCTGCTTTTTTCAGTTCAATTAATTCTATGCCCAAAGCTTCCGTTAAGGCTGCGGTAGATAAATATAGTTCACGGCAAGCTCCTTGAGCGACACAACCTGGGTAATAAGCGTATTTTAGCATTGAATTTCATGGATGGAATTGAATTTTGCTCAAAAAGGAATATCAACCATTCATAGTTTTGATTTGTGTAGAGACGTTTCATGAAACCTCTCTACAACTTCTGATTTTATTCAACCAAACCCTTTGCCCTTAGTTGTAGCAGGAAGGGATAAGCAATGTTCGATTTGTTGATATAACTTATCTTTATCGAGATTTTGTCCTATCAAAACCAATTGATTTTTAGGCGTTCCTTTCCATTCATCATCTTCTAGGGTAAACCGTTTACCACTGAGGTGAAAAATGTGACGTTTCTCACTTTCATTAAACCATAAAATTCCTTTGGCTCGGAAGACATTAGAGGGTAATTGATTATCTAGAAAATATTGAAACTTACGAATAGCAAAGGGTTGATCCCTTTCAAAAGAAATGGAAGTAAATCCATCATTTTCTAGGTGGTGAGAATGGTGTTCATGGTGGTGATGATCGTGATCGTGATCATGGTGATGATCATGATGGTGATCATGATGATGATCATGGTGATGATCGTGATCAAAATATTGATCTGACTCAAACAATCCTACACTGAGGATTAAAGGTAAGGGGACTTGGGATTTTTGAGTCCGTAAAATCCTCGCTGACTCTTTAATATCTCTAAGGCGAATTTCTAAAGCATCCACATCCCCTTCATCCACTAAATCAGTCTTATTGAGAACAATAATATCCCCGTAAGCAATCTGACTATGCGCCGCTTCTGAATTAAACAAATCTAAGCTAAAATTAGCACAATCTACCATAGTCACGATAGAATCGAGACGGGTCATGTCTCTTAATTCTGTTCCTAAAAAAGTCAAAGCTACTGGCAAAGGATCAGCTAATCCTGTGGTTTCGACAATTAAATAATCGACCTTTTCTGGCCGTTCTAAAACTTTGTAAACAGCTTGAACTAAATCCTCATTAATGGTACAACAAACACAACCATTATTGAGTTCCACCATATTATCATCGGTGGTAACAATTAATTCATTATCGATGCCAATTTCTCCAAATTCGTTGACTAAAACTGCGGTTTTGATACCTTCTTGATTGGTGAGAATATGATTAAGAAGGGTAGTTTTTCCACTACCGAGAAATCCTGTAATAATGGTGACGGGTAAACCATGTTTAGGCGCGTCCATTGTGTCAGAATTTCCTAACTTTTTATCCACTGTCTGCATAATCTTCCCATTAGTACAATTTCAAAAGACTGAGGTAACGTTATCATCTTATGACTTAATGATAACGAACAATAATCAACAACAATCCTTTATCTCACCCTTTTATTATAGAGCAACCTTAAATCATTATTCCAGCAAAAAAATGGCCGGGAGATTCCGGCAGCATTAAGTATGGGAAGGAAAGAGGATAATCTGTGATGATTAACTCTTTTGGTCTGGATTAGAATCAGGAGATTGGGGGTGAATTTGCTCTGCTTCAGGACAATCATCAGATACGAAAATTTCTGAGTTGTATCTGGGAACAGACGCTAATTTTTGTCTAATTGCACCAATACCTTCAAGTCTAACCATTTCTTCCCAAGAACTGATTTCGTCATCCTCTTCGGTTTCATAGCGAATGGTCACTAAGTCTCCTTCCAAGGAAACAATGGTCGCACCTTCGATCCAACATTGCTGCTCCCGCAAGAACAGACAAACTTCTCGGCCCTCTGTACAAAGTTGATAAATCTTGCGGTGTAGCATAGATATCTCCTTAACAGATAATAATCTTTGATGACTTTACCTTAACATTAAAAATCATCTCTAGGCTACGTCATTAAGACTGTTTTTTTTGACGCTCCCAGGAGTAGAACTGCGGGATGCTCTGTTTGCAGTATTCTGTGAACTACCCAACACCGAATCAAAGATTACGGTGTGGACTTCCTACCCAACAGATAGCGGTGTAGTGGATTTCTTGCGTCCTCCTCTACCACGTCTTACATCTGGGCAAT
>JAAUYD010094431.1_pt1 | contig 13040 bp, 9 predicted proteins | sample 7278101 | NCBI WGS metagenome assembly JAAUYD01 (sample SAMN14350128, study PRJNA611818) | marine sediment metagenome | isolation source: surface marine sediment (0.6m) | place: French Polynesia: Moorea | collected 2018-08
AGATTCTCGACATTAAAATTTTCCGAAAGGATGATTGACGCAATTTAGACATCATCAGTCTCTCTTGGCATAATGCAAACCATAACAACCACAATATGCAATTAAATTGGTTTGTCGTAGATATTTCGTTGAATCATAAGATTTGCTTTTAATTGCCATCAAAGTATAATTTCTATTAATATTTTTATCCTGCCATAAATACTGAGAATTACTGAGTACATTCCACGGACAATCATGGCTAATTGCTACATATATGTACTTACAAGCCAGATTTATAATTAAACCAATAGGATTTTGCATACTTTCATGTTCAATCGTCCTCATACAACAGTGGTATTAGCAATGAGTGCAGATGGCAAAATTGCAGATGTAATGCGATCGCCAGCTAGATTTGGTTCTCAGACAGATAAACTGCATTTAGAGTCACAAATAGCCTGTACTGATGCTGTTTTATTCGGTGCTGGAACCCTCCGGGCTTATAATACAACATTGACTATATCCCACCCAAAATTACTGCAACAAAGGAAACAGAGGGGTCAGACACCACAGCCAATTCATATTGTAGTTTCAAAATCAGCTCAAATAAATCCGGAAAGTCGTTTTTTTTTCCAACCCGTTCCCCGGTGGCTGTTAACTTCCTCTGTGGGAGCGGATGTTTGGAAACAATACCAAGTTACAGATGATTCCTCCAAAACAACTTTTGACAAAATATTGGTGTTAGAAACACAAGAGGGCAAAATTGATCTTGTACAAGCATTAACACATTTAACCACTTTCGGTATAGCACATTTAGCAGTGTTAGGAGGAGGTGTCTTAGTAGCCGGGATGATGGAGTTAGATTTAATTGATGAATTATGGCTCACAATTTGTCCGTTAATTTTAGGTGGTGTGACTGCACCCACACCAGTTGAGGGCCAGGGATTTTCATCCCAACTAGCACCACGTTTAGAGCTATTGGCAATAAATCAAGTTGGACAGGAAGTATTCTTGAATTACCGTGTCAGGAAGAGGCAGGGGAGTAGGGAGTAGGGAGTAGGGAGTTGGGAGGTGGGAATAGGGAACAGAAAAATGTTCTAAGCAGAAGGTTGTAATTCTGGTTTCTGAATCACCCTATTTGAACCAGAAAATCTGTATTACTTATTACTTATTACTTATGACTTATTTTTCCTGTGCTGGTCATATTTTGATGTGTGGGAGTATAAAAGAGGAGAAAAACATCTAAAAGGTCATTATTTCTACTGAAAATTCCATGGCAAACCCCCCGCCTAATTCATCCCCAAAATCATATAAAAAACAAATAGATCGTTATTATTCTTCTGCCACTGGTAAGCAAAAAGTGAAAAAATTGCAAAAAAGAGTACGTAGCCATCAAAAAGGAGATGATAGGGGTCAAAAAACCAAATTCACGCCAAATCCACGCCAAAAAGGAAATCGGCTCTCTTCCATAGTGGCGATCGCATTTTTATTAACTAGTGGTGGTTTGCTAGTAAGTCTGGCTTGGGTGAGTATTGTATTTATGCTCACTCCCTCTGAATTGGGATGGCTAAATCAATTGTTACCAGTGTGGGCACGTATTTCTTTATCCCGTGGAGAACCCCCCCAAACCCTGACAGAAATTACAGCTAATCTCAAGGGACAAAAGTTAAAGGTAGGGGAAACTATCCCGTTGAGTGGTAAAGCTAATAGTTCTCAAAAATCTTTTTTATTCCCAGTGTTACGCCGTCACCCCAACTGTCAGTCAAATTGCGAACAAATCACTGAACTAAGGATCTATCAACCAGCACAAGAGGTGGAATGGCAGTCCCGGTCGGAAAAATACTACCATTTGGCCGCGAAATTACCAATTGCTGGACCAGAAGAATCTTTTGTTACTGCTCCTTTAAGGGAGGCTGACAAGGAAAATCAAAGTAGTAATATTTCTTTACCTTTGAGTAAAGTGGGACTTTATAAAGATGGTGCCCCATCTTCAGGATTTTGGTTTTATTTACAGGGTAAACAACAGCAAGGAACTAAGGGGATTGCCTACGGACATATTGTATTTTATAATACTCAACGCCATCGCCTCCAGCAAATGTTGTCTTGGACTAGTCCTTCAGGGCAAGTACCCCAATGGCGACAGGTGACTGGTGACGCACAAAAGGAATTAGTAGTAAAACATACCATTGGTTTGGAACCACTGCTGAAGGTTTATCAACTAAAACCTGTGAACTTATTTCTCAATCCCTTCCAGCTCGAAGAAATTACCCTGCAACAACCAGGTATGGGTAATGCCAATTATGAAAAGGCTTTGGTAATTGCTCGCAGTGGATTGTGGACACCTGCTTGGCAGTGGTTACAATTTATCAAAAAACAAAACCAAGGATTGCTGCCTGGGGCGGCTCAAACCCAAATGGACTTGATTGGTTTGCACTCACGACTTACCAAAGCCCAAGCAGATAAAAATTGGGCTGCTCCCAGTCAACAAGTATTAGCATATGCCATCGATGGCCGCTGGCAACAAGCTTTACAGGTATTTACAGCATCACCCCAAAATACGGAAGAAATAGCTAATTTATTGCAAGCTGATGGGGGCAGATTGTGGAAGCGTACCCAAGCAGCCTTGAAAGTCAATCCTAAACGAACTGATGTGCAAATCTGGGCAGCACTGATTTTAGCAGCCCAATCAGGGGAAAATAAGGCTAATTCTTGGCTCAATAAACAATCCAAAGTCACCCCATCAACTCGTAGACAGATTAAAAAGCTATGGGCACAACTTAATGGGGAAGTTCTGCCCACACAAGTTAATTCCACCCACCCTAGTCGAATTGTGGGTACAGCCCAAAAAAATGTCGATGTGAAAACATCACCATGGCTACCATTAACTAGTAAGCAAGACTTAATACCCCAAAATAATCAAATTTGGTATGAAATAGAAGTCACAGCCTTCCACGATGGCAAAATTTGGCAATATGCACCTTTTAATTCCTTGAAATTGCCCCCAGATTCCCCCAGTCAATATTTACAAAAAAACTTGGGTATTCAACCTAATTCAACCATCGATATTATTACCTGGCTACCAAACAAACAACAACGCAATGCGATCGCGACTTTGAAGGCTGTACAATTACAAAATGGTGCATTAACCCTATTAGCCGCCACAACTACCCCAGAGCAGGAAAATGGCGACATTAATCATCAACTGCAACCCTTAGCCATGACTCATGGAGCATTAGAATGGGTGCAACCATCCCCCATGAATTTTGAGCTGCTGTATCAGCAACAACCGGAAAAAGCACAAGCCATAATACAGACAATTTGGCGCTCGTTACAAACATCCGGGGACATTTCCACGGATATAAATCCAAATTTTTCCCAACTGCGCCAACAACTAGCAGACTTACCTATACAAATTGTAGATGTTACCAATGACAATAGTGATGAAACCCTGGTAACAATTTCTCCCGAAGTAATTAATACTTGGAAACCAACAAACTCCCAGAATCAAACAAAAACCAGCAAACGACTCCGAACCCTCATATTTTCAGAGAATGGTAAAGTTATTTATTCTGAGTTTAAAGCCAATAATTTACAGATATTAACAGCCATCGCTAAATTGGGCGGCAATAATTCTCCTGTATTATTAGTAGAGAATCGCCAAAAATATATCCTTCAGCGTTGGTCTGAAAAAAATCAACAGTTTGAATAGTATCAGCTAATTGAATTTATCCATAACCAAATAATTACCAATTCATAATTCATAATTCGCGCATTAAATGGGTTCAAGCCCTCACTAAATTTTTAGTGCGCGTGGTATTCAGGAGCGTGGTAGGTTCAAGCCCCCACGCCCTTGCAATTATGAATTATTAATTATCAATTATGAATTTTCTTTCCCCCTGCCCCCTGCTCCCTGGGATTGAATATACACACTAGGTGCATAACAGCTAATCTAGTTAGGGTTAATTAGGGATTTGTTAAGCAAATGGGAAAAAATGTATTTTAAATTAACAAGTCTTAAACTTTATTTAATCCATGTATAGTAAACTAGTTATCATGGCTCTGGTTAGCTAAATTTTGTTTTTGTAGATTTTGTAGCTGATGTAGCAAGCAATCCACCTCTGCTTGCAAATGGATAAACTTAACTTGCTGATCCACCTGGTAAACACATTTGTTTGCTTGCTTGGGTTCGACTGCTTGGGAAGGACGATGGGAAACAGTAGATGATTTAGACATTTTTTAATAGCTCCACAAATTAATTTGCACCATTAAACGTTATATCCTAACTTAGACTTGAAGATTTGTGAACAAACGTTATATTTCGTTTGCTTATACCACTGATTTACATTTGTGTACAGAGCGACAGCAACAGGGAAAGTTTTGTTCCAAATAATCCCCTAATTCTGGAAATTTTTAGGTAACTAATATTTTTAATGGCTACAATTGGGAGTAGCTGATGATATCTTAATAAATGCATCGTCAGTTAGAGCTAATAGCCTTTATACATCCCGTGACATTGAGCCTGTCTGCTGATAAATCCCACTGCCAACCCTGGCCTGGACTCATAGAAGCCTATCGTGAATACTTGCCCGTGAGCGAAGCAACCCCAGTTGTGACTCTACTGGAGGGCAACACACCCCTAATACCTGCTCCCGCTCTAGGGGAACGTATTGGTAGGCAAGTGAGCGTATATGTAAAATATGATGGTCTGAACCCTACTGGCAGCTTCAAAGATCGAGGAATGACAATGGCAATTTCCAAAGCCAAGGAAGCTGGAGCAAAAGCTGTAATTTGCGCGAGTACGGGTAATACTTCAGCAGCAGCAGCAGCCTATGGGCGACGAGGAGGTATGCGCCCGTTTGTCTTAATTCCCGATGGGTATGTGGCTCTGGGTAAATTGGCACAAGCTTTACTTTATGGGGCAGAGGTTTTAGCAATCAAAGGTAACTTTGACCGAGCTTTAGAACTGGTGCGGCAAATGTCAGAAAGTTATCCTGTTACCCTAGTAAATTCAGTCAACCCCTACCGTTTGGAAGGGCAAAAAACAGGGGCATTTGAAATTGTGGATATGTTGGGCAATGCTCCCGATTGGTTGTGTATACCCGTAGGTAATGCTGGTAACATAAGTGCCTATTGGATGGGATTTTGTCAGTACCATCAAGCTGGAAAATGCGATCGCTTGCCAAAAATGATGGGATTTCAAGCCGCAGGTGCAGCACCCATAGTCAATGGACAACCAGTAACATATCCGGAAACTATCGCCACGGCAATTAGAATTGGCAATCCCGCCAGTTGGGAAAAAGCAGTCGCCGCAAAGGATGCTAGTCAGGGGGATTTTCGCGCCATTACGGATGCAGAAATATTGGATGCCTATCGGATTTTGGCATCAGAAGAAGGGGTTTTCTGCGAACCCGCCAGTGCTATTTCTGTTGCAGGGATGTTAAAGGTAAAAGAGCAAATACCTACAGGAGCAACAGTGGTTTGTGTCCTCACAGGCAATGGTTTGAAAGATCCAGATACTGCGATTCAACACAGCAATAGTCAAGTTAAACAAGGAATCGCTCCAGATATTGAAGCAGTGGCCAAAGCAATGGGATTTTAGCAAAATTCCATTGCTTAGTTGGTTTTTTGAAATAATTCTACCAGTGACAAGGGCGCAATATTGGTGCCTTTGTCACTGGAGTATAATAACTATATTTAATTGGCAAAAATAGAGAGGCTCAGATTCCCAATTTTTCTTAAGATACCCTTGGTGAATACTGTGTTTGACCCCTCATACCAAGGATAAATAGGTTTTTGACATACCTCCTCGTCCTAAAGTCCGAGGATTCCTTGACGTTTCATTGGGTTGTGCTATCAAAATAGTCTTACCATCCCTCCACGTCCGTTTAGAGTCTCCCAATGCCCTATGGCGACTATTTGAATTTTACCACAACTGTAGAAAAAGCCGTCCTAGAAGCGACGCACTGAGCACGTCGAAGTGGACGGGGCTTGAATCCCATTAATTTCGGTCAAAATAAAAATGTCAAGGAGAATTTAGAATTATTATCCCATAGATGAATCGAGGGGCTTGTATCCAATTTTTTTGGTCATTATTGATTGCATTCCAATTAAATGAATTAGATTTATAAGCTAATCAATTTCTTTTTTGACAGGTAACTAATTGACAATAAAGATTATTTTTATACAATGACTACTGCATCAAAGATGTAGTAGTCATTTCCAATAAATTCTCACAAGTTTATTTTTTTTAACTTGTTCAGAATAAAATTTTATGGTAAATTTCTCTCATAGCTATTTAAACTATAGCTACCATAAATGAATCTTAATAGTTTCAATTTTAGTAATTAATATAATTTGACATTGAAGGTGCATATCAATAGCGAAATCAAGTAAATTTTGCCGGAATTCTTCCAGATTTAATAATTATATCCTTGATGCATTCTATGCAACATCATTGTCAACTTATATGAATTATTTCCTCTCTATTCAATGTTGGATTTCTGTTATTTAGCAGGAGCAATATGTTAATGACTTTTTATATATTTGATGACTGTAGAAAATTTTCTCCCATCATTTCTTTGTTACCCCTCTTCTCACTTGAGGCTACGGTGTACACACAAATAATCAAATTTAGCCAAGTCCTCACGAAACGCCCCCTAACCCCCAAAATTTGGAGAACAAGAATTTTTCAAAGTCCCCCAGGTACCCCCAGAATTGGGGGTCACGGGGGCGGGGGATTTAGGGGGCTAAATAGGCCTAAACGAAAACAAGTAAGACTTGTGTGTACACGCGAGCCTCACTTGAAAAGAGGGGGAAATGATGAGGTTGGCAATAACTCTATAACTGCTTTCACAGTAGTTAAAAAATAGATTTAATTATTTGAACTTTTTTATTGAAAGGGTGTGTACTCATGGCAGTTTTTGATTTTAGCGAACAGGATTTAGTTGGGAATAATTTTAATGGTCAGAATCTGAATGGTTCTACCTTCTTTAAAGCTACTTTAACCAACGTTTCCTTCGTTGGCACAGGGCTGAGGGGGACTAACTTTGAGGAAACAACTTGGTCAAATGTTGATGCCAGCAATGCGAATTTCCGACCCAGTGCTAACTTCCCGACAACTAGCTTTTTTAAAGCGACATTAGAGAATGTCAACCTGAGTGGTGCAAACTTGCGCGAGGTGAATTTATCAGAAATTAGCACCACTAATCTTAATCTTTCTAATGCCAGGGTACAGGATGCTAACCTCTTCAAAGCAGGACTCAGTGGCGCTAATCTGACTGGTGCCAATTTTACCAACGCTAACTTGGAAGAAGCTAGTCTGTTGGATACTAATTTGACGGATACTAACTTTACAAATGCGATCCTGCAAGGGTCTAGCCTTGAAGGTTCTGTTCTAGTCAATACAAACTTCACAGGAGTTGACTTTACAGAAGTTAATTTTACAGATGTAACCATTAACAATGCTACCTTCGATCGGGCAAATCTCAGTGGCGTGCAGTGGAGTGACGTTCAGCCAGTTGCGGGGGAAACATCAACCAATGCCAGCTTCCGGGGTGCTAATTTAACTAATTTTAGTGCTGAAGATCTGAATCTGAATGGTGCTGACTTTAGTGCCTTTGATGCCAACACACCGACAATATTAACAGGTGTTAGTTTGGCTGACACTAGCCTCAGGGATGCTAATTTTACAGGGGTTTCTGCCGAAGGTATTTTTCTCGAAGGTGCAGATTTAAGCAACGCCAACTTCACTGGTGCAGACTTGAGTAATGCCAACTTGAATGGAGCAATTCTCACCGGAGCAAATCTCACCGGAGGAGTTCAGCTGGATGGTGCAAACTTGTCGGGAGTCGATCTCAGTGGAGTTGACTTGACAGGTGCGGACTTGAGGGGAGCAGATTTGAGCAATGCCAACCTGAGTGGAGCAAATCTCACTGGAGCAAACCTGAGTGGAGCAAACCTCAGCGGAGCAAATCTCAGTGGAGCAAATCTGAGTGGAACCATCTTAGATAATGTGTTCGCCGAGAAAAACAATGTGAGTGGGACAAACTTCACAGATGCCAGTCTTGTCAATGCTAACTTTAAAGAAGCTACTGGAGATAGTGCAACCAACTTTACAGGTGCAAATCTGACTGGAGCCACCTTAGAAGTAAGCAGCTTTGTGGGTAGCAATTTCCAAGATGCTAACTTGAATGGAGCTAACCTAAATGTTACTAACCTGACAGATGCTGACTTCAGTGATGGGAATGATGCAGATACCCAGGGAGCGGATTTAACTGGTGTGTCATTTGTGGATGGAGTCGCAGTTAACGGTGACTTCAGCGATACCCTACTTGTGGATGCTAACCTCACCAAAGCCGACTTCACAGGGGCCGATCTTAGTGGTGCCGATCTTAGTGGTGCTAACTTAACAGATACCATTCTCCCAATCAGTATAATTACTGGAACATCTGGTGCGGATACACTAGTTGGCACCTCTTCAGGTGATTTGATTGAGGGCTTAGAAGGCAATGACAGCCTCCAAGGTTTAGGAGGTGATGACACCCTCTTAGGTGGACCAGGTAGGGATACTCTCGAAGGAGGAGATGGTAATGACTCCCTGGAAGGGGGAGGGGGACGTGATGTGTTACGTGGTCAAGCTGGCAATGATACCCTGATTGGTAACGGTGGCAATGATGTTCTGCGAGGAGGTGGTGGTGACGATTTACTCGTAGGAGGCAACGGCGATGATAACCTATTTGGTGGTGGTGGAGCAGATCAATTTGAAATTGGTCAGGGTACGGACACCATCAACGATTTCCAGGATGGCATTGATACCTTCGTATTGTTTGAAGGAGCCACAACGGAGATACTATTTACAGACTTGACAATTGGTGCAGATCCCAACAATAGCAGCAATACTCTGATTTCCTTGATTGCCACTAACGATCTCCTGGCAATTGTGGAGGGTGTAGACTCCAGCTTAATCACCGCTGTAGACTTCGGTTAGAGTGGTTCTAGGGAATACCAAAAAATAAATTCACCAATTTTGTCATCAAAACGATTTTCCTTCCCCCTGCTCCCTGCTCCCGTTCGGACTTCGGCGTGAGCTCAGTCGAACGCTGAGCTCACGGCCGAAGCCTGCCCCCTTGCAGCCTTAACCATAAGTCTTTAACCGAACATGATATTATACTTCACTACGGTTCTCAATATACAAGGTTGGGTAGAACGGAGTGAAACCCAACAAAAGTTTGGTAATGTTGGGTTTCGTTCCTCAACCCAACCTACAGCTAAATTTTATGCTATACTAGCAAAGGTGAAAAAATAAAAAACCCCTTTCCGTTTCCAGAAAGAGGTTGATAAAATAAATTAAGATAATCGCAGCTTTTGTTGGCTGCTAACAGAAATTAGGCGGGATAAATCCGCAAACGCCGATTTGGTTCTTCCCCAAAACTATCGGATTTTAAGCGATAATGCTCCACTAACTCATGTTGCATTTTACGCACTTGAGAAGAACGAGGCAGTAATTCCACTGGCTGACCCTTGGGAATGACAATTTGCTCTACAGCAAGTCTTGCTTCTTCCAAGGCATCCATCTCATCATCATTACCACTGTGTAAAAACAGTTGTAGTTCCTTCTCATCGCCGATCGCTGGTTCGTCAATATGTAATATGCGCCGTAGTCCCCTGGTGATTTGGGGGATGGTACTAGCCTTGATCGTCTGGATGGGTAGATGGCGGGCCTTAGCCATATGGCGCAACTTAGCATGATTTTTGGCGTGCGATCGCAGTGCTAAAATAGCATCAGAGCTATCGAGATCCTTTGTTAAAACCACTGGTAGATTTAATACTTGCACGATTTGTTCTAATTGATGACGACTGACACCGTAGGGATATACATGCAAGGGCAAGTCTTCACCATTGGGACCCGATTGTCTAGTCTCATCAAAATCAAAACCATTGCTATAATTTAAAGATTGATCTAGTAGGCGGTCAAATTCATTTGCGCTAGTAATTTGTTCTCTGTGCAGTTCTAAGGGTGGTAATGCTTGCATCCGCCCAGATGAACGCCAGCCATTAACCTGTTTGTCTGCAAACATGGATTCCGATTCTTTGGGCTGTTGTCCGCGGCCATTAATGGCAGTTAATTGGCGAACAATCTTCACTTTACCATTGTCATCTACTGTCCTCACTTGGGGGCTAGGTATGCGTCCCCGTAATAAATTATCTACGGTGTCTGCAACACTTTCATGGACTACCCATTTTTGCCGTTCGGTCATTTCCACAGCAATTTCAAAGGTGGGGGGTGCTTTCCTTTCTAGAACAGTTTTTTGACTACCCCGTCTTCTGGCTTCATCATCTCCTAGGGTTACAGCTTGGATACCACCCACTAAATCACACAGAGTGGGGTTTTTGATCAGGTTTTCAATCTGATTACCGTGGGCTGTTCCCACCAACTGTACGCCCCTTTCGGCAATGGTGCGAGCAGCCAAGGCTTCTAATTCTGTACCAATTTCATCAATGACAATGACTTCTGGCATATGGTTTTCCACAGCCTCAATCATCACTTGGTGCTGTTGCTCTGGATGAGCCACTTGCATCCGTCGAGCTTTACCAATGGCTGAATGGGGGATATCCCCATCTCCAGCAATTTCATTGGAGGTGTCAATAATCACTACTCGCTTATTTAAATCATCTGCCAATACCCGAGCAATTTCCCGCAAAGCAGTGGTTTTACCCACCCCTGGCCGACCAAGCATGAGAATTGACTGTCCAGTTTCCACCAAATCACGGATCATGCCAATGGTGCCAAAAACAGCCTTACCAATGCGACAGGTTAAGCCAATAATTTTGCCGCTACGGTTGCGAATGGCACTAATCCGATGCAGGGTTTTTTCTATCCCGGCTCGGTTATCCCCACCAAAGGTTCCCACTCTTGATATGCAATCATCTATTTGTGCTTGGGTAACAGATACTTCGCTCAGATACTCAGTTAAATTGGGGAAACGAGCCTCTGGACGACGACCCAAATCTAACACCACTTCTACTAAAGTATCTCGTTGCGGATGCTTCTCTAATATCTGCCTCAGCTCTTGGGGCAAAATGTCTAACAACTTTTGGAGATCGTCTGTAATCGTCATACTTTCTATGGTGACGTTTTTAGCGATGGAGAGAAAAATTACTTACCAACATTTAGGTAAGTGTCCGCAGCACTCTTGAATCAAGGGCACTGTTGCTGTGACTTGAGTTGGGAAACAAGTGAATGGGCAAGGGAAACAGCTTGCCAGAGTAATTCTGGTTCTGTTTCTAAATGGACATTAGCTGGTACATTGGCTTGGTTCACCTCCTTTGCTTCTAGTTGTTCTAACACTGATGACAGTAGTACCCGGGCATAGCTACCGTAAGCGACTCCAGCAATTTTAGATGGGGATGTTTGTGACCCCATATCTAAAGCTGGCAATCTTAAATCATTTAATAGTCCCATTGCCTTAAGCTTGGCAACGGTGTAGTTGTTGGTTCCCCCGGCTAATTGCACATATCCTGGTAACTCGGCTGTCAAAACTTTTTGCCCAAACTTCACGGTTGCCAAAGTGGTTCCTTTACCAATATCTCCACTCATGGAACGACCGTCAGTTTGCCAAATTAAGGCGCATGGCAAGGGCGCGATCGCTGCATATAAAGATTTCATGTATTCAATAACACCATCCCCATCAGGGCAGCTAATTGCCACTAACTTCAAATTACCTACCCAGGGCAAGATAGCGTTCCATAACCGCTTAAACCCTGCTAAACGCCCAATTTGAGTATGAATTTCTATTGCATCTACCCCTGATGACAAGATCAATGGTGCGATCGCTCCCGGTGTTGAAACATAAGATGATGTATAAATTATCTCATAAGGGCAAGCCGGTAGGCAACGACCACAGCCATAACATTTTTGGGATATGACTCCAGAAAAGTTTTCTAATTGATTATTGTTAAATATTATTGCTTGTGCTGGACAAATTCTTTCACATGGTCTGCTACATTCTGAAGGGCATTGAGTGGCATCAAATTCTGCTTTACGAAAATGGGGGTCTTCGCCATCATTGAGACTTACCATCAATAATGGGGGGGTTTTTTGTGGGTTAAAACCTTTTGCTTGGGCTAACTCCACCAAGTCTTTAGCAACTTGCAAGGCTGATTGTGCTGCGGCAATCACCGCCGGATCGGCAGCCACATCAATGCAGTCAGCACCTGCCAAGGTGTAAGCTAATGTTAGGTTTCTCACCGCAGGCAGGTGTTGCAAGCTGGCTCCGCAAATCAGCTTGAACCAGTGACCTTCTTCTAGAGCTTGTAAATGGTTGTATAGATAAGCCACTCTTCTATTATGCTACGTCACAGAGAATATCTGCCCTGTTTGAGAAAAAGATTTTCAATATTTCTGGCAAATACTTGGGAATATCCCCAATAGTGAATAGGGAAGAGAGGGCAGGGTACAGGGTACAGGGGAGTATCAAAGGATTTTTTGGATTTATAAATTTCGGTGCCTTAGTTTCGTAATGCTATATCTTGTCTTGAAACAATCTCCAAAATGCCAAAAAACAAATTATCCCGTAGGGGCACGGCATCAAAAACCTCTCGGGTTCTAGAGAAATCTTACCCACGCCGTGCCCTTTGCAAAATGTTCCGTTGGGGTAGCCTCTCCTCGTTTTTAGGCTTTGCCTGTAATATCATGTTCGGTTAAATACTTATCATTAGGGCTGCAAGGCTGCAGGCTTCGGCCGTGAGCTCAGCGTTCGACTGAGCTCACGCCGAAGTCCGAACGGGGGCAGGAGGTAGGGGGAGAAAGAGTTTTGGTGATTTTTGCATGGATGGCAATATCATAAGTAATCACGCGAACATGATATAAACCCAATACCCACCTGACGAAATTTATTATTTGAAAAGGAAAAAATCTTGCTATGATAATCGAGGGATGATATTATGTCCGGGGCATACCCATAGTATGTCATTGCGAGTGGAACGAAGTGAAACGACGCATAAGCCCTAACGGGCACGCTCCGCGAACACAAGGTCTTTGGGATTGCTTCCCTTCGTTCGCAATG
>JAAUYD010163418.1_pt1 | contig 13040 bp, 10 predicted proteins | sample 7278101 | NCBI WGS metagenome assembly JAAUYD01 (sample SAMN14350128, study PRJNA611818) | marine sediment metagenome | isolation source: surface marine sediment (0.6m) | place: French Polynesia: Moorea | collected 2018-08
AGACTGATGATGTCTAAATTGCGTCAATCATCCTTTCGGAAAATTTTAATGTCGAGAATCTTACTAACATTTGTGCCAGTGTTATTAGTAGGGGAAATTCTCGCTTTAAATAGGGCTCGCTCAAGTCTTTTGGCGATTGCTAGGGAAAATTTAAGGGCAAGTGCGATTTCTCGGGGAGATAAAATTTTAACGGCGATTACATCTCTTAAGAGTAGTTTACAGCTTGCCAGCCAAACAACCATATTACAGACGGGTTCACCGGCCCAAATAGAAGAATTTTTGATTCAGCTAAGTAGGGAATTGCCTACCCAGATTCAGTGTACTCAGTTGACAGATGTACGCAATGACAACCTAATTACTAGTACGTGCAGCGACAAACCGATTGTCAAGTTACAATTACCTTTACCTGATGAAGGCTTCCAGATAGCCACTGTATTAAATCCCCAGCAAGGAGTTACGGGTAGAAGCAATCACAACAGTCAGTTACAGCTATTACTATCTGTACCTGTATATAACTCCGCCGGAAAATTGCTTTATGGTTTGAGTGTACAATCGATTGTCTACCAAGAAATCAAAGAAAATTCCCGTTCCCTCATGGGAGATACCATCATCATTGCTGAAGATGGAACCATTTTGGCTCATCCCCAGCTCAAAAAAGTGGGAAAAAATATCGTAACATTCACAAATGAAGCCAAAGTTCAAAAAATTATTGAAAATGCCCTTGTAGATGATGAAATAGAGAAAAATCAACCTATTAATTTACGTTTTCAGTCAGATAGTGAGTTTCTTATCGGCTATACAGCAATCCCCAACCTTGCCAATATACAACCACAACAGCAATGGATTGTTATCACCTTTACTAGTTTAGATAATGCTCTATTGAGTTTAGAAGAAATTAAACTTGTTTTGATTGTGTTGACGGTGGGTTTAATGGGTGCAACTTTATTGACATCACTATATTTAGCTCCATATTTGGCTCGCCCCATAGAAAAATTACGTGATTATACTTTAAATCTACATCTAAATTTAGATAATCAGGATATAGAACCAATTCCCCATGATTTGGAAATCCGGGAATTCAACCAATTAGCCCAAGCAATAAACCAAATGGTTGAAAGGTTAAAAGATTGGGCCCAAGAGTTAGAATTAGCTTGGAAGGAAGCCAAAACTGCCAATCAAGTCAAAAGCCAATTTTTAGCCACCACTTCCCATGAGTTAAGAAATCCCCTCAATATTATTATTAACTGCATACGTTTAGTCACAGATGGCTTGTGTGACGATAGAGAAGAAGAAATGGATTTTCTCCAACGTGCTGATGAAACAGCTATCCATTTATTACGAATTATTAATGATATCCTCGATATATCTAAAATAGAAGCTGGCAAACTTTCAGTAATTGTAGAACCGATGGATCTACGAAAATTATTATTAGAAATAATTAATTTACAATCAGTCAATATCCAAAAAAAAGGTTTGCAACTACAATGTCAATTAGTTGACCGGGAAATACCTGTAAATGCAGATCCAGCCAAACTCAAACAGGTAATTCTTAATATTATTGGCAATGCGACTAAATTTACGGAAGAGGGAAGCATCACTGTCAGTACAGAAATCCAACCTGCCAATACAGGGAAGCCTTTAGTAATTATTACCATCAAAGATACAGGTATTGGTATCGATCCCAGTCAACAAAGTAAATTATTTCGTCCCTTTGTCATGGTGGATGATCCTTCTACCCGTAAATTTAGTGGTACGGGTTTAGGATTAGCAATTTCCCGTAACTTAATGGAACTAATGGAAGGTAGTATTACCTTAGAGAGCGACGGCATTAACCAAGGTACTACGGTAACCATTACTTTACCTTTAATTAACAAATCCCTGTTATCTCCATCAATAGACTCTGATGATTCTTCGGAAGGTTCTGGTAATAATTCTCCCCAAATAACAAATCAACCAATAACTATAGGGGAAAATACAGGGAATATACCTAATCCTACTTCTGGTTATCTGACGTGAAAATCTTCTGGGGAGTTGGGAAATAATTCAAAAGCGATCGCTTTTTACTGGAGTTGATGTTCAGCAAGAAAAGCTTCGACCTCTGCTGCTGTGGGTTGGGAAGCGATTGCACCTGGTTTAATGGTAGTTAATGCGCCCACAGCACTGGCATAGGTGACAATTTGTTTGGCAATTTCAGGGTCGCCCAAAGCTTTGATACCATGAATTAGTAACTGGTGGACAAATCCTGCGGAAAAACTATCTCCAGCACCAGTTGTATCAGCAACAGCCATGGGAAAAGCAGGTAATTTACCTTCATTCTCGCTTAAGCAATAGGCACAACCTTTTTCTCCATCTGTGATTAATACCCCTTCAACTCCGTCTAATTGATAAGTAATTGCCCCAGGGTCATTTGTATTAAATAATAACTCAGCTTCTTCCCTGGCGAGTTTGACGAAATCTACTTTACGAAACAATTCTCGAATTTGTTGGAGTGCACTATCGGGATTTTGCCAAAATACAGGTCGCCAATTGACATCCAACAAAATTTTCAGGTTATATTTTTCTGCCAATTTTAAAGCATGGTGGACTGCCTTGCCACTATCAGGATAGGCTAATTCCAAAGTCCCTAGTACCAGCAAGTCAGCATCTTGGAATAAAGATAGGGGTAATTGTTCTGCTTGCAGGAAAGTATCAGCAAACTCATTAGTATTATATTTACCAAATCCGGCAAAACTGCGATCGCCATCCAAATCTCGCACTACATAAACCTGACGAGTGGGTGCAGTAGGATGTCGCTGCACCCCTGTTATATCCACACCTGCATCTTGCAGGACTTGAATGAGAGAATTTCCTGGCTCATCTATACCCAAAGCGCCAATAAATCCCGCAGTTGTGCCTAATTTAGTTAAAGCACAGGCCACATTAGCTGGTGCTCCCCCTGGGTAGGGAGTCCAGGACTCAACACTTTCCAGCCTTCGCCCCAATTGATCGGCTAGACAATCAAATAGAATTTCACCCAGACATAAAACTCGGGGATTAGTCATTTTATTTCGGATCGGGATTTTCCAGTATAAAATCTACAATATTTCTTCCCCTTTTGTCGGCAGTGGTTCATACATTGAAATAGGATTTACAGAATTTATGTGAAAATATTCTGGATTTTTAGTCATAAATGGAAAATTTTTCTCAGAATAGTATTGCTGCTAACACTTGAAATCCCTACTAACAAAAGAATCTTCTAAAATGAGAAGGAGCGATTAAGTACATATACCAAGGGAGGATACAAAAAGTATGGCTGGTGGCGAGTCTCAGACCCCTGTTAGTCTGTCAGACAGAGAATTGCAAATAATTGACTTAGTGGCCACTGGCTTAACTAACCAAGAAATTGCAGCTAAACTGGAGATTAGCAAACGTACCGTTGATAACCATATCAGCAATATTCTCACCAAAACCGAAACTGCTAATCGGGTAGCTCTCGTCCGTTGGGCTTTACACTGGGGCAAAGTCTGTTTAAATGATGTAAATTGTTGCCCTTTACCAAGTCCAGGGGAGTGAATGATTTGTTTAGGTGCTGCCAAACCCTTTATTATTGGTTTTTCTGAAGTATTTTCCTCCTCATGCTCTACTTTTTATGCGAATCTCTTTAGCCTAATTGAAACAGGTTATGAGAAGGCCATTATTGATGGGTAAAGGCAGTATTTTCTTTTTACACCAATGGAAATAATGTGGAGTTAATACCAATGAAATGTTCAATATTTTAACTGGCTAATGGCTAGTATAACGGGTGCAATATATATCTGGGTTTTTCATTTGTATTGATTACATTGATTACAGGTCGTAAAAATAGACTGTGGTAGATGGATCTCAATTTCCACCTACCACATTTTTTGGGATTTTGGATGTAACTCGACTGAAAATAATCTAGCAATCACATCCGAAATTGGAGCCATTACCACTGAATTTATAATCAATAAAAACAATCTGTTTCTCGATCGCGATCGCTATGATAAATACATCAATAAGTGGTGCAGAAAAAGTTTGGTAATTTTTCTCAGGTATAATTGGATATATTAAAATATATTATTACATAGAAATTCAAGTATATCTTTATATTTACAATTAGGCTAATCACATAAATATTCGGTATTTAACAATAAAAATTGCCAAAAAGCAAATGATTGACAGTAAAGACAAAGCTAAAAAAATTAAGTCTAATTGGTGGCGGTTGCCCCTAGAAGTTTTATTCCCAGACAAAAAATTTGACGGTCAATTACAGCATCCAGGCACTGAAGAAGTGTTCGATTTTGATGATGTGATTGCCTCGGATGATGTATTTAATTTGATTGCCGAAAAAATTGCTTATTATCCCGAAAATGATAAACGGGAATTATTTGCCATATTTATTCCTGGTTTGGGACAACCAGAATATGAGTCTTCTAGGAGGAGTCGCCGATATGCCCAAACCCTGAATACAGGAATTGTCAATCTGCATAACTCTTCTTTTCGCAAAGAAAATCCCATTTTGGATAGAATTAACCCTTTACTGGACTGGATTGATGCAGCTATCCATCGTTTGGGTCTATCCGGTAGTCCTGTGATTAATAATACAGCTATTTTAGTTGCACGGGCTTTAGATGAGGAAACTCCACTACATTTATCCAGTGATAGTCATGGAACTATTTTGTTATCTCGGGCTCTTAATCTTGCCAAAAGAAAATTTATTGATAGACATGCAGCTATTTGGAATTTGAAAAGACGGAAAGTTTGGGAATCAAAATGGCTCAAATGTAGTCATCAATTGATCAGAGTCTTTAACTTTGGCAATGGTCACAAAAAATGGGTCAAAGGACCAAAGTATATTATGGTTTCTATTACAGGAGATCCCTTAGCTGAAAACTTAAGTATTACACCCAAACAGGCAGCAAAACAAGGTCGAGATGATATCAAATTCTTGATATTTCCTCGCTTATTCCCTAAAAATAGTTTTGAAGCCCATAATATGATGTTTACTACGGAATTGCTACGCAAAACCTTCCAAAAAAATGGTTTAGAAGTTGGTGATTTTGTGAATTTATATTTCCTACTTAGTCAAAATTCTTTGAAAATTGCTACTCCAGAAGAAGTTTCTTGGCCTCAAGATATGAAAGACTATGTGTGGAGTTCAGAGAGCTTGAAATCAATACCAAATTATGTGGTAGAAAATCAATTAAACTACTTTGATGATAGTGCGATTGCTATAGGTTAGTTAGTTGCAAAATCGCCAACTAACATCCATCATATTTTAAGTATATTAAAGGGAGCATCCCAATTTTTCAAAAATATGCCGTAGTGGGAGCCGGAAAGTTCCCTTGATATCAAACGCACAGCAAGATGCCCCGAAGTCGCTATAACGGGGGGAACCCCCGCAACGCGCTTCTCTCCGCACTACAAATTTAAATGTTTGGGATGCTCCCCAAAAAAATATTCCAGTTGCGTAAGTCCTACTATAGTTATTACTTGCAAATAAAAAACCCGTTCAATTGTTAATGTGAACGGGTTTATTTATGTTGTAATTTAACGCTTACCTAATTTTTCACAAAGAATTTTTTCACAAAAACTTATAAACTCGCAGGAAGGATTACTTCATCAATACTGTGAATAATACCGTTAGTGCCTTTGATATCAGTTGTAACAACATTGGCACCACCTACTTTGACATTTTTCTTATCAGAGCTGATTTCTACTTTGATAGCTCCGCCTTCCAAACTTTGAATTTCACCTGTTTCCAATTGAGTTGATTCTACATTTCCAGATACTACATGATAGGTGAGAATCTTCACTAATACCTCTTTATTTTCAGGTTTTAATAAATCCTGAACTGCATCTTGGGGTAATTTGGCAAAGGCTGCATCTGTGGGTGCAAAAATAGTGAAAGGACCTTTACCTTGCAAAGTTTCTATTAACCCAGCTGCTTGGAGTGCCTTGGTTAACATCGAAAAAGATGGATTTGATGATGCTAATGCTACTACATCTTTATTATCTGTAGTAGTTGTAGGAGGGGTTTCTGAACCTGGAACTGGTGTTGTTGGTACTGTTACATCTGGTGGAGTGGGGGTAGTATCTGGGGTAGGTACTGGTGGTGTCACCCCAGGAGTAGTAGGAGTTGTAGTTCCACAAGCAGCACGATTGTAAGGACACTCGTCAAAAATGCTAGGCTTTCCCTGTGCGATTATTGTCTTAGTTTGTTTCTCGCTTTCAAAAACACTGGGATTGGGATTTGTTATTTTATCTGCCCTAGCTACCATGCTAAAGCAAATACTAGCACCAGTTATTCCTACAATCCCAGCTAGTTTAGTTAGCAAACTTATAGAATTTACTTTCATGAATTTGGTTTGGCTTTTATTTACACACATCATACTAAAGATTTATAACATTTTGTTACACATAATATCTAACTTAAGAAGTAAAATCCTATGTTTGCGGATGTTGCACATGACTCACAAATTCTATGTTAGTGAACTACCTACACGCTCCCTTGCGGTACAGTGTAGGCTTCCCAATTCATTGGGGATTGCCTCAACCTTCGTAGATTTTTTACGTCCAGAAGACTTTGATCTTACATCCCCTCCAAGGGCAGTAGAGCTAGTTCCTAACTCCAAAAGTCGCAATCCTTCATTTCTAATATTTATTGCAGCATTAATATCTCTATCATGCTGTTTCTGACAGTGTGGACAATCTACAAACCTGACATCCAATGAATCATATCCTTTTTGTAGCATTGGGATGGGTAGCAGAGTTTCACTACAAAGTTGAGATGATGGGAAGAAACGACCTATTTCCATATAGGTATGCCCAAATTTCTCAGCTTTATATTTCAACATAGTTTGAAATATTCCCCATCCTTGGTCTGATATTGATTTTGCTAGATTGGGGTTTTTAACCATGTTTCTAACTGCTAAATCTTCCACACAAATAACTTGGTTTTCGTATGCTATTTTGCGAGATAGCTTGTGTAGAAAATCTTCACGAACTCTAGCTATTTTGCTAGAAACTTTTGCAACTAACTTTTTAGCTTTACGACGTTTGTTAGAAGTCTTGTCTGTCTTTTTAGCTAGTTTTTTCTGTTTACATTTTCTATTCTTTTCTAGCTTGGCTAATTGCTTTTTAGGTAGGTTATACTTTGAGCCTTCCGAAGTTATAGCAAAATTCTTTAATCCCAAATCAACCCCAATAGCTTCTCTAATTGCAACTACTGGATTATCATTTTGGTTAAAAAGAATAGACGCATAATATCTACCGTCTGCATTTCTCGATATTGTTACAGTCGTGAATTTTGCGTCCGGTAGCTCTTTGTGAAACACAGCTTTCATTAACCCCAAAGTACCAGGGAACTTAATCACAGAATTTTGTGGTACTAACTTCACGTTTTGGGGGTATTGGATCGATTGTTTACCATGTTTAGATTTGAAGTTAGGAAACTTAGCCCGTCCTTCAAAGAAGTTGACAAACCCACTAGAAAGATTCAATGTGACTCGCTGCAAAACTTGACTGTATGCAAGTCCCAACCATTCATATTCTTTTTTTAAGCCCGGAAGCAACTTATCCATTGCTGCCTTTGAAAGACCTTTTCCTGTTTCTTTATACGCGATGGTAGTGGCATTAAGCATATAGTTCCATAACCATCGAGTATTCCCAAAACACTGAGATAGATAAGTTTCTTGCTCGTCAGTAGGATAAATTCTAACTTTGATTGCTCTATACATGGTATCGACCTTACCGTGTTCACATATTTCTGGAAAAGCTGTAAAATTACAGCTATATAGCTTTAGCAATCCTGTTTTATTTCTGAGTTTACCCGTTAAATTATATTCTTAACTAAAAGTTAATTTTTGATTTGATAATACTAACATATACCTTGGAAAGTTAATATTGTCAGGTTTAAATTTGTGATTTTATTAAGATCCGTGAAGAGAAGGTTGTAGAATCTATAGATGTATTCAGTACAGGATTTCACTAATGCTGGAATTATACCAATTTGAAATATCTCAATACTCAGAAAAAGTACGCTTAATCCTAGACTATAAAGGATTAGAATATCGTAAGCATGAGGTAACTCCAGGCATTGGGCAAGTGGAAATATTCCGGATGACTGGTCAGAAACTGGTTCCGGTACTAAAAGATGGTAATAAATTTGTTGCTGATTCCACGGAAATCGCAAAGTATTTAGAAACACATTATCCCGAGCAGCCTTTGATACCCACAGAACCCAAACAAAGGGGTTTATGCTTGATGATGGAGGAATGGGCGGATGAGTCCATTGGTGTTAAAGGTAGGAAGGCTTTGTTTTCGGCTATTAGTCAAGACCAAAATTTCCGTAAGTCCTTACTACCTACCACTACCCCGGATTTATTAAAGAATTTGGTGGGAGAAGTACCCAGCGATTTTCTGAAAATTTTAGGTGCTGGGGTGGGTTATAGCCCAGATGTAATTGCATCGGCGATGAAGGATTTGCAACAGGATTTGTCAGCATTATGCTTAATATTGGCAGATAGTCCTTATTTACTTGGGGATGAACCTTGTTTGGCTGATTTCGCCGTGGCTGGTTTATCTATGTTGCTGAAATTTCCCGATGGTGCTTATATCGATATACCTGAAGCTCTCAGAGGTAAAGGTGTTCCTGGTTTAGCCGATAATCCAGATTATGAACTATTTTTTACCTGGCGCGATAGGCTTTACGCTCAATTTCGCAAACCTTTAACACAATCAAACAATACTGGAAGTACTCCAACTTCAATTGAAATTGATTAATTGATAATTATAGTATTTCTTACTCTGGTGAAGTACACCTCAAAACCTCACCCCCAACCCCTCTCCTTAATAAGGAGAGGGGAGATGAAACATAGTTTTATCGGGGTGAGGTTAGTCTGTACCTCACTAGATTGAGAAACGCTATATTCAATTTATTCATTTTGACATTAAATCCCCGACTTCTATTTTAAACACCTCTACCATTAGCGGATATTGATTTGTGGAGTCGGGGATTTTTCTCTAAACGTGGGAGTATGCCATTTTTTTAAACCCGCACTTCCTGCGACTTTGAGTTTCTAAAAAATATTCGCCAAATCCAAAATAAATCCCGGTAAAATATCCTCACCTGATAGATTTTTGGGAAAATTCAGAACTTCTACATCTTTATTAAGACGATAAATTTCCACTTGTTTTTTTTGAGGATTAATTAACCAACCCAAACGCAAGCCATTTTCAATATATTCCCGCATTTTTGCTTGTGTATCTGCTAAATCGTCATTCAATTTTAGATTTTGGATTTTGGATTTTGGATTTTGGATTGACCAAATAATTACTAATTCATAATTTACAATTCGCGCATTAAATGGGTTCAAACCCCACCCTCTTGCAATTATGAATTTTCTTGACTTTCAATGTGATTTTAACAAAAAATTATGTTGAACCTCACCCCATCCTCCAGATACCCCTCTCCTATTCTGCAGATACCATCCAAGAATTTGTTCTTTCCATACACCTTGCTTTAAGGGACTTCCAATTAAAAAAATATCCCAAAATATTTTGTAGTTTGCGGTGCTAATGATAAAAAACGGGCAGGATGCCCATCCCACAACATGGGATAATTTATTTTCACCGAATTCCCTAACTGGGACAAAACCTGTTTTCCCTCACTCTAGAAGAGTGGGGCTACACGAACAAAGCCTGCCTACGCAGGCTAAATTTGGCGCATCTTTAATAAAGAAATGGTATAGTCTTAAACTAGTACAGACGAACCAAACTGACACATATGAAATGTCCGATTTAATTCTATTTTGGCATCGACGGGATTTAAGAATTGCTGATAATACTGGACTGGCAAAGGCAAGGCAGTTAAGTAATAAGATAGTTGGTTTATTTTGCCTCGATTCCCATATTCTCCAAGGGGATGATATTGCGACCGTGAGGGTAACATATATGATGGGCTGCTTGCAAGCATTACAACAGCAGTATAAAAAAGCTGGTAGCCAATTGTTAATTGTTCAGGGAAATCCAGTCAAAGTAATTCCCCAATTAGTAACGGCATTGAACCCCAAAGCGGTATTCTGGAATTGGGATGTGGAACCCTACGCTAAAAAACGCGATCGCATTTTATTAGAATTACTCCAGGCTCAGGGTATTCAGGTGATTGAACAAAATTGGGATCAGCTATTACACTCACCGGAGGAAATTTTTACTGGTACTAATAAGCCTTACACGGTTTACGGTCCTTTTTGGAAAAATTGGATGGGTAAATCTAAGGCGAATCCTGTGGATAAGTTAGAGAATATCACTGGGTTAACAGTCTCAGAATTGGAAGTAGCAGGACAAAATGGCACAATTGAATTACCCACGGCCAAGGATTTGGGATTTGTCTGGGATGGAGAATTGATAATTGCACCGGGGGAAACCCCAGCTAGGGAACGGTTGAAGGAATTTGCTGCTGGTGTAATTAATGAGTATCAAGAACAGCGTAATTTCCCTGGAGTTGAGGGAACATCAAAGTTAAGTGCACCATTGAAGTTTGGCGTGATTGGTATTCGTACCGTGTGGCAAGCTACTATGGAGGCTTGGGAAAATAGCCGTAGTGAGGAAACTCAAGCTAATATTCGCACATATCAACAGGAATTGGCTTGGCGAGAATTTTATCAACATGTCATGTATCATTTCCCAGAACTAGCAGAGGGTGCTTACCGAGATACTTTCAAAAATTTTCCTTGGGAAACTAATACAGACCATTTTCAGGCTTGGTGTGAGGGAAGAACTGGTTACCCCATAGTGGATGCAGCCATGCGTCAGTTAAATGAAACTGGATGGATGCATAACCGTTGTCGGATGATTGTTGCCAGTTTCTTGACTAAAGATTTAATTCTCAATCCCCAGTGGGGAGAGAAGTACTTTATGCAGAAGCTGATTGATGGGGATTTATCTGCAAATAATGGTGGTTGGCAATGGAGTGCTTCTAGTGGCATGGACCCTAAGCCTTTACGTATCTTTAATCCAGCTAGCCAAGCTAAAAAATTTGATGCTGAAGCAGAGTATATCAGACAATGGGTACCAGAATTGCGATCGCTAGATACTCAATATTTAGTTAGTGGGAAAATTTCACCGTTGGAACGTCATGGTATTGGTTATCCGGAGCCGATTGTGGATCATAATCTACAGCAAAGAAGATTTAAGGAGGTTTATGGCCAGCAGAAGAATGGGCAACGGTGGGCAACGGTGGGCAACGGATTAAAAGCGGATGAAAACGGATAGGGGATTGACGATACTTATTTTTTGAAATATCTGCGGTTATTAATTTCTTGAAATCTAGCAATATATTCTACATTCATTCTTTCGGTATCTGAGAGTAAATTGTTGGGGAAATTTTGGGAAGCATATCGAGGACGATACCAAGGCTGATTATTAAAGTACTGTTGTAAACCGGGGGTTTGGAAACGACGACCGTGATGGGCGAAAATAGAATTACGCATAACATCTAGCTCAAAGGCACTTTTCCCTTGTAAATCAGCATCAGTCACAATCTTTTGCGACAGCCAAGCATATTTATTCCCAGTGGATGAAGTGGCAATTTGTTGAAAGTAAAATCTGTCTGGAGAGGTATTGACATCTTGGCTGGCAAAGGCACAGTATGTTTGGGGGTTATTTTCTCCATAGGCTTTTAACAGACTAATGCAACTATTGCGATCGCTAAATTTATCTACATAAACTGCAAACAATTTTTTCCCTGACAAGTTACCATACTCTGGGATCCAAAACATCCCTGCTTGCAGATATCCCCTTGCTTGCAATATTTGCACTTGTTTCATGGCATTTTGCGCGTCAGCATAGGCAGAATCTGCCAAAAAATAAAAGGGATTTTTATTGGAGGTTGGGTAATTATTTGTGGCTACGGGTGGAATTGTTGGTTGGGTTGTTTGCGGCTTTTTATCAGCTTGGGGAGATTTTGTCAATACTGTTGTTGCGATCGCAGCAATAATTAATCCCCCACCAATTGTTCCTCCCAAAATGAGGGCATTTTTATTGTTATTTTGAACCGTTGGTGGTGGATTCCCAGGGGTAAAATCTATCTTCTGAGGGGAAGGTGGAGCAAGAGTTGGTGGTTGAGTCGGGGGAACTTCCTTGGGTAGCAGAGTGCTGATGACTCCTTGCTCCCCACTCCTTGCTTCCTGTAAAGCATCTAGCATTTCCCTAGCCGTAGAAAAGCGCTCGCGGGGATGATATTGAATGACGCGATCGATTATTGTTTGCAATTCTGGACTAATATGAGGTGCATATGCTTGCCACAGAATATCTCCTGTGCGGGAATCTGTTTCTATGGTTTGTGGTTGCTTACCCGTGAGCAGATAAATTGCTGTCATACCCAAACTATATAAATCACTAGAATAAATCGGCCTACCTGCAGCTTGTTCGCTAGGCATATATCCTGGTGTACCAATCACAATGGAACTAGCGGGACTACCTTGGGAATTAATTGTAGTTCCCATAGATTCCCTCACCGCACCAAAATCAATTAATACTGGCTCCCCGTCTTGATGGCGCAAAATAATATTATCTGGCTTAATATCCCGGTGAATAATTTGTTTTAAATGTACGTAATCTAAGACATTTAAAACACCAACCAAAATTTCACGAACAGTATTTTCCCCGAATAAACCATGGTGTTGGACTCTACTAGTTAGGGTATCCCCTTCAATCCATTCCTGTACTAGATAGAATAAGTCATTTAACTGAAAATAAGCATATAAACAAGGTATACGATTACAACCTCCCCCCAACTCTTCTAAAATCGCTGCTTCCCGTTGAAATCGCTGTTTTACCAACTCGTAAATTGCCGGATTATTGTCAATGGGTTTGAGTTGCTTAATTACACAGCAGCGATGAGAAGGCATTTGGGTATCTTCTGCTAGCGGGACTTAAACAAAAATTATGCCCAAACAAAGCCAAAACTTGCTTTGTAAGCAACAAATACGTCACGATTGTGGTCAAGCCATTTTATAAAGCGATAAGATATAGCAGTA
>JAAUYD010125062.1_pt1 | contig 13039 bp, 7 predicted proteins | sample 7278101 | NCBI WGS metagenome assembly JAAUYD01 (sample SAMN14350128, study PRJNA611818) | marine sediment metagenome | isolation source: surface marine sediment (0.6m) | place: French Polynesia: Moorea | collected 2018-08
AGTGCCTAAAAACTAGCAATATCCGGACGTTTTAGTTGTTTGAGTCAAGCCAATAAAACACATTCTCGCTATTTTACTACAAATGTCTGAAATCGTTACTAAAGCCTTTCTAGCAGGACTGTTCAGCTCCTGTTCCATGCCCTTAGGAACCATCACTTCCTTGATTTGGAAACCCAAAAATCGGATGCTGGCTTTTCTAACTGCTTTTGGTGCAGGTGCTTTACTAGCAGCCTTGGTGATTGATTTAGTCAGCAGTGCCACCAAAAAAGGTCACTTACTAGAACTGGTTATCGGTTCTATCCTGGGAAATCTTTTTTTTACGGTAGTTAATCGCTTTGTCAACGAGTCGGGAGGATTCTTACGCAAGCCTTCCACTGCCCTGGTTCACTTGAGCCAAAAGCAAGCACAACGATTTCAACGATGTCTGTCCCGGCTACGGCGCATTGATATTTTTCGGGATCTTTCCCCAGAGGACTCCCAGAATTTGGCTCGAAGTTTACTGGTAGCTCATTATCCCCAGGGTACTACCATTTACCAACCCTTAGACCCAAGTGAAAGTCTGTATATTATTGAAACAGGGGAAGTACAACTGCTCGATCCCCAGGCAGATTTTCAACCCTACATGATTCTGGGTGCCAACAACATTTTTGGACGGCTAGCATTCTTGACGGGTGCTCCTCATCAAATGCTTGCCCTTACCACAGCAGATACCAAACTGGACATTGTACCTCGTCCAGACTTTGATAAACTGCTGCAAACCTCTCCCCAACTAATAGAAACCACCCAACGCCTATTACAACAAGAGGAAGTGACTAGCTACCTACAACAGCGTCACGGGCTGACACTACTACAAGTGAAACACTGGGTGAATAGAGCGATCGCTACTATCCAACAAGAGCATACCATTCCCAATGCAGTTAAGGTAGAACGCGAGACCAAGAATTTTCTCCGGTTAGCTAGACAAATCCGTAGATTTCCGTTGTTTAAGCACCTTCCCCATAAAGAACTGGAAGATATTGCCAACCGTCTGGTGTACCACCACTGTGAAGATGGCTATGCTTTTTTCCAACCCCAGGAAACCGCAGATAGGCTGTTTATCCTCCATCAAGGAGAAGTGGAATTGCTCGATCCCAACAATCCTAGGCGAAAACCGATTATCTTATCCTCTGGTGATGCCTTTGGAGGATTTTCCTTTGTTACTGGAGCCAAGCATACCGTGACTGCTGTGGCTAAGACAGATGCAACCGTCTGGACACTACGTAAGCAGGACTTCGACGAAATGTTACAGCAATCTCGGAATTTAGAGAATGCTCTCAGGGAGTTTCTCCAGCAGGATATAATCACGGCTTACTTACAGGAGAAACAGCATTTTGAACCAAACAAAGTGAGTAAGTGGGTGCAACAAGCCCTCCAGAGCATGAATGCAGATCATTTACTTCCCTCTGTCACCGCCATGGCAGGAAGTCTGCAAAAACAAGAACAAGCTCCCACTGCTATCTGGTTGGGATTGCTGATGGATGGTATTCCCGAAGCCCTGACTATCGGTGCTCACGTTGTCATGGCTCCCCTTAGTCCTTCCCTAATATTTGCGGTATTATTCTCCAACTATCCCGAAGCTCTTTCCAGTTCAGATAGTATGCGAGAGCAAGGATTTCCCGAAACCCGAATTTTATTGATGTGGAGTGCCATCATGGTATTCACAGGGATTGTGGCTGCTGTGGGTAGCATAGTGTTTGCCGAGGCACCTGAATCAATTATTTCTCTATTAGAAGCTATGGTAGCCGGGGCGATGTTAACGGTAATTTCTGAGACCATGTTGCCAGAGGCTTATGCTAAAGGTGGTTCAGTGGTGGGAATGTCTACCTTACTGGGGTTTCTAGTCACCATTCTGATTCAGAGCATAAGTAATAAGTAATAAGTAATAAGTAATAAGTAATAAGTAATAAGGTGTCAAGCTATTAGATCCTCAGACAAGTGACCATCTTCCATTTGAATAATGCGGTCAGCAATATCAAGAATACGATTATCATGAGTAACGATCAGAATTGAACAACCTTGTTGTTTGGCTAGTTTTTGCATGAGTTCAACAACAGCGCGACCACTATATTTATCTAAAGATGCTGTAGGCTCATCAGCTAAAACTAGCTTAGGTTGTGAAGCTAGGGCGCGAGCAATTGCAATTCTTTGTTTTTGTCCTCCTGAAAGATTTTCAGGATAAGAATCAATTCGCTCACCTAAACCAACAGTGGTCAGCATACTTACAGAGCGTTTGCGAATTTCCCTATGACTGAGGTTATCATGCAGTTCGAGTGACATTTCAACATTTTGTCTTGCTGTCAGAAATTGCAACAAATTATGAGATTGGAAAATATAGCCTATATGGCGACGTGTTTGCATTAATTGTTGTTCACTAGCTCCAAAAAGCTCTTGCTCGAAGACTTTCAAACTTCCGGATTGGACAGAGCGTAGACCACCAATTAATGTTAATAAGGTTGTTTTTCCAGATCCAGATGGACCTTCCATAATAATTATTTCGCCAGAATATATTTTTAAATTAATGTTGAATAAAATTTGTTTGTGTAGCTCTCCTTCTCCAAAAAAATGCTCTAGATTTTCTATTTCAATAATTGGTTGAATATACATAATAATTTAGTTACAATTTAAAAAATTCAGGAATTACGCAATTGTCACAATCGTTGATTGGTGCGTGAGCTTACAAGCCTGATGACTACGTTCAACCGGATGACGCGGGGACGCGGGGACGCGGAGCGGGATGTGTCCCAAGCCCCGTGTACGGGGCGATAAGCCCCAAGGGTCCTCCTCCCTCATCAAAATCTGCGATTTGATGGCTCCCGATTGGTTGGTGGGCGGTTCAAGCCCCCACCACATCGGTGTCTGGTGCGTCTCCCTCTCTCCGCGTCTCCCTCTCTCCGCGTCTCCGCGTCTCTTCTTGATATATGATCGCAGCGTCACGCAACGGCAATAATGCGGTCAGAATATCTACACCGCATTTTGCCTCCCCTACAGAAAAAATATGCCAGTTGCTTAAGTTCTAAAATTAAAAAACATCTGCTGGGTCAGCATCTTTTAATTTACGTACTGCAATGACACCAGAAATAAAACACATTAACACGGTTAATGTTAGTATATTAACTCCTCTGTTTACTGTCATAAATATTGGTAAAAATGATTCTGCTCTAGTGAGATCATATAGTAATAAGCTCATAATATATCCAGGAAGATAACCAAAAAAAGCTAGAATCAAAGCTTCTTGAAAAACAAGAGTCAACAAGTATTGATGGGAATAACCCATTGCTTTCAATGTTGCATATTCGCTTAGATGGTCAGAAACATCTGCATATAAAATTTGATAAACAATAACTGCACCAACAGTAAACCCCATAATAACACCCAGACCAAAAATTACCCCAATCGGACTGCTTTCAGCCCAATATTTAGTTTCTAGATCCACAAAGTCTTGCTTCGTCATAATTTTCACATCTTTCTGGGGTAACTTCTTTCTTAGTACCGAGAGAACTTGTTGAATATTATAACCAGGTTTAACAGTAATTAAACCTACATCTATCTGTTGGGGAGAGCGATTTTTAACAATCCTGAGAAAATTTAAATCACTAGTAATTAAATTAGCATCAGCAGAAAAAGACGGACCCATAGTAAACAAGCCAGCTAAATTAATTCTGCGCTCATTAACTTCAGTGTATACAGAGTCACCTTTTTCTAACTCTTCCTTCATAAAATTAGTACCCCATTCGGGGCGTGAAGTAATATCAAATAAAACAGTATCTGGCAGTTTTAATTGCTCTAAATTTTCCTCAATCCCCTGTAATAGTAAAATAGGTTTATTTGGATCAAAAGCATAAGTTAATATGGGATAAGACTGATGTGTATCAGGATTTTTCCATGCCAGAACATCAACGTATGTAGAATTAACAGATTCAACTCCTTCAAAATTTAGAGCTTCATACAATAATGGTCTTGGAAAACTTTCCATATAGTAAATACCTACTGTTTGAGAACTCAGCATCACTATGTCGGCTTTAATATTTCTATGGAAAATGGTATTACAGTCATACAGTCCTTCTTGAAAGCCTAACTGCATAAACATGAGAATATCTGCAAAAGCAATACCGATTAAAGCCACAATGAAGCGAGCTTTGACTCTAGTCAGTTGTAACCAAGCGAGAGGTGTTTTGCGTCGAAACATATTCTAGATATATGTAGCTATAATGAGTAAATTTTTCTGAGGAATATCAGCCTGTAAAAGATTAATCTTAATATTCTGAAAATAATTTGTTCAGATATGAATCGATACTTTTACCTGCAAATTGGTCAAATTTTTAACTTTTTGACTATCTTCTGAATTAATTTGGATCTTTACTTCCATGACTCTGACATCTACATTAGCTGCTGGGTCAGTATCAAGAATATTTCTTTTCCCAATTTTCAAGCCAACATCTTCTACTATTCCTTGTAATTCTCCTGTAAAACCTCCAAATTCGCTATTTATAGTAGCTTTTTGACCAGGGCGAACTTTGCCAATATTGGTTTCGTATACTTCAGCCACCGCATACATCTGATTAGTTTGTCCTAACTCGACAACCCCTTGAGCATCAATTACTTCACCAGGGTAAGCATGTACTTTTAAGATTTTCCCTTCTCTAAAAGTGCGGATATAGGCCAAATCAAGTTCTTGCTGTGCTTTTTTTACTGCTGCTATTGCGCTGTCAATCTCAGCTTGAGCAACTTTAACATCTTCCGGACGAACTTGTTGAATGCGCTGTAAGGTGGCTTTAGCTTCTACAATTTGCTGCGATAAACTGTCTAAGCTTTTACTTCTACTTGCTTGTGTCTCGTTGATTTGCTCTTGCAAAGTTTCTATTGTCTGGTTTTTAGCTGCTTCTGCTTCTTTAAAATGTTCATTTGATGTTTTACTTGCTAAACATTTAGTATCACGAATGGATGCTGCCACTGCACCTTGTTGAAACAAAGTTTCATAACGTTGGCACTCTCTTACAGCATTATTCAATTCTGCTTGTAAGCTGGAAAGTTTAGCTTGTTGAACATCTTGCTCCCTGAAAAACTTAGCTCTTAAGCCAGAAATCTTAGCCTGTTGAGCTTTTCTTTCTTGAAACAACTCTTTTTCTAAGCGAGCAATAACTGCTTTTTGGGCTTTAATTTCTCCTTCCTTAGCTCCTGATTTCACTTGATCTAAACGAGCCTGAGCAGCTGCAACTTGCTTTTGAGATTGTTTGAGTTGAGCTTTTAGGCGATCGCGACGATCTAAAATAGCAATAACTTGTCCAGCTTTAACCCATTCTCCTTTTTTGACTAAAAGTTGTTCAACTCTAGCTCCTTCCAATGAACTTGGAGCAGATATATTAATCACTTCTCCCTTAGGCTCTAGTCGTCCTAACGCTGTAACAGCTTTCGGTTTTGTAGATGCAACTAAAGGCTGTTGTTTAACAGTTTTCGTATTTAAGAAATAGTATGTGGGAATTGTAATTGCTATTGTTGCTCCTACAGCGATAAGAGCAATCAGTTTCCAATTAGGAAGTTTCAATAAAAGACTTCCTTGCTTTTGAGTTTTCTGCATTTTAGTGTGCTACTGAAAATTTTGATGAGTTTTAGAGGATGTTTTCAAAGAGTCTTCTGACCTGAACATCAATACAGCGAAACATCTTAATATAGAGCTAAAACCTTGATTTTTCGTTGCAATGAAGCTGAATCAGAAGCTCCTAATTATACCTTGCTGAACTTTGAAAACATCTTCTTCGATTTCCTATTTGTCTTCATGAGGTGGAAGAGTTTTTAAATAAATATCTATTGGATCTTGACGACGTAATTGCAATACAAAATCTGGAAATTGTACTCCTTTGTAATCTATGTCTAAATTCTTCTCAGATTCTAAAAAATGCTTGATTTTTGGTAGTTGATACCAAGGTGCCGATGGAAATAGATGATGTTCTATATGTAAGTTGAAGTTGTAACACAACAAAACTGCGAAAATAGGATTCATCTCACTAGTACGACTGATAGAATCTTGTTCGTGCAGTGGAATTGGTCTTGGGCGGTAGCTAGATAAGTATGGAAAAAGTCCAACATGCTGAGAAAAATTCATATTTTCAAACCAAATAGCATAAATCAGCAACATTGGAGTACATATGATCAGATAATCAACTATTCCCAAATACCTAATCAAGAGAGCATGGGGAATTATAATTGCAATCAACGAGACAAACCCAGCCTTAGCATTTGTATAACTCTTTTTATTATACTCATTTAATGGGTATAACCAAAAAACTTGAAAAATTAACTTAAAAAATGAAATTGGAAACCAAGTTTTCCAAATAAGACGAAATAGATTATGAGTTAACTTTGAATTTTCTCTCAATTTGAGAAGAACAGCTTGTGTGGGGTCTTTATCTACTACACCAACCCATTTGTGATGTTGATAGTGTATATTCCGCCAACAGATATAGGGAACAATGCATAGAGGACTAGCCAATGTACCAATAATAGTATTCATGAATTTATAAGAGAATAATGCCTTATGCCCACATTCATGAAGAATCACAAAAAAGCGAAATAGGGATAGACCTAAAAATACTTCTATAACCCAGTACAAAGGAGAAAAATAAGTTGTTTTCGACAACAAGAACAAGCCAATACAAAAACAAGCTATTTCTGCTAAGACTGTGATTATTCCATGAAAATTGTTTGCTTTTAAAAAACCTTTTTTGGCTATTTTTTGAGCAATTGATGTATAGTCTTCTCTCAACATAATTCCCCCTAAATTCGATATTGTTTTGCATTTATTAGTAATTAAAGAAGCATTTTTTGAGATTTTTATGGCGTTTGGTAAAGAGTGAATCTAGAATTATTTTACCAATAGTTCTGTCTAGAAAATTGCCAAATCCTAAACTAAAATCAATTTTATCTGTATAAATAGTTTTGTTTCCTTCTGGCTCAAAAAAATGGTAATGATTCAAGTATTTATAGGGAAAACCTACTTTCATAGCATCAGCAAAAAACTCATTCTTTTCATAAGCTATTATCTCAGTTTTCCAATACATCCAAATAAATAAAAAGCGAAAGTTAAATTCAATCATTGAACCTAAATTCCATTGATCGTGTTTGTTAATCCAACGCACTGGATGGGGAAAATGTTTTTCAAAGCCATGAGGAGATGCACAAAAATTAAATACTTGATCTACAGGTGCATCAATTTTAATTGTTTTTTTGTATTTCATATTGATTACAATTGATTTGATCAAGGATAGTCTTGATAACTGAAATCTTGATTTGGGGTCAGGTAATCTTCGTGTAACTCTTAATTAAGAGTATTAAAAACTCTCCTCTTTTCGGGAGAGTATTTTGTTTAGAAAAACTAAAACTAATCGAGATATAACTTTAGTTTATCAACTAAATTATGGATTTGAGATTTACTCAATATCGAGTAATGATTCCCTGCAAGGGAATGTACTTCTATGGGTTGGGCTGAGAACTGGCTCCATCCTAGGAATTCATCTTGCTTGAACTGAGGAAACTTTTTGAACAGAAAATCATAGGCTTGCGATGAGGATTCAGTTGCTTGCAGAAGAGTAATTCGACTTGGGTAAATCTGGGGAGTATAACTGAGGAAAGCTTGAATATTTGCTTTATAAACTTGCAAAATTTGTTTAATTTGCTCCAAGTTGGCATCTGGAGAGATAATTGCTGCTTGCTTTGCTGATTCTAAGATGTAATTAAGTTGTGTTTCCGGTTCTAGTTGTTGTAATTTATCCTCACAGATGGGTATTGTTTTACCGAAATTACCTCCTAAATCTTTGGCAACCAAAACAGCAAGCATTGCATCATCTATATCTGACTGTTTTAATTGAGCTATAGGTGCTTGAGTGTCAATTAAAGCTAGTAACGCCACCTGTTCGCCCAATGAGTGCAACATTTGTGCCATCTCGAATGCTACTAAACCACCAAAAGACCAGCCTCCCAAGTAGTAAGGACCTTGAGGTTGAACCCTACGGATAGATTCTAGATAATCTGTTGCCATATCTTCGATACTAATATGAGGCTTCTGTTTCCCTGTAATACCCCGTGCTTGCAATCCGTAGAAAGGCTGTTCGTTACCTAGATGGTGAGCTAAATCGGCATAACACAAAACATTACCACCAATAGGATGGACGCAGAAAAAAGGTGGCTTTGAACCTTTAGTCTGTATTCCCACTAAGGAAGACCACTGTTGGGTTTCTCCTTGCTGACGGAGAATACTTGCTAATTCCTCAATGGTTGCTCCTTGAAAGAGTGTAGAAAGAGGTAGGTTTTTGGCAAATTTATCTTGAATATGAGTCATCAACTGTACAGCTAGCAGAGAATGACCACCAACTTTAAAGAAATTATCTTGCACGCCCACAGGATGAACCTGTAAAACTTCTTCCCAAATTTGTACCAATTGCATTTCTAAAAAATCCCGAGGTGGAACAAAGTTCCTGTCCTTACTAAAACTGGATATATCTGGCGCAGGAAGAGCCTTGTGGTCTACTTTGCCATTAGAAGTGATTGGCATTTTCTCCAAGATCACAAACGCCGACGGAATCATAAAATATGGTAATGTTTCTGCTAGGTGATTCCGTAGCTCTGTAACAGTAATGCCGGGATTTGTAGGTACTATGTAGGCTACAATTTCTAAATCATCCGAGCGTAGTTTTTTCGCAACAACAACGGCTTCATTAATATTAGCAAGTTTGAGCAAATGGTTTTGAATCTCACCTAATTCTACCCTAAAACCGCGTATTTTCACTTGATGATCCATCCTGCCTAGATGTATCATTTCGCCATTAGGTAAGAGTTTTGCTAAGTCTCCCGAACGATAAATACGCTCTTGGGAATTATAAGGGTTTTGCACAAACCTTTTCGCTGTCAGTTCATCCCTGTTGAGATATCCGCGACTGACACCATCTCCACCAACACATATTTCTCCCGGTACACCCACAGGGAGAAACCGTAACTGAGAATCCATAATATATGTTGTGGTAGTGGGTATAGGAATACCAACGTTACAAACGTTTTCCTCTATTTCCCGTTCAGTAATTTCCTTGAAGGTGACATGTACTGTGGTTTCTGTGATTCCGTACATATTAATTAGCTTGACATTGGGATATACTTGTTTCCAAGCTTTAAGTTGAATGGGATATAGTGCCTCACCTCCGAAAATGATGTATCGCAATGCAATATCTACTTGCGGTTGTTTTAGGCTTTCCTGCATCAAGCTATAGAAGAAAGTCGGTGTTTGATTTAGAACAGTTACTTTCTCGCGGATAAGTAATTCCAGAAACCCAGAAGGATCTCTAGTTAGCTCTTGGGGTACCACGATTAATTTCCCACCATACAGCAATGCACCATACATTTCCCAAACAGAGAAATCAAAACCATAATAATGGAACATTGTCCAAACATCGCTGTCAGTAAAATTAAACTGCAACTTATCGTTTACCAAAAGTCGAACAACATTTCCATGTTCCAATAACGCTCCTTTTGGTTTACCAGTAGAACCAGAGGTGTAGATACAGTAAGCTAAGTTGCTAGGAGTAGTTTTGTTTGTGGGAGGATTTGCAGGTTGTGCAGTAATGCTTTCCCCATCAGTATCTAAGCATATCAGAGATGGAATTTGTGGTGGCAGGCATTTAACTAAAGCTTGAGTGGTGATTCCATAGGATACTTGAGAATCTTCAACCATGAAATCAAGCCGCTCTTGAGGATAATCAGGATCCATAGGCAGGTAAGCACCTCCTGCTTTGAGAACACCCAAGATAGCGACAATCATATCTAATGATCTGTTTAGGAAAAGAGCAACCAAAGTATCTGTTCCTACCCCTTGTTGTCGGAGGTAATGTGCTAGTTGATTGGCGCGAGTTTCCAGTTCCCAATAAGTTAGATGTTGATTTCCATAAACCACCGCTATATTGTTTGGAGTTTTACTTGCTTGTTCCTCAAATAATTGGTGAATTGTCTTCTCTTCAGGATAGGAAGCTTGTGTTGAGTTCCAAGTAATCAGTTGCTGATGTACTTCTTTTTCACTTAAAACAGTGATATCATCAATCTTTTGTTGAGGATTAGCAACCATTTGTTTGAGAACTATCTGCAAGTGGCGCAACATTTGTTCAATAGTCCTGACATCAAACAAGTCACTGTTGTATTCCCAGTATCCTTGTAATCCTGACCCTGTTTCTTCCATGGATAGAGTTAAGTCGAAAATTGCTGCATCTCTGTCCAAATTCATGGAAGATATGCTCACACCTGGTAAATTGAACTCACCTAATGGGGCATTTTGAAACACAAAACAAACCTGGAACAGAGGGTTATAACTTTGATTTCTTTCTGGACAGAGTTTTTCGACTAATTTTCCAAAGGGTAAATCTTGGTGAGCAAAAGCATCTAAAGCAACCTTTTTGATCCGTTCCAGCATCTCTTGGATTGTGGGGTTCCCCGATAAATCCCCACGCATTACCAAGGTATTGACAAAAAAACCAATTAATAAATTCAGATCGCTGACATTACGGTTGGCAATTGGAGAACCGACTAGAATGTCCTTTTGACGGCTATAGTAAGAGAGCAGAATCATAAAAGCAGTCAACAATGTCATATACAAGGTGCCTGCCGTTTGTTGACTTAGCTGCTTCAACTGCTGCGTCAATTCTTGATCGAGTTGGAAGTATAGCAAAGAGCCGTGAAAAGTTTGTACTGACGGACGGGGTCTATCTGTGGCCAGTGTCAGCAAATTAGGCGCTCCTGTGAGCTGTTGTTGCCAGTAGTTGTATTGTTCCTCCAGCATTTCATTGGTTAACCACTGACGTTGCCAGTAAGCATAATCAGCATATTGCAGTGATAGTTCTGGCAGTGGGGAGGGTTGTCCAGCGACAAAAGCTTTGTAGAGGGTGGCTACCTCTTGAATCATAATCCCCATTGACCAAACATCTGAAATGATGTGGTGGATTGTCAGCAACAGAACATAAGACTCGGAACCTAATTTTAGTAGTTTAAACCTCACTAAGGGAGCAGTTGCCAGGTCAAATGATTGTCGCACTTCTTGATTAGCTAACCATTGAACTTTTAAAGACTGTTCGCTTTTAGTTAACGGTTGCAAGTCTATCACTAACAAAGGTACGGTTACAGCCGCATCGATTACCTGTACAGCAGAACCATTTACCATTTTAAAGCTAGTACGCAGAATTTCGTGACGCCGAACAATTTCAGCTATACATTTTTCTAAAACAGCTAAGTTAAGATTACCTACAATTTGACGAGCGACTGAGATGTTGTAAGTGGAACTCTTAGCTCCTAGTCGCTCTAAGAACCATAATCCTTCTTGAGCAGAGGTTAGAGGAATTTCTCTGTCCCGTGAAATGGTGGGAATAGAAATAGAGGAAGTAAGTTTGAGTTGATTGTGCTGATTTAGTGATGCCAGAATAACTGCTTTGTGTTCATTGAGGGATTCACGTATTTCTCGCGTTAGCACTTCTTTAACAGCGCGAACATGGAGTTTTTCTCCTTCAGCCGACAACTTAATACCACGTTCTGACAATTCAAATAAAAGTTCATTTAGGTTCATAAAATAATTTCCTCCATATTTTCAGCAAAGTTATCAGAGGCAGAGATTGACAGGTTAATAGTTGTTAAAGCAAATTGCATGAGTACTAAATCTGCTAGTTGTTCAATCGTCATTCCTTCCATAATTTTTTCGATTGCTACATCTACTTCTAATTCCTTAACAAAGCGATTTTTAAGCTCCATGGCAGTTAAGGAATCCAGTCCTAGTGCATTTAAAGCTTGTGTCGGTTGTAGTTTATGTGATGAGTCAAAACCAAGAACTTTGTTTAAATGCTCTTCAATGTAATTTATCAGCAGTGCATGACGTTCTTTAAGGGGAGTAATTTCTAATTGTTGTCTAATACTGAGATTATGACTTTGTGTCTCCAGTAACAAATTTACTGATTTTTCATTTGCAGATGTGGTGCTAACATGATGCTGATATCTTTCTACTAGAACTTGTAACAAGTGTGGCAATAATTCTATCTGTTCGGGTGAAAAATTTCCCCTCTCTTCTAGCATCCGTGCTAGTTGCTGGGTATCAAATTGATGTATATAACTAGCGATTGTATCTAATTGTTTTTCGTTTGTATTGTCCCCATTTGTATTAGATTCATTTTTAGTTCCCTTGATCCAATAGCGTTGTCGTTGAAAGGGATAAGTGGGTAAAACTACCTTACTACGGGGATAATCTCGGTTAAATCCTGACCAATCAATTTTGACTCCCTGCACATATAACTTTCCTAAACTATGTAGTATTTGCTGCCAGCCTGATTGAAAAGCACGCAGAGAAGGCAGCCAAATTCCTACTTCTTCTGGCAAACACCGCCTTCCCATCCCTAACAAAATTGGCTTGGGTCCGATTTCTAAGAAGACATCATAACCTTCTTGGTGCAAGGTCTCCATACTTTGGGCAAACTTCACTGGTTGGCGTACATGATTTACCCAATAGCTTGCTGTGGCAATACTCTCGTCTGCGGTACTTCCTGTGACATTTGATATCAGTGTCATCCGTGGTTGATTGTAGGTTATTTGATTCGCTACTGTTTCAAACCACCCCATCATCGGCTCCATCAAGGGTGAATGGAAGGCATGGGATACTTGTAGTTGTTTGATCTTAATTCCTTCTGCTTCTAAGATTTCCTTAACTGTCCCAATGGCTTCTGCTGCACCGGAAATCACAATACTTTGGGGTCCGTTGATGGCGGCTATTGCAACTTTTTCTGTGTATGGGGCAATCAATTGATTTACTTTCTCTAATGATGCCATCACAGCTACCATCTCCCCTCCGTCGGGTAACTGCTGCATTAACCGTCCCCGATGAGCAATCAGTTTTAATCCATCTTCTAAACTAAATACCCCTGCTATTGTTGCTGCTACATATTCTCCTACACTATGACCCATAACTACATCTGGTTTTATGCCCCAGGATTGC
>JAAUYD010278763.1_pt1 | contig 13026 bp, 11 predicted proteins | sample 7278101 | NCBI WGS metagenome assembly JAAUYD01 (sample SAMN14350128, study PRJNA611818) | marine sediment metagenome | isolation source: surface marine sediment (0.6m) | place: French Polynesia: Moorea | collected 2018-08
GAAGTTTCGGCTAAGCGCGAACAGTGTTATAAGAATATAGCTGATAACTGATAGCTGATAGCTGATAGCTGACAAACTAGCTAGTTTTATCGAAGGTGCAAGATGTGAGTAATGCCTACCCTATAAATTTTAGAAAGACAAATTTTTTAATTTACCTTCTTTAATTTGTAATAATGCTGCTCCATTAACCTTAGTGTTAATTCCTTGAAAATTAAGTATAACCTTTAACGGAACATCTTTAACAAGCTCAAGTTTTTTAATCCAGTTACGCTGACCATTATCACTCAATTGAATCCATTTAGGAGAATATTGATTACCAGCAAAATCAATAAGTCTTACATTTTTTCTAGGTTCAACAATAATACTTTGATCTTGTGTTAAAGTTGTCAATAAAACAGAGCAATTCAAGTTTTCACCTGACTGTTTGCACCCTGCAAACTGATAACGAATACCATTAGTTTCGTGGGTAGGCATTGCCTTGTCACTAATTTGTTTATTATGATTAGATGGGGATAAAGGAGAAGCTTGAACTACAGAAGGATAAGCCAAACAGAAAAGAGTAGAACAAGCAAATACAGGAAGAGATTTGAACAATGTAGGGATATTCATTTTCTTTTCAATACCAGAAGCTAATAACAATTTTTCATAAGATAATACAAGAGCTAAAAAAAAGCTAGGTAAAACTTTATATTAACTGGTTAAGATTTTATTAAAATTAGTTAGCGTTAACTTTTATGAAGGTAATTATATCTATTTAAGTGATAAATGCTTTAAGCTGTTAACTTATTAACAACTGTATCAAACCTCATCATTATCCCTTCGACTTCACTTAGGGCTAAGTTCAAACTCAAATTCCTACCCTTTGAGAAGATTTTAAGTTATGCTAATAAATTAGTGAGTATGTAGTAGGATCTTATGGCAATTGACAGTAGCGAATACCGCCAACGTAGAGACAAATTGATGCAAAAAATTGGTCAGGGAACGGCCATTTTTCGCACCGCACCAACATCAGTAATGCACAACGATGTAGAATATATTTTCCGTCAAGATAGTGATTTTTTCTATTTAACAGGATTTAATGAACCCGAAGCGGTAGCGGTACTTGCGCCTCACCATGAAGAACATCATTTTATTCTATTTGTACAACCCAAAGACCCGGAAAAAGAAACATGGACAGGTTATCGGTGTGGGGTAGAAGCGGCTAAAGAAAAGTACGGTGCAGATATTGCTTATCCCATCACAGAATTAAACGAAAAATTACCCGACTATCTCAAGAAAGCAGATCGTATCTATTACCATTTAGGACGAGATAAACATTTTAATGAGGTTATTTTATCCCATTGGCAACGGTTGATGGCAACCTATCAAAAACGAGGCACTGGACCGGTTGCGATTGAAGATACTAGCCCTATTTTACACCCTATGCGACAGGTTAAAAGTGCTTCAGAATTGGCTATGTTACGTCAAGCAATGGACATTTCTGCTGCTGCTCATAACCGTGCTAGAGAATTTGTTAAAGTAGGCCATTATGAGTATCAAATTCAAGCAGAAATTGAGCATACGTTTCGTCTTCATGGTGGAATAGGCCCAGCTTATCCTTCTATTGTCGCCTCCGGTTCTAATGCTTGTATTCTTCACTATATTGAAAATAACCGTCAGATTCAAGATAATGATTTATTGTTAATTGATGCGGGTTGTTCCTATGGTTATTATAATGGAGACATTACCCGAACCTTTCCAGTTAATGGTAAATTTACAGGGGAACAAAAAGCCATTTATGAGTTAGTATTAGAAGCGCAATTAAAAGCCATTGAAGAAGTGAAACCAGGAAAACCTTATAATGAGTTTCATGATATGGCTGTTTGCGTTTTAGTAGAAGGATTAATCGATTTAGGTTTATTAAAAGGTGATTTAGAAGAGATAATTAAAGAAGAAAAATATAAACCTTTTTATATGCACAGAACTGGTCATTGGTTGGGGTTAGATGTACATGATGTTGGCGTTTATAAAAAAGACGAAGAAAATTGGAACCCCCTAAAACCTGGTCATGTGTTAACCGTTGAACCTGGTATCTATATTGGAAAAGAGATTAAACCCGCCGAGGGACAACCAGAAATTCCTGAAAGATGGCGGGGTATTGGTATTAGAATTGAAGATGATATTTTGGTCACAGAAACAGGCAATGAAGTCTTAACCGCTGGGGTTCCTAAAATGATTGACGAGATTATTTAGTCTGTTTGATAAGTCTTGATAAACTGCTCAAAAATTGGCAAAACATCACCAGAAATCTCATGGCCCATAGGAAACTCATGATATTCAACGGTAGCATCAATAGCTGTTAATTGTTCCCTCGCTTTTTGTGCCATTTCCAAAGGAACAACCATATCTTGTTGACCATGAATAATCAAAACAGGAGGCGTAGGAGAGGATAATTTTTGGGGTTGAAACTGTAAATAACCGCTTAGACTACAAACACCTGCTAACGGTAAATTAATGCCTACATCCAACGACATTGCACCCCCTTGAGAAAACCCACTTAAAATAGTACGAGATAAAGGAATACCCGTATTTTCTTCTAAGGAAAGTAACCACTGTTTTAACAACTGACGACTTTCTTCGATGCCTTCATAGGCACCCGTTTCTAAAGCATACCAAGCGAGTCCCCCAGGAACTTGTGGATGAGAAAAAGGGGCATTAGGAAACAAGAATTGACAGTCAGGAAGGGTTAACATAGAGGCTAATGAGGCTAAGTCTTCGGCATTAGCACCCCATCCATGTAACATGACTAAAAGGTGTTTAGGATTGCTATTTTGCGGTTGAATGGAAATGGTTTCTAAAGACATAAATTTGCTTAACAATTAACTCTTAATTCCTTTAAGTTCCCACTTTCCTCCATCAAATATTTCCAATAATTGTTGATGGTATTGGCTTAATGTGGGTCGATGGCCGACACTAATATAAGTGGTTCCCATGTGGGATAATTCTTGATACAATCTTTGTTCATTTTTTACGTCTAACGCACTGGTGGCTTCATCTAGAATAGCATAACGGGGTTTAGTAATTAAAATGCGAGCAAAGGCTACTCTTTGTTGTTCTCCTAATGATAAAACATTTTCCCAATTTTCTTGGGCATCAAACCCCTCAAATCTTTCTGCTAAGTCGGGTAAATTAACCGTTTTTAACACTTGGTTTAATTGTTGATCTGTGATGTTATTTTCGAGATTGGGATACAATAATTGTTCCTTTAATGTGCCTAAAATCATGTAAGGTTTTTGGGGTAGAAATAAGATCTCTTCAGCCTCAGGACGATAGATTATGCCATCTCCAGAATTCCATAACCCTGCGATCGCTCTTAACAAGGAACTTTTTCCAGTTCCACTAGCTCCCATAATCAATAAATTGTTATGATTACTAACATTTAAAGAAACATTTTCGATTAAGGTTCTTTCAGAATTGGGCGGATGTAGGGTAATATTTTCTAAAGCTACATCAGGAGATTCTTGGGTATGAATAAAGGTAGTTTGTGTCTTTTCTTTTTTAAAGGATAAAGGATTTAATGACTCATAAAATTCCCCTAAACGGTTAATACTGGCAGCAAACTCCGTAATACCTTGAATCTGATTAGTAATTAAAGAAAGCGCACTTAACACTTGACTAAATGCCACACTTGCTTGTGCGATCGCCCCAAAGTCTAATTCTCCTTGTAAATATAAAGGAGCAATAATAAGATAAGGAATTAAACGGGTAAAATAATTGTATCCTAATTGAAATAAAGTGATAATTGATTGCCAAATAATTAATAAATCAAAGTTTTTAATGGCTTCAATTAATCTTTCAACAACTTGTTTTCTTTCTAAAGATTCTCCTCCATAAAAAGCAATGGATTCTGCATTATCTCTCACCCTGACCATACTATAACGAAAGTTTGCTTCTAATCTTAATTGGTTATAGTTAATACTAACTAAACGACTTCCTACCCCTAACGCAACGGCTGTGCCAAAAATAGCATAAATAAGCAGTCCCCAGGTGAGTTCTTTGGAGATAGTATATAAGATAGCTGAGAACGATAATAGGGTTAAAATTGAGTCAAGAATATCCAGTAAAAAATCAAGGGTAACAGTGGTAAACGATTTAATATCTTGAGTGATCCGTTGATCGGGGTTATCAACTTCTGTATTAATAGCGTTAGAATCTAATTCATAATAAGCCCGATTTTTAAAATAACGGTTTAAGAAGTGTTCTGTTAGCCATTCTCGCCACATTAAACCGAGTTTTAGCCTGGTATAACGGTAGATAACAATAATAGGAATTGCAGCGACTAATACTAACCCATAAACAATCATAAATTGCCAGAAAGTATCAGCATTTTTTTGATTTAATGCAGTATCAATAAAACGGAAAGCATAACTTAAAATAACATTTAAACCGTTAACTACTAAGAGTAGAAATAACAACAATCCTAATAGTGACCATTGTTTCCATTTATCCCCTACTTTTGATTTTTGGGAGACAAATATAACTCCACTAATAATAATAACAACAATAGCAATATAAGGAAAACTCGATCTTAAAAACCCATTAACACTTGTTACCAACCCACCAGCAACGGTTCCAAAAAAGTCAGGAAAAATACGATTCGTTAATAAGGTTAAGCCAATGGTTAAAAAGAAAGCTAAACTAACAACTGTAAGAACCAAAACCCCAATAAGTCCTAAAAATATCCAGGTATTTTTAGTGATATATTGAACTCTTGGGGACTCAATTATATCTGTTGACTCCGTGGGAAAAAAATAGGGTTGTGCTGTTTCAATAAAGTGGCGAACCAGTTGACGATTAAATTGAAAACGAGTTTGAGGCATTTTGTTATTTTAATTCAGAGAAAGTCAGCCTATTTTGCAATCAAATCTGACAGGGATAGTAATCATTATAATATAATAGCTTAATTAGCTGATGATAATCTAACTTTAAGGGTACGTTTTACTATTTTGGACAACCAAGGGTCTTTTTGTTTAGATTGAATAACAACCCACACATTTAAACTAATACAAACCGTTGCTAAAGCAAGTAAAATAAAAGTGGGAGCTTGGATAACTCCAACGATCCACCAACTAGCGACATGAAGGGATAAAATAATCGCTAATAGGGTCGCTACCGTCACAGAAGTTAATAAATGAATACGAGTGGGTTTAACAACAATAAAAATTAAACTTAATAAAGTCGCTAACAAATTGGCAGGGACTAAAAAAGTGCAGATACTAACACAATTATTCCGAGAAAATTCACCAAGAAGGATAGGATCAAACATCAATGTAACCTGATAGATAATTAAACAAAGTGTTTTAATGAGATGCCTGGCATTGTATCATATTTTCACTCATCTTCTGGTCAATTATCTTGCAAAATATATCCTAAGTCTGTCCACTTCTAACATTTTCAATGATTCTTATACTAATTTATCAATGATTTTTATAATATTAATAAGTGAATCAATTTACTCTCGTAAAAAAGCAGCATCGACTTCAGGAATAGAAGGATTAATACTAATACCTGAGCCTAATTCAAATCCAGCCGGTGTCGTTAAACGGGGTCTAATTTGACAATACCAATGTAACTGAGGTTCTTCTGCTTTATAACGGGCTGCTGTATTGATAACATAATTATAATCAGGGTTATTTAACTTATAATATAAACGACTTAAACTATCTTTTAAAATAGTTGCAAAAGCTGTTTTTTCTTCAGCCGTAATACTGCCAAAATCTGCTTGATGCTCTTTAGGCATAATCCAAATTTCACAAGGAAATTCAGCAGCATAAGGAACAAAAGAAACAAATAAATTATTCTCTAAAATTACTCTAATTTTTTCATTCAATTCAAACTCTAAAATATCACAATACACACATCTTCCCCAATGATCAAAATAACGTTGAGCTTCTGCTTCTTGAATTCGACGATGACTGGGAACAATGTTACTAGCAATGATTTGAGAGTGAGGATGTCGTAAGGAAGCTCCTGCACCTTTTCCGTGATTACGAAAGATAATTACCATCATTATTTCTTTATCTTTCATCAATTTTAAGTACCGTTGATGATAGGTTTCAATAATAGCTTCAATTTCGGGTATGGAGAGGGTAGCAATCGTTTGATAATGATCAGGACTTTCAATAACAACTTCGTGATGACCATAACCAGACAGACTCATATAAATTCCTTCAAGATTCCGTTGAGGATTTTCATGAAAGTTTAAAGCAGGAAATTTATTGGCGACAACCTTAGTTTGCCATAAATCTTGTTGATAATCTTTAATCTCTAAGAGAATTTTCTCAGATTCTTTATAAATTTGTAAGCAAAAGGGACAATTTTTTTGAGAGTGGTTATCAGAAGAAAGAGCTTGATTACTTTGTTGAAAATCTTGAGGTCTTTTGCGACGACTTGGGGCATAAATCACCCATTCCCCTGTCACTTTGTTAAGACGAATTTGTCCAGTTTCCATAAATAATTAAAAATAAGAATAATAATTTGTAGCTAATTACACCATCATAGGGGATGGTTCCTAAAGGAACTGTTAGTTATGATTCATTTCTTAAAAATACGAACAATTTTCAAATTTCTATATACACTAGGGACAGAATAAATAAACAAGCATCAAAACCCTATTCCTGATTTGGCCATGACCTATACCACTCAACAACTTATCCGTATTCTTGATCAAGAATTAAAAGCCACCTGGAGAGGAGAAAGAGTTATTTTATCTTGTCATAAGCGCATTAATAACCCCGTAATTGCCAAAGCACTCAATACCGATAAAATGAATCAAGTGTTTGCCTATCAAGATTTTCGTCGTCAAATTCATAAATATCAAATACAACAGAGGGTGTCTGGAATTATTTGGCGTACCTGTACTTATCAAGGGCAATCTATCAGGTATCCTGAATTACATAACCAACTCATTGCGGTTCCAGGGGATAAAGAAATATTAATAAAACATAAAGAATCTGTGATCAATTATTGGTGGAAAATGACTCAAGGCATGAAATTTTGGTTATCGGCCCACCGTCGTCGTCCCATTGCATCTGATTCAATACAAGACTTGATTGATGAGGTGGAATGGGCTGAAATTGATGCAGCCAGAACCGAATTATACTTAGGATTATGTTGGGGAAATCCTCAAGAATATCAATATCAATGGGCTAAACCTGACTCTGGATGTCATCGTATTATTGCAGCAGTGAATGAACCGAGTTCTATTAAAGTTTAGTCAGGATTGGTCTTTTCTCAATCTAATTCTAGCTTTAACATCACAGTACATTATTAAGTTAAACAACAAATTAGTAAATCCTCTCCTCGTCTTCCCATCCCCCAGTCTCCCCATCAGTCTAATCTAGTAATTTAGATGCTTAACAGCTTATTTTTATGAGCTTATACCAAATCTCAAAAGTTATTAGAGACTTAAGTTGTTATCGCAAGGGGGAAATCTTATTTAGAGATATGGAGAAAAAAGGATTTAACCCTACACCCTACACCCCACACCCTACACCCAACATTTAGATATCTCTAGTTATTTTTGAGAACTGGCCTTAGGTGAGAAACGCTATAATGGCTTATGTTATTGGGCTTATTCGTTAAACTCTCTCTACCATCGCTGTCATCAGAGAACCTATGGCAACTATTCAATGTTCTAACCCTGAATGCCAAACTATCAACGCTTCAGAGAACCGAGTGTGCGAAAAATGTGAAACCCCTCTACTCAAGCGATATCTACGGCCTTTAGGGGACTGGGTAAAATCCTTGGAAGAAGGACAGTGGGTAGATGAACGCTATTTAGTGATCAGCCATCAAGTTGTCTTAGATAGTCAACCCGCAATTTCCCCTGAGTTTAGCGAAGACATTCCCGAGAAAATTAGAAAATATCTTAGGTTATTTCCTTATCGTCTCCATTTACCGCAAATCTATACTTACTATCATTCTTCTCAAGAAACTGACGATCAAGGGAATGAAATTGCACTACTTGAATATGGAACCATTCCCCTTAACGAGTCAGGAGAACCCCGTCACCCCGAATTATTGCCCCCCTTAACAGAAATTTGGACCCAAACCAATGATAATCCCCTACGACAATTAAACTGGTTATGGCAAATGGTTAAACTGTGGCAACCCTTAGAAGGACAGCAGATGGTTTCCAGTTTACTTGATCGCTCCCTAATTCGAGTCAATGGGGGGTTAATTCAATTATTAGATTTTCATCGAGACGAACATAATTTTCACAGTGTCAAAGAATTAGGACAAATCTGGTTATCCCTAATAGAAGGAACCTCCCCCCTGATTGTAGATTATCTTCAATCCTTGTGTGATTATCTACAACGGGGCAAAATTCCCCATCCTGAATATCTTTTAACCTACTTTGAACCCGCTTTAATTGAGTGTGGACAATGGTATGAAAGAAAATACCAGATTTTCACTCTAACCGATGCAGGGCCAACCCGGGATCATAATGAAGACGCTTGTTATCCTCAAGCTGGAGAACTGATAGAACCCTCTGCTGAGGAACCTAACTTTACCATTGTCTGTGACGGGGTTGGAGGACAAGATGGAGGAGAAATTGCCTCCCAGTTAGCCATCGATACCCTAGTAGAAGAAATTCCTCAACTCCCCATCTTTAGTGAGACGCGCAACAGTCAAGAAGGGTTACAAGACTTAGCAGAAGCGATTAATCTCACCAATAATCGTATTAGTGAACGGAACGATGCAGAACATCGTCAAGATCGACAACGCATGGGAACGACATTGGTTTTAACCTTAGTCCATGACCATGAGGTTTATTTCGCTAATGTGGGAGACTCCCGTATTTATCGCATTACCCCTGACAGTTGTCATCAAGTTACCATCGATGATGATTTAGCCTCCAGAGAAGTCCGTTTAGGGTATTTATTTTATCGAGATGCCATTAAATACCCTCAAGCTGGGGCTTTAGTGCAAGCATTAGGCATGAGTAATGCTAAATCTCTTCATCCTAATATTACCCGTTTGATTGCGGATGATGATTGTATTTTTTTGTTATGTTCTGACGGTTTAAGCGATTATGATCGAGTTGATCAATATTGGAATTTGACAATTGCGGGAATTTTTGACCAAGAACAAGATTTACCCACCGTAGGCAAAGAACTCATCCATGTGGCTAATAATAAAAATGGCCACGATAATGTCACAATTTCCCTTCTGTACTGTCAAAGTAAGTTAACCGCTGTTGACCCCACCCCCTTATCTATCACAGAGGTAGAAGCAGTTTTAGACAGTGGAACAGAAGAACCTCAACCTACCATCGATCCCCCTGATGATCCTTCCTCAGACTTAGAACCCACTGACCCCATTGCTGCTAACCAGGAAACACCAGTCGTTAAACAAACGAATATCCCTTTGATTTTTGGGATTTTAGCCATCCTTCTTCTGATTGTTGGTGCAGCCATTTACGGTATAGGACAACTCCTACAACCCCCTCCCACCCCCATCTCCCTACCTTCTCCTTCTCCGGTTCCACCACCCCCTCCTCCTTCCCCTGAGTCTTCTTCACCGCAACCTGGAACATTGATTCAACTGACAGGAGTCCTGTCTTTGTCCGAAACAGCACAAGGCACTCCACTTTATCCCAATCTGCCTCCTGAAAGTATATTACAGATTTTGCCCCAGGAAGACAGTGAAACAGCAATCAAGGTTAAAATTTGTCAAATACCTGCTGGAGATCCCCCTGAAGACCTTTCTTTGAGGGAATTAGAAGGTAAAAACGCTTGGATAACAACCCAAAATCTATCCTCCTCTGTTTATCAAATTTATCAAGGTGAGGTAAACTGTTAACCATCTAAACTGCTAGTTGAGACTGCCGAGGAGTAGGGAGTAGGGAGCGGTGGAGAAAAGCTTTAAGTTGATGATTTTAAACATTTCTATCGATTAGTGGGAACACTTAAAGTTAAGATAGTAGGGAATTTACAATAAAAATTGACCAATTGACCTTGATACCTTCAGCTAACTCTGTGGAAACGAAGGATTTAACCCCCCAATTTGACATTATCGTTGTTGGGTCAGGAGCAGCCGGATTGTACGCTGCACTGTGTTTACCCACTCACTATCGCGTGGGACTGATTACTAAAGATACCTTAAAAACAGGGGCTAGTGATTGGGCGCAAGGGGGAATTGCTGCGGCCATTGCTCCCGAAGATTCTCCTAAGTTTCACCAAGAAGATACCCTCAAAGCAGGGGCGGGTTTATGTGATATTAGTGCGGTGAAATTTTTAGTAGATCATGCAGCCACCGCGATCGAATCCCTCGTTGATATGGGAGTGGGTTTCGATCGCCAAGGGACACAACTGGCTATGACCCTAGAAGCAGCCCATTCCCGTCCCCGTGTGTTACACGCTGCGGATACTACAGGACGAGCCATTATCACCACCCTAACAGAAAAAGTTCTACAACGACCTAACATTGAAATTATAGCCCAAGCGATCGCCTTACAATTGTGGATTGAACCCACAGAAAAACGCTGTCAAGGCTTAAGTGTTCTCTACCAAGGACAGATTCACTGGATTCAAGCAGGAGCGGTTATTTTAGCCACAGGGGGCGGTGGCCAAGTGTATGCTCAAACTACCAATCCTGCTGTTAGTACAGGGGATGGAGTCGCCCTAGCTTGGCGTGCAGGAGCCATTATCAGGGACTTAGAATTTTTCCAATTTCACCCCACTGCTTTAACCAAACCAGAAGCCCCCCATTTCCTCATCAGTGAAGCCGTTCGAGGAGAAGGAGCTTATTTAGTGGATGCCCAGGGGAGACGGTTTGCGTTTGACTATCACCCTTCTGGAGAGTTAGCCCCAAGAGATGTGGTGAGTCGGGCTATTTTTCATTATTTACAACGTGAAACCACTCAAACGAATGTTTATCTAGATTTACGTCCCATTGAACCTGAGCGAGTTCGTCGTCGGTTTCCCAATATTATTCGGGTTTGTCAAAAATGGGGTGTCGATGTGTTTAACGAACCGATTCCAGTGGCTCCTGCTGCCCATTATTGGATGGGAGGGGTTAAAGTAGATTTGAATAATGCGACTTCTATTAATGGCCTTTACGCCATCGGAGAAACCGCTAGTACAGGAGTTCATGGAGCCAATCGCCTTGCTAGTAATTCTTTGTTAGAGTGTTTAGTGTTTGCGGCTCAATTATCAAAACTGAACGTGACTTCCCCAGTCCCTATGAAAAAGACAACAGAGCTTGTAATGAACCATGAAGAACGATGGGAGCAAGAAATCCCTCAAATAAGAGAAATTCGCCAAGCTTTGCCTCAGTTGATCTGGCAAAGTGCGGGTATTTCCCGTAGCCAAACCGTATTAGAAGAAGCCATCACACAAGTTGGCTTATGGCAAAAACACCTTAAATCCTTTTCTATGAGTCAACCTATCCTTAATTTATTACCGGGTCAATCGGTTAAATTACAAGGAGCCACCGCTCAAAATTATTTACGGACTTGTTCTGAAACCCTCAATCTGTTAGATATTGCCGATTTAATGCTCAAAAGTGCCTTATTTCGCACGGAAAGCAGGGGCGGGCATTATCGTCAAGACTATCCTCAGGCTTCTCAACACTGGCAAAAACATACTCTTATTTGTGGCGATCGTTGGTGGAAAGGTGAAATCAATTGAGGAACTCTCCTGCTGAGAGTTTAAGCTATTAATAAGACAACTATTAATTCCTGCTTTAAAACTTATTATTATGATTTACTATCGTTTGTCTCTATTATTATTCATCTGTTTATCTTATTTAACTTGCCCTTCCCTAAGTTTGGCGAATTCCCAGTTTTCTGGTCTTGATGCAATGGAGAAAAAAGAGAAGAAAATTGCCCAAAGCATCAGCAATGATTCTCTATCCTCTCCTGCTGATTCTACCTATGATCAAGCCATGCAAGCAGGGTATAAAGCCACTGAGCAAAAAGATTATCAAACCGCACAAGCACAGTTTAAAAAAGCACTTCAAGCACGACCCAATGATATTTATGCTCAACAAGCTTTGCAAAATATTGAGTTTTATCTCGCTAAACAAAACAATCCCTTTACTAATTTAACTGCGAGTAGTCTCGGTTTATGGATTGGTTTAGCGGTGATCCTTGTAGGTGTTGGGATTGGAATGTGGCTATTGTTACGCCGTTTTTCGGCTTATTCTCAAGATAAATTGGACGAAGAATTATTACAACCCCATAAAGTGGATCAACCCGAATTAGACTCTAAGGTGAATAATAATGAAGAGTTACAGGAAATAACATCGACTCATGTTGAGACTCATTATGAAAATAAATCAGAACCTCAGACCTCATTATTTTCTGCTGAAAATAATCCAATCAAATTAGATCCCTCTACAGAAGTTGTGGTAGAAACATCAGACTCTGAAACTGTTTTACCCATTCAAAAAACTACTCGCATTCCCAGTGGGGATGTGATTGAAACCTTATTAGAAGAATTACAGCAAACGGATCCCAAAAAACGCCGTCAAGCGATTTGGAAATTAGCTCAAATGGCTGACTCAAGAGCAATGAATCCCCTAGTGGATCTAATGATTGATACAGACTCTCAAGAACGTAGTTTAATTTTAGAAGCTCTGTCTCAGATTAGCACCAGGACATTGAAACCCATGAATCACGCCTTAACTCTCTCTCTACAAGATAAAAATCCTCAAGTTCGTAAAAATGCCATTCGAGATTTAACCAGAATTCATGAGTTAATGTCCCAAATTTATCAACTTCTGTGTCATGCCATTGATGATAGCGATCGCGAGGTTCAAGAGACAGCAAAGTGGGCAATTAATCAATTAAATACTCAAATTCCTCCCCGTCTCGATGTTCTTAATGGAGAAGAGACTCCAGAAGTGACTGTGGAACAGTCTTATTCTGAGTGAGCAGCAAAACGGAATAAAACGGATTGAATCGTAATATTTCCTTTGTCTATTAATTACCAGTGTGGTAATCTACTTTTCGGCTTGAGTGAGTTCAAGTAATAGGGA
>JAAUYD010074526.1_pt1 | contig 13020 bp, 9 predicted proteins | sample 7278101 | NCBI WGS metagenome assembly JAAUYD01 (sample SAMN14350128, study PRJNA611818) | marine sediment metagenome | isolation source: surface marine sediment (0.6m) | place: French Polynesia: Moorea | collected 2018-08
GTGGAAATTACCAACGTGGCCGGTGAAAAATATGTTGTTGCGGAAACGGCCATCGTCGTTCTCGATCCTGATTTTTTGAACCGCAACCAGGCGATCTTTGACCGCGTTCGGGCCAACGTCATGGCTATTCGCGGTTTAAATATTATCGCCCCGATTTACGAATCTCGTATGGGTATGATCGATCTGCGTCGATTCCTGCGTGAAGAAGGGTATACAGCAGAGCAGGCGTTTGATGAAACCCAGATTTTGGCGCTGTTTGATCTGGCCCCGCGAGGCGGCAATATTTATGAGGATGCAATCCAGTTCACCTCAACCAATATTTTGGGGTTTTATAATCCAGACACCCTGGACTTGGCCCTCATAGGCAACAGCCGCGATTTAACTATTTTAGATGAATACACATACGCTCATGAAATCATGCACGCGCTTCAGGACCAGCATTTTTCGCTGGGTGATTTGACGGCCGAGGAAGCTCGCCTGGGCGCCGAAAGCTATCTCCCCTTGCGAGCCCTGGCCGAAGGGGAAGCTGAACTTCTACAGGAAATCTACCTCAGTCAAGGGTACATCAGCGAAGCAGACCAGGTTGAAATTTTTAACGAGCTTGAGCGCCTGCCGAGATCATCAGGTCAAAGCGCGGCCGTGGTTGATACCCCGGCGATCATTGTGGAAACGTCAATATTTCCCTATCAAACCGGTTTGGAGTTTGCCCGAACTATTTACAATCAAAGCGGCTGGGAAGGGTTAAACAACACCTGGATCAACACCCCAACGTCCACCGAACAAATCCTGCATCCGGAAAGATACCTGAATGGGGATGTCCCTCAGGAAATTGTGCTCAAACCGGTTAATGGTATTCTGGACGATGGATGGCGCTTATTGGGTTCGGGAGCTCTTGGTGAATTTCATTTGCGTCTGATGCTCGATCTGTGGCTCGATAATGCCGATGTCAACGTCGCGGCTACCGGTTGGGGTGGAGACCAATATGAAGCTTACATTTCTGACACGACCGGGGAGCTGGTGTTAATTTGGCGGCTTGGCTGGGATACACCCGACGATTCCACCCAGTTTGCCAGGGCGTTTGAAGCGTACGCCAGCCGGGCATACGGAGATATTCTCTCCAATCCAACCCCCGAGGCCACCTGTCGTACCACAATTGATGTTATCTGTATTCAACCGGTCGACGGGGAATGGCTGATCGTTCGCGCACCTAACGAAACCCTGGCGGCCGACCTGCTGGCCTCCCAGGCAGATTAATCACGCTCAATGCGGTAGGGTTGAGTTCAATCTCGGCCCTACCACCACATTCTTTACGCCTTCTCCCTCCCCTAACCTATACAACCGATTAAAAAAAGTGCCTTTCCCACAAAGCGGGTAAAATAGAAAGGTCAGACAACAGACAACAGACCTCAGACATCAAAATCGAGTCTGAAGTCTGAGGTCTGTTGTCTAAGGTCTCAATATGAATCGAAGCAGCGACCCAGGATTAGGCCAATGGTTAATTACCACGCTCGTTATCGTTGCGGGTCTGGTCCTGATTTATTACCTCATACAATTTAGCGGTGTACGTGCTTATCTTCCAACCGGATTAGAAATTGCCAACCTCGATGTGGGGAGCATGGATGAAGCGACGGCCCAGCAAGTGCTGACCGATCGCTATCTAAATGCACCGGTGGTCCTCTTTCACGGCGATCAGCGAATCGAGATCGATCCTCAGCGTGATGCGGAGTTTCGACTCGATATGGAATCGATGATGGCTCAAGCGCGCTTCCAAGACGACCAACAGGATTTTTGGTCCGGTTTTTGGGGGTACATGATTGGCCAGCCGGTGGAGGTGGATCCGGTTGACCTGCGAGCGACCCACAATCGGGAAACGCTGCGTGAATCCCTGCGCTTTATCGCCAGTCAATTTGATGATCCGGCCCAACCACCCCAGCCTGTCCCGGCCACGCTGAGTTTTCAATACGGTGAAATCGGCCGGCGCACCAACATCGAAGACAGTCTTCTGGCCATCGAGGCGGCCCTTTACCGGCCGGTCAACCGGGAAGCGACCCTGGTCGTCGAACCGATCGATCCGCCACGCCCCAATATCAATCTTCTAACCAACCTCATTGTAAATAATTTAGAAGGGTTCCCTGGCGTGGCCAGCGTCTTTATTCTCGATCTGGAAACGGGCGATGAAATCGCCATTAACGCTGATGTGGCCATTTCCGGCATGAGCACGATGAAGGTGCCCATTGTGCTGGAGACCCTGCGCGTGTTAGATGCGCCGCCTCAGGGAGATGTGGCCAATTTAATCGAAGAAACGCTCCTTGAGTCGGGTAACTTCAGCGCCAACCTCCTCCTCGATATTATTGCTGGTGAAGATAATGGTTATCTAGGGGCTGATTCAATGACCGCCTCGATGCAGGTATTGGGGCTGGAAAACACCTTCATAGTCACCCCGTACGAGGAGCCTGCCCGCTCGACCAAACAAACGCTGGATACACCGGCAAATTTAAGAAACGATATCACCGCCAATCCGGATCCAAATATGCAAACAACGGCTGAAGAAATCGGCTCCCTGATGGCTATGGTTTACTTTTGCGCTGAAAGCGGCGGCGGCGCACTGGGGGCCGCATTTGACGGTCAAATTACTCAAGAAGAGTGTCAACTGATCGTCGATGTCATGAGCCAGAATTTTATCGGCAGCCTGATAGAGGAAGGGGTACCCAGTGAAACACAGGTTGCCCATAAGCACGGCTGGATCAGCGATACCCACGGAGACGCCGGTATTGTCTATTCACCCGGCGGCGATTACGTAATTGTTATGTTTTTGCACCAAAATAACTGGCTTGAATGGGCGGTGAGCTCACCGCTGATGGCTGACATTTCACAAGCCACTTACAACTATTTTAATTTTGATGCTCCGTTTCTGGAAGGAAGTTAGTTATTGGTTATTAGTTATTAGTATATTGGTGTATTCGTGTATTTGCTGATTGTCGTAATTCAAGGCACCACTTCACATATATGAAAATAACAATATTTCAGCCATCAAGGTTAATCAATATACCAATAAACTAATAAACCAATAACCAATAACCAATAACGATTAACCAACCATCATGAGACCAAGAAGATCTAACCCAATTCTCAAAACCATATGGTCGTTTATTCGCAGCTTACTGCTGTTGGGAGTCGTGACGGCCGGTTTGTGGTGGCTGGGGAACGAAGGATGGTCTTATTGGCAAACCCGATCGATGTTTCCCAACGGGACCACCATTGCCGGTTTGGACGTCAGCCAAACCACACCAGAAGAAGCGGCTCGCCTGATTGGCGACCAGTATGCCCAACCGATCATGGCCCGCTATCAGGATGAAGTGGTTGAAATCAACCCAGGCGATATCGGTTTCACCATTGAACCCGATTTGCTGGTTAAGGCGGCCGCAACTCAAATGAATGAAGTGCCTCATTACGAACGCTTTGGGGCATACCTGATCGGCCGGCCGGTCATGAGCAAAGCCATCAATGTCCCCCTGACAGCCACTCACGATGATGACGCCCTCAACTATATCGTAGGCGTCATGGGAGATATGCTCGATCAGCCGGCAACTCTACCGGTCCTTTTAACCAATGACGGGGAAATTAAAGAAGGTCAAGATGGTTATCGTTTGGACTCGGAACAGGCCAAAACAGCCCTGCAAAACGCATTTTACGATCCCCACGATCGCGTAGCAACCCTCGATATCGTGATGGAAGAAGCACCCGAAATTGACTTTTCATTTCTCGATCAATATTTAAACCAGCTGCTTGAACCATACGCGGGTATCGGTGCGCTCTATATTCTCGATCTGCAAACCGGTGAAGAGATTAAAATCAATGCGGATGTGGCGGTTTCCGGGTTGAGCATCGTTAAAATCGCCATCATGCTGGAAACAATGCGGGCGGTAGATGGTCCCCTCACCTTTGATCAGCAGAAGCTGCTTGAAGAGACGGCGATCTACTCCGGAAATTACAGCGCCAATCTCCTGCTTGATGTGGTGGCCGGACAGGACAACGCTTACCTGGGCAGCGACATTTTAACCCAATCAATGACCAATCTCGGGTTAGAAAACACCTTTATTGTGACCCCTTATGATGAACCGCAGCGGCCGGGAAGATTTACCCAGCAAACCGCGGCCAACAGCCGGGTGGACATCAACCTCGACCCCGATCCGGCCATGCAAACCACTGCGGAAGAGATTGGACAGCTTCTGGGGATGATTTACTACTGCGCCCAGGGGGGCGGCACGCTGATCGCCGTTTATGGGGATCAAATCACACCGGAAGAGTGTCAGCTTCTCATCAATACGATGGCTCGCAATGATGAGGGAAATTTAATACGCTTTGGTGTGCCGGAGGGTGTAACCGTGGCTCACAAACACGGCTGGGCATACAATACCCATGGGGATGCCGGAATCGTTTTATCACCCGGCGGGGATTACGTCATTGTCGAATACCTGTACGGCAACACCGACTGGCTGCCGGTCAGCCTGACCTTCCCGCTTCTCAGAGAAATGTCGCGTACCGTCTATAATTATTACAATCCGGATGAGCCCTATGTCGATCACAAGAGGGCGCAGCGCGTGGCCGGCCGCAATGCAGCTCAAGTTGCAGCGCAAGCGGCCGAGGGTGCGCTGACCAATGAACCGTAGCCGATCGCTCTCACTGCTTCTCTCGGTGATCCTCACCGCGGCCCTGTACGGCCGAGCGATTTATCTCCCCTTTTTTTTTGACGATCTTGATCATATGCCGTTTGTGGCCGCCACCGGCCTGCTTGATATCTGGGGATCGTCCGGTGGATTTCCCTACTATCGGCCGCTTGGGGCCACTATCTGGCGGTTTTTTTTCCAACTGCTGAATGAAAATAATCCGCTCGTGCTGCACGCGTTTAATTTAATACTGCACATCACAAACGGCACGCTGATCGCCCTGATCGTGGCCAAATTCAGCCAAAATAACGAGCGGCTGCGCTGGGCTGCCCCGCTGGCGGCCGCTTTTTTTATCGTGTTTCCCTTTAGCTACCAGGCGGTTCCCTGGATTGGCGCGGTGTATCATCTCCTGGCAGCTTCCCTGATATTAATCGCCGTCTATGCCACCATATCCAGAGTCGATCACCCTTCAAATGCTTATCTTCTGCTGGGGATCGGTGCCGCCTTTTTGGCCCCTTTTGCCCATGAAAACGGGGTTGTCCTGCCGCTTTTGCTGCCGCTGGCCGCATTTCTTTTTCGGCCGTCTCGCTTTAAAATCAACTTGACTTCTCTTTCAATTTGGACCGCCCCCACGGCCGCCTGGCTGATTATCTGGCTGCTGGTGCCCAAAGGGCGATCCGACGGGTTTTTTCCCATTAATTTTGAAGCCGTGTGGCAAAATACCGTTTATTTTCTGCAGGGGTTAACCTTTCCCACGACGATCTTTACCGGCCGTCTCGTCAGTCAGGGGGGATGGCACGATTTTACAACCACCTATCTTTTTGCCGCTGTCGGTATTTTGCTCATCGTTATCGGCTATCAAACCGCAAAAAAACAGCTGCAGCGGATCATTTTGTTTGGGCTGGGTTGGTTTGTTGTTAGCAGCTTGCCGGCCGTTTTTTTGCTCGACTTTGCCTATATTTTGAGCAGCCCGCGCCTGCTCATGATCCCTTCGGTCGGGGTCGCAATCGTCTGGGCCGGCGTCATCTGCGCCCTTTGGGAATCTGTCCGATACAAAGCCATCCTTCGGGCTTTTAGCATCGGGTTAGCCGGCTATATTTTGGCGGCCAGCTCCTGGATGATCGTCGTGCATATGAACCAGCACGAAACCCTCGGCCGTATTTGGCAGCAGGCGGCCGACATTACTGTCGAAGCCAATCGCCCCGGCTTTGATACGGTGCCGGTCTTCGTCAATCTGCCATCCGCCCTGGTCGAACGGCAGCTGTTTTTCCCGATTGGCCACGAAGGCACCGTCTTTATGGTCCCGTATATCCCGCTTGAACGCATCATTGACGGCCAGCTTGGACATCCAGCCTCCGCGGTTTTTCGGGCCTACGAGGATATCCGGCCGCAGCGTGATTACCTGTATGACGTATTGGACAGCGGCCGTGATTGGCCGGAAATCCTGGCCGGCAATCCCCGCGTTGATATTTGGTTAACCGATTACCTTGAAGATGATATTCAGCTCAGGCGGATCGGCAGCTCGATTACCCCCACCCGGCCGACCTTTCCCTTTGTTTTTGCAGAGCTGGACAGCTCAATTTTATTGGCCTCGGCGGTGCAGGAAAAGCAAAACGTCGCGGTGGAAATCGTGTGGCGGGTTGGCGAAACCGCACCACCTTTTGAATGGACCGCCTTTGTGCATCTCCTCGATGACCAGGGTCAATTGATCACTCAGGCTGATGGGCACCCCTGGGGCAACACGTACCCGCTGGGGCAATGGTCGCCTGCCGCCCAACATATAGACCTGCGAACGATAACGATCCCAGAAGGGGCAACCGGTGAGTTGACGGTTCAAATTGGACTGTACAGCAATCTCTCTGGAGAAAGAGCCACGGTCATTTTACCGGATGGAGAAACGGCCGACGCGCTAAAAGTTTCAGTAACAGAAAAGTAAACAAAGCCACTGCGGATTTAATCGATGACTTTTTTCACCCGGCCGACCTCACCCGAAGCCAATTTCACCTTGATCCCGTGCGGATGATCGGCCGACTTGGTGAGGATCCTGGCCACAATTCCCCGGGTTAATTGACCGGTTCGCTGGTGTTGCTTCTGCACGATTTCCACATCCAAACCGACTTGAATATTTTTACGTTTTCGGCCGTCCTGTGCTCCACTATCCATCTCTCATCCCTCGTATCTCGTATCTCGTATCTCGTATCTCGTATTTCGTATCTCGTATTTCGTATCTCGTATTTCGTATCTCGTATCTTGTCTTAAACCATCAGCTCTTTATGCGTTGTCAAACAATCGAGCAGTTTATCCACATCGGCAAAATTGTTGTAAAAATGAGGGGAAATTCGCAAATTATCGTCCCGGCTGGACACGATGATGCCGTCTTTTTCAAGCCACTTCACCAGCAGATCAACCTTGTGCGATCGGATGGCTACCATCGCCCCATGTTTTTGCGGATCAACCGGCGTGACCAGGTTAAATCCCCGCTTCATCGCCCCGGCCTTGATCGCCCCGGTAATCTCCCGCAGGTGATCTTCAATTTTCGCCAGCCCAACCTGCCGGACGAGCTGTAACCCGGCCTGCGCCGCATAGGTGTTGGGCACCGGAGGGGTCCCCGATTCAAAGCGCCGGGCGGTTGGTGAAGGATCGTGCCGGTAAATATCCATGGCAAAAATATTGGCCTGAGCAAACCAGCCGGTGTCGGTGGGTGAAAAACGGTTGATTAACCCCTGGCGCACATACAAAAAGGCCAATCCGGCCGAGGCGCACAAATACTTCAGCACCCCACCCGTCAGGAAATCAACGTCCAGCTCGCGAACATCAATGGGCATCGTGCCCACAGCCTGAAAGCTGTCGAGCAAGACCATGGCCCCCTTGCGTTTGGCGATCTCAACAATCTTTTTGACGTCTTGCTTTACCCCGTTGCGATAGCAAACGTGGGTCAGGCTGACCAGAAGCGTTTTTTCATCGATAATATCTTCATAATACTCGAGGGGGATCGAGCTGCCGGCCGCCGGCACGTGAACGACCTGGGCACCGCGAGCCTCGTTGGCATGCCATATTTGAGCGGTCGTGGGAAAGGCAAAATCATCGACAATGATTTTGTTTCGTTCGCCGCTGAAATCCAGAGCGGTCGCCAAACTCCCTACCGCGGCCGAAACCGAGGTGGTCACCGCAATTTCATTGGGATCTGAATTCAGCAGACCGGCCACCCCGTGCCTGACTGTTTCGTTGCGCTCGACCCACAGTTCCCAGGGAGACCCTTTCTCCTGCCAATCATTCAGATAGCGCTTGTAAGCGTTCATCACTTCAAATGACAGCGCTCCCTGAGAGCAGCTGTTTAAGTAAACCTTCTCTTTAAAAATGGGGAAATGGTCTCGTAAATACATGTAATTGCTAGTTGCTAATCGCTAATGGCTAATAGCTAAGATGCATTTTAGCAAATAGCTATTAGCATTTAGCCCTTAGCTATTGATCATCGTCCTAAATACGCCTTTTTCAGCGCTTCATTATGGCGCAAATTTTCCGCTTTATCATCCAGGACCACCCGGCCGGTTTGCACCACATATCCGCGATCGGCGATTGATAATGCCATATTGGCGTTTTGCTCGACCATAAAAATGGCGGTGCCCTGTTCATTGATTTGCTTGATTAGCTCAAAATTTTGTTCGACCAATATAGGGGCCAACCCCATCGAAGGCTCGTCCATGAGCAGCAATTTCGGCCGGGACATCAACCCACGGGCCATGGCCAACATTTGCTGTTCGCCCCCGCTTAAGGTGCTGCCCAGCTGGGTAAAGCGCTCTTTTAATCGCGGGAAAAGAGTCAACATCTGCTCCAGGTCAGCCTCAATTTCAGCTTTATCGGTGCGCAAATACGCGCCCATCAGCAAATTTTCCTTGATGGTCATATCGCCAAATATGCGTCGATTTTCCGGAACGACCGCCATCCCTTTTTTAATGCGGTAGCTGGTCGGCTGCTGGGTTACATCTTCTCCGTTGAAGAAGACGGTTCCGCTGGTCGGCCGAACAATGCCCAGGGTAGTCTTTAACGTCGTCGATTTGCCGGACGCGTTTCCCCCCAAAAGGCAAACCAGCTCTCCTGGATAAATAACGATATTGACATCCTGCAAGATGTGGATGATCCCGTAATAGGTGTTGATGTTGGTGAATTTTAAGAGTGGTTCCATAGTTAGCTCGCCGCTGTCGCGGCTTTTAGCGGTCTAGCTCGGCGCTGACGCCCCTGTTAGCAGTTAGCTCGGCGCTGACGCGCCTGTCAGCAGTTAGCACGCCGCGGTCGCGGCTTTTAGTTTTTTTACATAAAGATGACACCTCTAATAGTCATCTGTGGTCTGAAGTTTGTGGTCTGATGTCTGATTTCCATCATCCCAGTTCCTCATGCCTGCGCCCAAGGTACGCCTCAATGACCCGTTCATTTGTGGTCACTTCTTCATACGATCCTTCAGCAATTTTTTGTCCGTAGTCCAAAACCGCCACCCGATCTGAAATTTTTCCTACTACATTCATATCGTGTTCAATCAGCAATATGGTGTATCCTTCATCGCGCAGCTGACCGATTAAGTCGGTGATCTCAGCCGACTCGTGAGGATTCATGCCTGCGGCCGGTTCATCGAGCAGCAGAAGTTTGGCATCGGTCATCATCGCCCGGGCAATTTCCAGACGCCGTCGATTGGCATAAGATAAGCTGTACGCCGGCTGATCGTAGCGGTACCCTTGAAGACGAGAACCAAAAAAGGAGAGCTTTTCTTCCGCCATTTGGCGAATCTTTTCTTCTTCCTGTCGCCAGCCGGGCATACGAAATATCGTTGAGAACAAACCCGAGTTTGTGTGACAATACGCGCCCGTCATGACGTTTTCAATCACGCTCATGTTCAAAAATACGCGCAGGGTTTGAAACGTTCGGGCGATGCCGAGCTTGGTGATATCGTGCGGCTGCATGCCCAGAATCGACTCCCCCTCAAAGCGGATATCGCCGCTGTCCGGTTTGTAAATGCCGGTGATCAGGTTGAGGGTGGTCGACTTACCCGCCCCGTTTGGTCCAATAACGCTGACAATTTCCTGCCGGCCGACCTGAATATCCAAATTGTGAATGACCTGCAGCCCGCCAAAGGCTTTGTTGAGATTGGTGATGTGTAACATAGTAAATTAGGGCGGCCCTACGGGCCTGATAGCTCGGCGCTGCGCGCCTCTCAGCCTTCAGCTAATAGCTGAAAGGTCCGAAGGACCGTGCTGACAGGCCGTAGGCCGTGCTAGAAGGCGCTTAATGCGCCGAGCTAAAAGCCGCTGAGCGGCGTGCTAAGTGGGGCGCAGCCCCGCGCTAAATTATCTTTACCTCCGTCTTGCCCAGCAAACCCTGCGGCCGGGCAACCATTAAAACAACCAGCGTCGCCCCAACGACCAGGATGCGGGTCGCCGATGGCTCGACGGCCAGCCTGGTTTCCCAGGAGAAAGCAAAGCTGTATATCGCCAGGCCGAGCAAAACGTGAAACAGATGTTGGCGCTGACGTAAAAACATTGCCGCCAGCAGAAAAAAGATCGCCAGACCGGTGACAATATTGCCTACCAGCTGGAAATTTTCCGGAATCACCAGCCATCCCTGAACAATTTGATTGAGAACTGAACCCGCTTCGGGGAACCCGTTGTCCCAGGCCGGATTGATGGCCGGGACAATCAGTTTGAGCAGCAAGCCACCGACCAGGGTGCCTCCCATCACCAGGGCAAACCGCCTCCACGGCCGCAGCGCGGCATATAAACCGATGATCCCCACGCCATAAAATAACACCCCGGCCGCGGCAATATTGCGCAGCAGCTCTGGCAAAATCGTAAAAATAAACGCCCCCACAATTGAGCCGATCAGGCTACCGGTACCCCCTAAAACAACCATGGCGTATAAATTAATCAGGGTCAAGACGCTGTAGCGCGGGTTGGGCACTACGTTGCCCTGAAATGCGGCATCAACCGCCCCAGCCAAAGCGGCGATCCCGGCCCCGATGGCAAAGGCCAGGAGCTTCATGCGTCGGGTGGGCGTGCCCATCACCTCGGCCGCCAATTCGTCTTCGCGCACCGCGCGCCACGCCCGGCCGATACGCGATCGATTGATATTATTCACGACCACAAAAACGATGATCAGCAGCAGTAAAAACAGGTAGTAATACTGCATCGTTGACTCAAACGTATAGCCGAAGAGGGTGATGTCGTCGAGATTGTTGATCCCGTTTGGACCACGGGTTAAATCAACCGGCCGGTCAAAACCCGGCACCGAAACTCGGGTGGCGGTTAACGCCAGCTGGATAAATACCTGCCCAAACCCCAACGTCACAATCGCCAGATAATCTCCGGCCAGTCGAATTGAAACCGATCCGATTAGATAGCCGATACCGGCCACGATCAACACAATCAGAGGAATACTGACAATTGAGGGGATGGCCAGCCCGTAGGGAATTAATCCTTCGATCTGCACAAATTCAGAGGACATGTAGGCGTATAAGTACCCGGCAATCCCCATAAAAGCGATATACCCCAAGTCGAGCAAACCCGCATACCCAACAACGACGTTTAAGCCGATCGCCAAAATGGCAAAGGTCAAAAAGCGCACGCCAGTGCGTAAAATAAAGGCGTTATCGCCGATGTCAAACAGCTCCAGAAACGCATCGGTCCCGCTGATCACGGGAAAGGCGATCACCAGCAGCAGCACGCCGGTGTAGCGCCACGATTCGGGGATTGCTTCCCAGAGGGCTACCAGGCGGCCGAGTACGCCGCTCCGGCCGCGGACCCGGTCATCTACCTGCGATACCCACTCATCGGTCCCGATTTTCGATTTTTTTTCTTCGTCGTCATCGGGGGGGATAGGGTTGTTGGTTGGATCTGTCATCTATCCCTCTAAACTTTTTTAACAATCGGCTGACCCAGCAGACCGGACGGCCGGATGAGCAAAATAATCAGCAGCAGCACAAAGGCCAGCGCGTCTTTAAAGGTAATCGAGACATAGACGCTAAAAAACGACTCGGCCAACCCCAGGAGCAAACCACCCAGCGCGGCCCCAGGAATGCTGCCAATGCCCCCGATTACGGCCGCCGTAAACCCTTTGAGACCCGCTTGAAAACCCATGGTGTGCTTGATGCTAAAAAAGACGATGCCCACCAAAACGCCGCCGGCCCCGGCCAGCGCGGCCCCGATAAAAAAGGTAACCAGGATCACCTGATTTACGTCAACCCCCATCATTTGCGCCGCGTCCAGGTCCATCGATACCGCCCGCATCGCCCGGCCGAGACGGGTTTGGGTGACAAAATAAGTCAGGGCGAACATCAAAATTAGGGTTACCCCAATCACCAGAAAACGGCTGGCGTGCACCTTCAAATCTCCAATGGCAAAGCTGTTGCCGGTGGCGATCAAAGTGCCGGAACCGTAGCTCAACGGCCGGGGAGAGACGGTGATCTGGGTCAAATTTTGTAATATAAAAGAAACACCCAGGGCGCTAATTAAGGGGGCAATTCGAGGGGCATAACGCAGCGGCCGGTAGGCAAATCGCTCAACGGCCACGCTGACAATTCCGGCCCCAACCATGGCCACAACCAGCATCAAAACAATGATGAGTCCGGTGGGGATCAGCGCCGTATCGTCGACAAAAAACATGATAAATACCCCATACCCCAAATACGCGCCGATCATGTAGATATCCCCATGGGCAAAATTAAGCAGCTTGAGGATCCCGTAAACCATGGAGTATCCTAGAGCGATCAGGGCGTAAACCGCTCCCAAAGTCAGCCCGTTCACGAGGGTTTGAGGGAGGAGTTGGAAGAAGAGTTCGATGGTCATAAGAGGGAGAAGTCCTGAGTGCTGAGTCCTGAGTGCGAAGTTGAAGAGTGTTGACGATCACCAACAAACTCCAACTCAGCACTTTCTACTTAGGACTCAGCACTCTCTACTCAGGACTTTATTCGTCGAGCAGTGAAAATCCACCGTCTTCAATCACAAACAGGGAGAACGATCCCCCGTCAATCTGATTGCCATCGCCAAAGCTGACCGGCAGCCCCAGCGGTGTGGTTTCCAGATCGATGTTTGTCAAGGCATCAACCACGCACGCCCGGCTGATGTCTCCGGCTCGCACACAGCTTTCGATGGCCTCGAGGGCGATAAAGGTGGTGTAGCCGGAAGCGCCGCCAAACGCCCCAAAATCTTCGGTGTACGCGGCCGCATACGCTTCGTTGTACGGGGCCATCGTCGACACGAGATTTGGATCAGGAGAGAAGAAGGTCACATAGGTGCCTTCGGCCGCAACACCGGCCGTTTCGACCCAGCCCAGAGAGAAGCCGCCATCCGGCAAATAGTAAATACCTTCA
>JAAUYD010257667.1_pt1 | contig 13019 bp, 13 predicted proteins | sample 7278101 | NCBI WGS metagenome assembly JAAUYD01 (sample SAMN14350128, study PRJNA611818) | marine sediment metagenome | isolation source: surface marine sediment (0.6m) | place: French Polynesia: Moorea | collected 2018-08
ACACACTGTTGCATGGTTTGCTGGCCATCGCGGGTCTGGACCCCGCGCAGCGCCAGGCCTGGCGCGCCTACTTCGATTACTACGTCTTCCGCACGGGCGAGGATCCCGGCGCTCACCTGCCCGAGGGCCTGGAGGACATCGTGACCCGGCCGACCCCTGAGCAGGAGGCCACGGTCCGCCAGTTCCTGGCGGAGCAACTGAGCAGACGTTCCTGATTCGCTCGCTACGCCAGTAAATTAATTAGGTCAGCCCCGGATGCATGGGGCTCGCGCTGCAGGAGGAAGCAGAGAGGGTGACTACTCACGAGGTGTACGCCTACGGTGTGGTGTCTTCGAGTGCCTTGTACAGGATTCACGGCACGTTCCCCGCGGCCGAGGGCTATGCGGAGATAGCCGATGCGCAGCGCATGACCGGTGGGGAGTCCACGAATTCCTCAGTCGTGCTCGCCCGTCTTGGTGCGCGCGTCAGGCTGGATGGGAACTGGCTTGGTGCCGACGACAACGGCAGGCGCACGAAAGCCCTGCTCACGAGCTATGGAATCGATACGACGCGTCTGCCCCTGAGGGAGGGGTACAGGGGCGTGCAGGAGGTGGTGTTTTCAGCGGGAGGGACGCGCACCATCTTCGGCACCTACGGGCATCTGCTTGAAGCGGCTGACTGGAACACGCCGCAGGAAAGCGACATCGCGCAGGCGAAAGTCGTGTGTCTCGATCCCTTCTTCGAGGCGCCGGCCTCACGTGTGGCGGAGGTGGCTTTCAGCGCCGGTATTCCTGTCGTTACCGTCGACTGCCCCTTCGATGCTCCGCTGCTCGAGGCGACCTCGGCGGTGGTGATCGCGCAGTCTTTCCTGAAAGAGACCTACGGTGAGCGAGACCTCGAAGAGGTGTTTCGTGAGTACCAGGGCGCCACGCAGGGATTGGTGGTGTTTACCTTCGGCGACGCAGGGGGCTGGTACGCGAGGGGAGCTGGCGAGCCCCACAAGTCTTTTGAGTCCTACCCAGTCGACGCCGTGGATACGGCTGGCGCTGGCGATTCGTTCCGCGCGGGCATCGTTTACGGCTGTCTGCAGGGCTGGGAGGACGACGCATCGGTCGATTTTGCTGCCGCTTTGGCCGCCGTGGTCTGCACCCGATTTCCTGGCGTCGTGCACGCACCCACGCGGGAGGAAGTGGCCGAATTCGCCATTGCAGCCGGACGTGGTGACGCATGGGTCTGAGCTACAGGCCTGCGCGTGCGGAAGACGCCGCGCAGTGTATGGATATCCGCGGCAAGACCCGCCAGAACGCGGCCTCGCCGGAACTGCTTCGCTCCTTCGGCGTCACCCTGGAAAGCTGGACCGAGGGTATCCGCAGTGGGAGCCTTCCTGGCCACGTGTGCGTCTGCGAAGAGCGGATCGTCGGCTATTGCTTCGGTTCGCGTGACAGCGGTGAGATCGTGGTCGTGGCTCTGCTGCCGGAGTTCGAGAATCGGGGGATCGGCCGGGTCGTGCTGAAGCGCGTGGTCGAGGAGTTGGCAAGCGCCGGGCACAAGCGCGTGTTCCTCGGTTGCTCGACCGACCCCGAGAGTCGGTCATACGGCTTCTATCGGCACCTGGGATGGCGCCCGACGGGGACCTTCGATCAGTACGGCGACGAGATCCTCGAACTCTTTCCTGCTGCCGGCTAGGGCTCCTCACCCCGGCTGCGGTACACGCCGAAATGCACGAAGGGCGCGAAGGACCTTGCGCCCGGCGAGACGTTCTGGGGCACGGGATGACGCACCGGGGGCACGCTGCGCAGGTAAGCAACGATGGCGGCAACGTCCTCGTCCGTCAGCGTGCCGAGCGCGGCCCAGGGCATGATCGTCGATAGGGGCCTCGCGCTGTGGCGGTCATCGCCCGAGCGGATCGCCTCAGCGATAGCCTCGTCGCTCCATTGGCCTAGGCCCGTGTCGTCGTCCGGCGTCAGATTCGGCGGGTAGACGATGCCCGGACGTGGTTGCCTGAGAGGGTTGCTGTAGGCGATCCCGACGCCGGAGCCGGCCAGCCAACGGGCACGATTCGGTTCGCCAATCAGTGCCCCGTCCGTGTGGCAGGTGGAGCAGCCGAGCAATTGCACCAGGTACTCGCCGCGCTCGGTGGCAGGGGTGGAGTCGCCCGCAGTCGTTTCCGGCGGGACCACGTCCGTGGACGGTATCAGCTCTTCGTAGTCCTCGAGCGGATCGTAAGTGGTTTCCGCGGCATTGGCGGCCGTAAACGCCGCCAGCAGTACCAGCAGCGCCAGCGTGTGCGCCGGGGAGAAACCTCGGAAGTCGAAGCGATCGCGTGGCATAGGGCAACCCACCTTGGTCCGCACGGAGAAAGTACCTCCCATCTTACCCCTATGCGATGCGTGGGTCCTGGTGCCCAAGGGCTCACCGAGATCGCCCTTGCCGCCGGACTGGCGGGTGTGCAGCCAGCACTGCCGGCGAGCACCCGGCGTCGGCCCCGGCGGTATACTGGTGGGATGGACAGACGCCTGCTGATGAAACACCTGCTGGCGGTTTTCGCCACGCTGGCTCACTGGCCCTCCAGGCTCGTTGGCGCTCCCGGGACTGCCCGTGCTCAGGATCCACCCGCGGGGGTGGTCGGTATGCGGATTCCGATCAGAGTCAGGGTGTATCTGTCGCCGGGATCGAAGGGTCTGCGACTGGGGCCTGAGGAACCCGCCTTTCTCCAGGCCATCGATGACGAGCGCGAAGGGCTGCGTTGGATCTACGTGCGCGCTACCCACTAGCTCCGCATGCAGTGGCGTAGTCCTTTTCCGCTGCTCGGGCTGCTGATCGCCAGTGTGTCAGCCTGCTTTACAGCTGTGGCGTCACCTGCCGATGAGACGCACTCGCCGAGCCCTGCGCCGTCGACCATGGCGCTGGACCAGCGTTGTGAGCGGGAGATGGATACGGCGCAGGTGCGAGCCTTGCGCGAGCGTGCGAGCGAACTGCTGCGGCAGAAGGCGGTGTCCGACCCCCCTGCGTGGAGTCGGGCCGTGGCGGCAGCCCTGTGTGCCGCTCGCATGTCGCTGACGCCGGAGCACTTCGCCCTCGTATTCGCCTTCATCGAGAAGGAATCGAGCTTTGTCGCACACGGCCTGCTGCCGGATCAGCCCCACGCCTTGCGCAAGATCGCCTATCCCATCATCGACGACGTGTTTGCGCAGGATCCGCGAGCCTTCGAGCGCCTGATCGGCAAAGGTCAAGCGTCGGAGCTCGCGCCGGTGATGCTGGCGCTGCTGCGCAAGACCGGGATCGCCGATGCGCAAACGGCCCGGGCGACCTTCGATGATTACTACCAGCAGTACGATTGGCATCTGGTGCGTACCGAATGGGATCTCGAACATCAGTTTGTTGATGACATCAATGAGATAGCGCAAACGAACACGGCCGTTGGCTTCCTGCTGCGTACGCTGTTCGATCTGAGGCCGTCGATCCACGAGCGACTGCAACAGCGTTCCCTGTTTCGCACGGTGGGCCCCCTGCAGGTCTCCATCGCCTTTGCGCAACGGACCACGGCGCAGGCCGATACGGCGTACACGGACGCGCAGCTCAGGAAGATGCTCTACACGATCGAGGGGGGCGTGTACTTTGGTACGCGGCGCCTGAAGGGGCTCTCCGCGGTGTATCGTCAGGAATCCTCATTGGATGCATCGGCGGTGCAGTTCATCGCCATTGACTATACGGGGGGCAGATACCGGGCCAGGAACGCTGCCCTGATCGATCAGCTCAGTCGACTCGGTGGCGTGCCCCTGGCGCAGAGCTCGCGAATGTCCTCGGCCGCCGAGTGGAAGCTGTTGCTCGCGCTGGCTGGCGAGCTGGTCGCCGCCGGCGCAGACCTCGGGCAGGCGGATGATGCCTCGGCTATCGCCCAGGCGTTCCAGCGCGACTTCTTCAACCGGCGGCTGGAACAGAGCAAACTGTACAGCTACGTGAAGACGGAATACTCGCGCCGCTTCGGCGAGGCGCCGGCGTATGCGTCGCTGCCGGACACCTGTCGCCACTCCTACAAGGGTGGCTACGTCTGTCTGGACAGTGCTGCTCGTCGCATCGGCGCGATGTTCGAGGAGAACTGCGCAGCGCTGGGCTGCTCTTGATCTGGACCAATGCTGCGGACCCGATCGGTCCGCCGGCGCCGGGAGCTCGACGGATGGAAGGCACACGGAACCGCAGGGCTGAACGGGAGGCGATGGTGACGCTGCAACTCGAGCGGCGTGGCATCGCGGATCCGCGCGTGCTGTCGGCCATGCGCTGCGTACCGCGTGAGGCCTTCGTGCCCGAGGAGTTTCGCTACGACGCCTATCAGGACTCGCCCCTGCCGATCGGCGCCGGTCAGACCATCTCTCAGCCCTATGTGGTCGCCCGCATGATCGAGTTGGCGCAGATTGCGCCCGGCGATCGGGTGCTGGAGGTGGGTGCCGGCTCGGGCTACGCCACGGCGGTGATCAGCCGTATTGCTGCGAGCGTGTACGGGATCGAACGACAGGGTGCCCTGGTGGCCGGTGCTCAGCGGGCCCTGGCTGGCCTCGGCTACAGCAATGCGAGTGTGATTCATGGCGACGGACTGCAGGGGCTGGATGCACAGGCGCCTTTCGATGCGATCATCGTCTCCGCCGGCGGTGAGCTGCCGCAGGCACTCAAGGAGCAGCTGGCCCCTGGCGGACGACTGGTGATTCCATTAGCCGTTGACGCTCACCAGGTGCTGACTCGCGTACGACGGCTGGCGGAGGATGACTACGAGATCACCAGCCACGATGCAGTTCGCTTCGTGCCGCTGCTGCCAGGCATCGAACGGCGGTTGGGAGATCCCCCGGCCGGGTAGTAGGATGTGATCATGTCGAGTTTTCGCCGCCGCGTCGTCGTTCACTACCCGCTGGAATCGGGTCGCCTGGTCATTCGCACGGAGCACGACTGGGATCGTGACATAGAGGCCGACGAGGTCAGCGCCGATGGCACGCGCTACGCGTTCTGGCTGCAGGCGGAGCGGCCGTGGCTCTACTTCAAGCCCTGTATCGTCGCCGGCCACACGCACATGTGGGCACGCGGTGCCAACCGCCTCGCCATGCTCCTGGAGCCCAGCGATCAGGATCACTACCCCTACTTTCATTCGGACACGGGCGGCACCTGCTCGCCGGTGCTGGCGATCGAGTCCAGCATCATCGATCGCCCCCACCGTGCTCGTGTCTACACGCCTCCCGGCTACGAGGAGAACTACCTCAAGCGCTACCCGGTCCTGTACATGCAGGATGGCAAGAACCTGTTCTTCCCCGAAGAGGCGTTCCTCGGCCAGGAGTGGCACGTGGACGAGTCGGTCGCCACGCTGGATGCGATGAGCCTGATCGACAAGGTGATCATCGTCGGCATTCACTCAGGCGACCGGGAGACCCAGTACACGAAGCCGGGCTATGAGGCTTATGGACGCTCCATCGTCGAGGAACTCAAACCGACGGTCGATGCCGGCTACCGGACCCTGCCCGACGCGCCCCATACGGGCGTGATGGGCTCGTCCCTTGGCGGTGTCGTCTCCCTCTACATGGCCTGGCAATGGCCCCATGTCTTTCGCATGGCCGCCTGCATGTCGTCGACCTTCGGTTGGCGGGATGATCTGTTGGAGCGGGTTCTGTCCGAGCCTAAGCGTGACATTCGTATCTACCTCGACAGCGGCTGGCCCGAGGACAACTACGAAACCACCCTGACCATGACCATGGCGTTGCTCAGCCGCGGCTGGACCCTGGGCAGTGATCTAGTGCATCTGGTGTTTCCCCGTGCGACGCACGGGGAACGGTCGTGGACCGAGCGCCTGCACCTGCCCCTGCAGCTGTTCGGCGGCAAGGCGCGACGTGCGGCGCGGGCCGCACGGCAGGGAATAGCTACTCCCTGAAGGACTCGTCGGACCCGGGGCAGCGCTCGGTTCGTTGCGAGGCGCCGAAGGCCGAGTAGGTGGTGGTCCAGCACTCATCGAAGACCGAGCAGTAGCAGGCTTCGAGTTCCAGGCGGTCGAGCTGGCCGAGGATTTCCTCCAGGTACGCCATGTCCTTCAGCTCGAACATGCGCACGATGCGGTCGGGCGGAATCGTCCGATGGTTGATCACCGACATGCTGTGGGAGACGCGCTCCTGCGCGTCGACCAGGCGGCGCATGGCCGCGTCCCAGGTGGGCTGTGCCTCGCCGTCCACGGTCACCCGGAAGTCGACTACGCGCGCCGGTCCGATGCCCACGTTCTGCGCCACCAGGGCCAGGCGGTTGCGTGAGGGGTCGCTGGAGGAGACGTTGTAGCTGCGGCCCAGCTCCAGTATCGGCATGACGGCAGCACGCTGTTCTGCGCGCATCAGGCTGGTCTCGTACAGGGACACCCCCAGCGCGCACACGCCGATCACGATGGCCGAGATGCCGACCAGCATCTCCGCATGCACCTGGGGCTTCTTCGGGGATCCATCCTCTGCCATGCGCGCGTCACCTGACTGCCTGAGCGAACAATGCCACATCAGCGTTGTTCGGTGTGGGTGCGGGAGTTCCGGAGGATGGCAACTGCCGCGCTGGCGCGGAAGCGCGGCGGGTTGCGGTGAATCGAGGTTTTCCTGCGACGACCCCCCAGTGCAGGGCAGGTCGCTTGTGCGACGCTGATTGCGGACGTCGAGAGGCGTCCACCAACCCCTTCAGAACGAGGCTACGAAATGAAAGCGAAGATCCTTGTGACCGTGGGCGCACTGATGATCGGAACGTCAGCTGTTGCCGGCAACTATGGCGAGTGGTTCGAGAAGGTCGATGCCAACGCCGATGGCTATCTGTCCGCCGCAGAACTCGGTGAGGAGAAGGCCCACAAGATCGAGAAGCTCGACACGGATGGTGACGGCCTGATTTCGCGTGAGGAGTACATGGCCTACAAGGCAGCGAAGAAGAAGCACAAGGGCCGCGATACGACCGGATGATCGGATTGCGGACTGCGGTCCGACGCCCGCGGGCCCTCCAGGAACGCTGGAGGGTCGCGCGGGGTGGGTCCTGGTGCTTCCGGGCGGCTGGCGATCAGCGCGATGAGTAAGCTGTTACGCTGCAGTGTCACCGAACGGAGGGGCAGGGATGCACAGGAACGTGATCATCACCGCGGTGCTGGTGGTCGTGGCCGGCTTCGCGGGCGTGCAGTGGTACCTGTCCGATCGGGGGCGCTTCACCACGGAACCCTTGTACGAGGATCTGGCCCGGACCGTGTCCGGCAACGATTTGATCTCGGATAGTGATCCGAACGCTATCCTGCGGTTCGCGCCCGAGTATCGCTATCTCGGCGGTCAGAAGTTCATCCTCTATGGCGTCGCTGACACCGAGCAGCATTTCTTCGTCGACATCACCGACGATAACAAGCTGCGCAGCGTCTACTGGATACAGTACGAGGCGTACCTGCCCGATAAGCGCTACACCTACGACTACGACGACTCGCCCCTGCGCCTCACGCTCGGCGACTACGAGTTCTACACGGACACGGCCATGGTCGCCTTCGATCCGGACAGGAAGCGTCCGCGTGGTACCGACGGCGCAATGGCCCGCGAGTTCCTCGCCAGCAAGGGCTTCGTGTTTCCGCGCGACTTCGCCTACGCGCGACTGGTCTACCTGACCGACGACTCCCATCGAAAAGAACTGATGATCATCTTCATCGATGATCTCGCCGCGGCAGGACTCACCGCGTCAGCACTCGAGGAGGGCGGCGCCAGCGCCGCGCGCCGCGTTGATGTCGAGCAGCATCACCTGGACAGGATCAGACAGACGCTCGAGGTGCTGGCGCGCGACTAGTCGTAACCGCGCGAGCAGCGTGCGGGCCACTGCTTATTCCGCTCGCCTGTCCCTATCGTCTTCCGCCACGATCCGCACGAACGTGCCGCCGTACCAGTTCCCCGTGGGGTCTTCATCGCTGCCGTACTGCACCGATGTCATCTCGTAGCGGTCCGCGTCCAGCCAGTGGTAGGTGTAGCGTCGGTAGGTGCCAGTCGGTTCATCCTCGAAACGGATGGTGAGCGACAGGTCGCCGTTGCTTGCCAACGCGCCCGTGCCGACGCCCACCCGACGGTCCCCGAAGTGGGACAAGTGGCGAACCGAGCGTCGATCTTCGCTGACCACCCACAGGATATGCCCCTTCAGTCCGCCGGCATCTACGACGCACAGAACAGAGGACTGCGTATTGACGGGGGCGCAGTGTGTGAAGTGATCGGGGATGCTCACCGTCTGCAGGGTGTTGCCGTCCCACACCTGCTGAAAACGATCGTCTTCCAGGGTCCAGTCGCCGAGAAACCTCGCGAAAGGGAATTGCGAGTGCTCGATCTCGGCGCTGTAGGCGAGTTGCGTGTTGTGGAGACCGAGTGCGGCAAGCAACATCGCCGGGACCACGGGTTCGAAACACTTCATCGAATTGTTGCTCCGGCAGAACTTCCAGGGTTGCAGCAGTGGGATCGGACCCCTTCGGTCCACAAGAGTTCGTTGGCCGCACCTTTGCCCGTCATACACGTGGTCTGTTGCCGCGCTTCGCGCGAGCGTGCGGCAGGACTCATCCGCGTAGCAGGGTCACCGCCAGCACCGCCTGCGCCAGGAAGCTCACCATGAACAGGGGCGTACGCGCCCAGGGCACGGCGGCGACGTAGACGATGAAGTGCAGGGCGCGGGCAACGAAGTACACGACGCAGGCAGCCACCGTAACTGGCGTGCTGATGCCCGCTGCGTTCAGCAGCAGTACCAGCGGCGCGAAGATGGCCAGATTCTCCACCGCGTTGCCGTGGGCACGTTTCGCACGCTGCGCCCAGGGGGCGGCGTAGGGCGTGTCGTGGACCGGATCGCGCAGGGCCGGCGCCAGGCCCAGCTGCGGGATGAGGACGAAGACGTAGACCCACAACAGGCCGGTCATCGCCACGGTGAGGGTCAGCCAGTAGAACTCCGTTGCCAGTTCCATCGCGAGTTACCTCCTACAGGTGTTCAGCGTTCTGATTGGACGGAGCAGCACTGTACGAAGCGCTTGTGAGCGGGTAAATGCTTGTATAGCTCGATTTCTTTGCAGATACTCTCACCATGAGCCGCGCCAACGATGCCTTGAGCGATGCCCTCGCCGCCATGCGAGTGTCCGGGACGCTGTTGCTCAACGAATGCTACGAGCCGCCCTGGGGCCTGTCCTTGCCGGCAGGTGAGCGTCTGGCCGCCATGTTCGGCGTGCCCGGCGGCACGCGGGTGGTCGCCTTCCACATGGTCGTGCGCGGCGCCTTCGACCTCGCGCTGGACGACGAGGTGACTCCTGTCGTCGCGGGGGAGGTTGCCATCTGCTTCGGTGGCGGGGAGCACACGATGGCGCAGGGGGCGCCGCGCCGGGTCGTATCCCTGGAAGAGCACCTCGCCGGTCGCTCCAGTATCGTCGCCGCGGACGGTGCTACGGAGCTGGTGTGCGGCGTCTTCCTGCTGCGCGATACGCGCCTCAATCCTCTTTACCGCGCCCTACCGCCCCTCGCCGTGGCTAAGGCAACCGATCGGTCCTCTTCGTTAGCGCCGGTCATGCACCTGCTGGTGGAGGAGACCCGCCACAGGGGTAGCGGCAGTGCCTTCATGAGTGAGCGCATCGTGGAGATGTTGCTCGCAGAGGTGGTGCGTGCGCAGCTCGCCGGCGCCCCGGCCAGCGGTGCGGGCTGGTTCAGTGCCCTGCGCGATGAGCGTATCGCTCGCGTCCTGGACGCCGTGCATGGTGCGCCCGGGCAAGCCTGGACCGTGGAGCAGATGGCGCAGCTCGCCGGACTGTCCCGCGCTCGCTTCGCCGGTCGCTTCGGTGAGACCGTAGGCGAGAGCCCCATGCGTTACCTTGCGCGATGGCGCATGAACCTTGCCACGCGCCTGCTGCGCGAAGGCAGCGAGGCGGTGAGCGAAGTGGCCTATGGTCTGGGCTACGAGAGCCTTGCGGCCTTCAGCCGTGCGTTCAAGCGCGAGGTCGGTGTCTCCCCGGCGCGCTGGCGCGGCGAGCAGCGGGGGGCGGCGTGACGCGTCGCATGCCCCCTGGCGTTGCGTCGTCGATAACCATCAAGGCCCGAAGCTGGCCGTGATTTCACGGTCCTCCGGCAGGGTGACGCTGCACGTCCCGTCAGCATCGGACGCGCTGTCGCAGCCGGACCAGCGTACGCCCTCGCCGGCCCGGAAGGCGCTGGCGGTGAGGTCCAGGGTGGTGCCGACGGGGAACGTCTCGGTGCAGACCGACACGACCTCCGTGCTGTTGACACATTCGAATACCCCCAGCCCGTTCGCCGCCAGCACGCCGAACACCTGCCCGGCGCCGGGTCCCCCTTCGATGCGTACGGTCAGCACCGGATCACCCGCGGGTGGTGGCGGAGGAGGTGGCGGCGCGTCCGCTGCTATGAACAGGGCGCGACAGGTGGCATTGCGGTCGCCGATCACCACCGCGCCATCCTCGCTACAGTCACCCTCCCACCTATCGAATTCGTAACCTTCGGCCGCCGTGGTCACCAGCTGCAGTGCGCTGCCGGGGGCGAGCAGGGTGGAAGCGGCGACGTCCTGGTCCGGCCCGAGGGCGAACAGCCCGGGCGGATCACTCTCGATGCGGTGACCGACAGCGGATCGTGTGCCGAACCCGTCCGCCTCCGTGGTCTCCTGATCGACCAGCAGGCGCAGTCCGTCGGTGCTCAGCTTGCAATAGATGTCCTCGGTGAAGATCGGCAGCGTGAAACGCAGGCCCTGTCCCTCGCAGTCCCAGGCTGGCGTGACCGTAAGGCCTGCGACCGCAGAGTTGATCTCCACCGCCAGGCTCGGAAACTGCAGAGGCGAGTCGATCACCTCGGCGCACAGGAAGTCGTCGCAGTGCATGCGGCCCGTGTCGCTGCTCACGGTGATCTCCGGGCCCTTGGCGTTGCCGGATTTGTAGAACAGCACCCGTCGCGGACAAGGGGTACTGCCCTCGCCGAGGCCGATGACGGGGCGTGGCGCGTAGGACGCGCGCCCCTCGCGTGCGGCGAAGGGATCAAAGGCGCCCAGGGCCGTGATCAGGTTCACGCCGTCGCCGGTCATGAGCTCGCGTTCGTTGAGCGTACTCACTGGATCGTCCGGAAAGGTCCAGGCGAGCACCGTGCCGTTGCCGTTGCAGTCCGACAGCACCGCATAGGCCCGGCGATCGTCGGCTGCGATGTCCCGCGCGCCGGTGATGCCCGGTACCCGCGTTGCCGCCCGGCGGTAGCGGAACTCCCCCTGATCAGTGACTTCCTCGAATTCCACCTGCCACACTTCGCCATCGGCGTTGCGTGCCAGCAGGACGTCCTCGTACACGTCGATCTGCTCGATGGCGGCGAGGCCCGGTACCGGTTGCGGTTGCCCCTCGGGGCGAGCGCCATCGTTGAAGGGCAGCCAGACCCAGACGGTGCCGTCCTCGCGCAGGGCGACGCCGAAGGTGAGTCGGCTGGCGCCCACGGCGATCTGCCTGACGTTGCTGATAGCTGCCAGGGAGGAGCCGTCGAATGCGCTGAGGCCTGGTGTCTGGTTGCCGTATTGCCACACGGCGCCGTCCGCATGCAGCGTGAGCTCGACTTCGGAACTACGCCGACGGACGGCCATCTGCACCACGTCAGCGGGAATCTGCGCCGTGTTGAACTCGAAGGTGCGCCACTCGTTGCGCAGCACGCCGTCGAAGACCTGGAACACGCGGCCGTCGAACAACACGGCAAAGCGCAGGCGCGCGTCGTCAGCCGGCGCGAATGCGCGGATACCCGTTGCCGGCTCGCCGTCCTCGTCCAGCACGGGGACGCTGCGATCGCCCCGGTACTCGATGGCGGTGCCATCGGTACGTACCACGTAGGGCGGTGCCCATTGGGCGACGTTGTCTATGGGCGTGGCGAAGGGTTGATTGAGGGGGTCGTCGTAACCGAGGGGAAAGGTGGGTCCTGGAAAGGGGAAGCGCTGCCACAGGCCGTATAGACGGCCATCGCTTCCGATCACGGCGTCCGGAACGCCCCCGGACACGACCTGCACGGCAGAGGGCGCACTCGCCGCGGGCAACAGGGTGAACTCAACGAAATTGTCCGGACCGGGCTGATCCAGATACTGCACGCCGATGCGGTAGCGTCCGGGGAGGGCGGAGCGACGCGGTGTGATGCGCCATTCCACGCACAGCGGGTCCGCTTGCGTACAAGGGCCGGTGTCTACGTTGATGCCGAGTTCAGCCTCTGAGACGTCGATGGCAAGCGCAGCGTCTCGCGTCTTCTCGATCACCAGGGTTGCTGATTCGTCGTAGGTCAGATAGTCGGGAAACGGAGACAGGGTCAGTACGCCGGCATCGCCAGTGCCATCGGCACCGCCGCTATCGCTGGCGCCATCGTTGCAGGCCGAAAGGCACAGCACGCTTGTCAGAAGCACCAAGAGGGCGCTGACCGTGGCCCAGGGGGGAAGGGGATCGGGATGCATGGCAAGGTGTCCTCCGCAGTGCCGGTGGACATGCCGCGCGCCCATGCGCTCGCCGTCCACCTGATTTCTGCTGAGAATTTAGCCCTTGCCCTCCGCGACGCATGTCCCGAAATCAGGTGACGCGGGGCTCCTGCGCCTGCGCTGGCAGTGCAAGCGTGCAGGTAACGGTGGTGCCCGTAGAACCCGAGTCGATGGAGAGGCGGGCGCCGATCTCCTTGGCGCGTATGCGCATGTTGTCCAAACCGCGTCCGCGATGATCGCTATCGATACCATGGCCATCGTCGACCACGCTGATCAGCAACTGCGCCTCGTCGCCGCGGGCGATGATGCGTACCTGGCGCGCACCGCTGTGGCGAACGACGTTGGTAGTTGCTTCCTGCAGCATGCGCAGCAGACCCAGAGACTGCTCCGCCTCCAGCGCCAGGTCGTCGATGCCCTCCACCTCCCAGCGCCCATCGATCCCGGCCCGTGCCAGAATACGACCACAGCGATGGCGGAAGCTGGCGAAGGCGCTGGCAAAGCTGCCACCCTCCGGACCGAGCGAGTCGACGATGAGGCGCAGATCACCCAAGGCATCACGCAGGGCGTCCTGC
>JAAUYD010093107.1_pt1 | contig 13018 bp, 11 predicted proteins | sample 7278101 | NCBI WGS metagenome assembly JAAUYD01 (sample SAMN14350128, study PRJNA611818) | marine sediment metagenome | isolation source: surface marine sediment (0.6m) | place: French Polynesia: Moorea | collected 2018-08
GGCATCAAAAGTGGGTCTCAGGGCATCAATTTGCCGAATCGATCAATCCGGATCAATTTGCCCTCACTTTTCTCAGCAAAAGCAACAGCAACAGCAGCAACAGCAGCAACAGCAACAGGAGGAAGCCTTTGGGACCCTCCGGTAACAACAGGAGGCCCTGTCAGTCTTGTTCCTTTGCAGTTAACAGTCACATTAGGTAAGAGAAGAACTCTTTTGCCCTTTGTTGTCAAATGAAAGGTCCATTTGAAGCCCCAAAGCTGTGGAAGCCCTCACCACCGTGGGCACCAATGGGTACCAGCTTACCAGCCACACAGCCTGAGGGTAGCTAATGCTGTCCGGATTTGCTTTTCATTGCTTTCAGGCTTTCATTTGCAGCTGCAATTCCCATCTGGTTCCATCCTGCCTTTCCTTTCATTGCTGGTGTGTTTTCTGGTTGGTGTGAAGGCCCAAGTTGCTGCCTCCTCCTCGCAGTCAGCTCTGGCTTTTGTTTGGCAGATACAATAAGTCCAGGCACTGCTGTCTGTCTGCTGAGCGAGGAATAGGATCACAGTATTGGGTTGGTGGTTCCTTGGTCTTGGTTTGTTCTCTTTTCTGGGGCAGCCCCCTGTTGGTGGCCATTTCTCAGTGGTTCACTGGGGCTAGCCCCAAGCAATTGCACCTGTGCCTCTCTCTGGACCAGCACAGGGTTGCCATTCCCTCTTGTGGTGTGGCGGCTAGTTTTTTTTTTGACTGTCCCAGAGTCCCAGTGCATCAGCCCCTTCCAAATTTGGGGCTACATAATTAACCTGATAACTGTGGGCATCAAAATTGGATCCCAGAGCATCCTCCTATAAAAGGAGCTACTTGGTTCTTGTGATTTCTTACAGGCAATAGTTTCTACCACAATGCTTGAGCTACTCAAACCAGATGACCCTGATTCATCTCTTTACTTGTCCTCCGCTCCTTTTTTGGTGATGGAGGTCCCTGAAGACCAGTTGGGCTTCAAGGAGAAGTCTGTCAACATGTCACAAAGGATCTGTTACACACGTTGGTTCTCTGCCATGTCTGTCATTTATATCATCTTGCCTAGGTGCTCCCAGGTAAGCTCATGCCACTTCACGTGACACCCAGGCAGATGAAAGAATTTCCAGTTGCTCACACTTTTCTTGTGATAACTGCAGGCCTATCTTGTCAAGCAGCTCAAGACTGTTTGCCATTACCAGCAGGTGGCTGACAAGCTTTTGGAATTCAAGGCTGAGGTGGATCGTTGTTCTCGTGACAAAAAGCTGCAAGGCAAATCACTCAAGCTGATAGTAGTTGAAAGCCAGCAATATGATGATGGCTTTCTTAAAGTAACCAATGACTTGCCCCTGGAGGTAATCTGTCTTTTTGATTGGGAGACAGCTGCACACTATTTGCTGGAAGGGAAAGGCAAGGTTGATCCCAACCGCAATCATCTTTTCCAGGATTTCGGTTGGTGTGGCAATGGCAATTCAGAAAGAATTGCTAAGTATGATGGAATTGGACACCCGAGGACCCACAATGGAACCATGACAGAAATATCGATTGCAGCCTTTCTGGCCCAAAGCAAGGCAATTTGTCTCCTTTGGCCTGAAGCTGAACCATGGCTGTACATGGACCCACCAAGGATGAAACACTTTGCTCAAGAAATCCATCCTGACAATAGGTTGGAGGCCACAAGGATTGCCACCCAGATTTTTGTGAAGGGTGGTCAGCCTTTCCGGCAGCATCTTCTGGGAAATCATGTTGACAGTTCAAATGATGGAAGGGATCCCAATTTTGGCTACGTGAACTGCACATCAGTTATTTTGGTGGATAGGTCACTGAAGCAGGCAGTCAGACAGTGCACTGTGGGTTATGGGAAAGAGGCTGCCTACAATTTTATGCAACGATCCAGCATTTATGGACCGTTGCTCAAAGAGATAAAAATTTTATGGGAAGGCCTGCCTGAAGAGGAGAAACGAATTTCCGCATCAATGATCCCCTCACCAGCTGAAGGAGAAAAAGTTCTGTCTCATCCTCACTGTGTCAAAACTGTCACTTTTTCTGGCTATGCTGAGGTGTTTCTTCGGTTGCTTAGGAAGTACCCCATGCTGCAATCCAAGCCATACACTCTAGCCTCTCTTTGGTACTGCTCCATTGTTAGTGAGTGTCCACAATATTTTTGGTATGAGGGCAACAAGCTGGTGGATGATCCATGCTTCATTGGTGAACAACACTTTTTGGAGTACAAGCACACAGACTATGGATGGCTGTTCTACCAACACTTGTTTGGCTGCAAGCAATCCTCCAGCATATCCTACCAAACAGTACAGAGGCTGTTATGTTCTCACAATGAAATGGCATCACAATTTCAGTTTGACAATTCAGTTGAGCTGCTGGTGAGAATTGTGGATGAAGTGCGAGCAACTGACATGCAGGACCTGCATTCTGAAACAAAATTCTACTACCACAAAATCAATGGATATATGTCTCAAAATTGTCCACAGTGTCCGGTTGACACAAAGAAAATCCAACCAGACTGGGGTGTTTTCGGTGCTAGCACTTTCTTGGCCAACCACTTGATTGGCATTGCTTCCTGTTTTGGTCACCTCCCACCCTGTTTTCTCACATATGCAGAAATTGGACAGGGCACATGCACTTGGCAGTGGATGGTGTCAGAAAGGGGTTTTGATGACAAGCAGTATGCCGTTCAGTCTGTTTACCTTCTGGACAGTGTTAGCTCCATGCTATCCATTGGCCACATGACAGCAGAGGAGGTCAACTGGCGCAACAAGCAGAATAAAACTGGTCAGGAGGGATGCTTTTGCCAAACCCTATTTCCCGATTGTCCCCTCTACGAGCTTGATCAAAATGGACTTTCTGTCAACAGGCTCTTCAGGGATGGGGTGATGGAGACCATTCTTTCCTCTCAACAGTACCATGAACCTGCCATTTTTGTGCAAGAAGGGCAGTCTTCATTTTGGCAGGTGAAGTTTCCACACTATGCCAGTGTAGCCTCCCACAATTCAAGTCGAAAAAGAAGGCCCAGGTCTGTGTGCCGCTACTTTCCCCTTCACTATCCCAGGCAGGGTTCTTGCCCTACCCTGGCAACAGCTTGTCAGTTTCTTACAACCCCAAACCCAGAAGCTGTTGTCAGGAGTTGTCAAATGAGTAGGAGTGCCAAGTGTGACATCATTTCCACCACAAAGAGAGCCCTCACAGGAGATGGGCAATGCTCTGAGCGTGGTCTTTTCCTCCTGAAGGTACTGAGATTCAATACGTTGACACAGGAATTCATTGATCCAGTAGGAAAAGGTCAGAATTTTGACATGGCCAGTGAAAAAACAGGCAATTCAGATGGCAGAAAGCTGCTGGGCAAGAGGAAACCCAGGGACGACAAACGTAGAAGACAAAAGAGAAAAAGGGCAGGTGTGAATGTTGCTCATTGTTCAAATTCTCTTTTGACAGAGCACCACTTGGAAAGAAACAAGCACTGGGTCACATACCATGCTTGTGGCATTTTCCTAGACAAAGAAATTGGAAACCATCCACGAAAACTGCACTGGCCATCTCACACATTCCCAATCAGGAGGGACTATGTTCGTGAACAAAACCAAAACAGCCCCCACTCACCTGGTCTGTTGCCCCATTCAGTGGTTCATGATGGCATGCGTTACTTTATGTGGAGGGACTCTGCTAAGGAATATGCCTGCTGGTCCTTGATTCTTAATTCTCCGGAGATTTTTCAGCACAGAGTTAAACTTGACACCTTTCTGTGGCACAGTTTCGATGATGATGATCTGGATTCAGACGACAGCCCCTACAACCAAGGAATGGCAGCAAAAGAGTCTCGGCAGATGCTTGGATACAGGGTCATTTACAGCAGCAATGGAAAAAGAAGCAAGCAATGCTGTGGTGTTGTTTCCCATTACAGGAAGGGAGGAAAGGCATTCTACCTGGTTGATCAAACGGGAAAGCGAATCAGTGGCATTTTCTTGTGCATCCCCCCAAATTTGGCCAAGAGAACATTGTCCCCACCCACGGTAGAGAACATCAGCCACTGCCTGACAAAATATGAGTACCTTGGCATTATCAATCATAGATTGGTCAGAGAGGGCAATTGTCTGGGCCCTCAGGTGAGGATCAAGTGGTGGGATAGGACAACCACCTGGGAGCCACTCCATGCTTTCTCCATTGATGCCTACTGGGATTGCTATCAGTATGCCTCTGAGAATGATCTTCTTGATAAGAAATATTGGCGATTTCTCGCTCATGGAGGAAAATCAAGCTACCATGTTGTCAGGTCCACCATAGGCATAGATAACTGGGGAAGCAGCAGGGATAGGTGTGTCTACAACAGGGGCTCCATGAACACAAAGGGTGGCCTCAGCTACCATGGTGACGATTGGTTCTGTGACTAGCCGGCATTGGTTCTGTGACTAGCTAGCCAGGCACTAACTTTAGACAGCTTAGTTCTTCCATCCGCATGCCTTGGTCTTTCTGCATGCCTTGGTCTTTCTCGCAAATGCAATATCATTTCTAAATTGTGACAGTGTCCAATGCCTCACCCGACTTCCCCTTTTTCTGCCAGTTTGGGCGCTGGTTTCTTTTCCATGGAAAAGAAAGCTTCGAAGAAGAAAGCCAGCCCCAGCCCAAGTCTCGACGCAATGTGAAAAAAGTAAAGAGACCACACAAAAACTCTCTTTGTGCAGCCGAAATTGGTTTCCCTTTGTCCTGCTGTGCTGTGTGTTGGTGCTGTGCTGTGCGTTGTCGCAGGCAGGAATTGGTTGAGATTAACCACAGGAGCACCCTTCCTCACTGTGGCTACCCAGTGCATCAATCAAGTTTGTGTTTGGTGTCGGGCAAGATGCAGAAAGCTGCTGACTTGCTTGGCCTGGAACTGGAGCTGCATTGCCCAGTGTGCCTTGATGCTTTCTCGGAGCAAAACTGGCCTTCTGTTGGCGCATGTGGACACTCCATCTGTGTGCATTGCTTTGAGAGAGAGATCAAAAACAATCCTTTCATTGAAGGGGACCTGGGTGCATGTCCAGTAACTTGCTGTGTGAAGGAAAATGTGTTCTCAAAGAAAACATACTGCAAAAACTTTGCCTTGTTAAAAGCCCTTGAGACAATTGAGGTGATGTCACATGCCGTCAACCGTGTTGTTGGACACTATGTAGCTGAGAATGGTGATCTGAAATCCCGATTGGAGGCCATCCCCCCAATAAAGGACAGTGTGGCAGTGGCCAGCAAGGAATCACCAACCGGCAGTGATTCATCAGAAATGATCGATGTTGACCAGCACATGAAAGAGAGAAATAATGGATTCCAGTGCAGGTCCCCAGAATCTGACTCACAGCAATCTTCAAATGATGATTTCAAGCCCCATTGGAGAAAGAGGACAAAACGCAGATCATTTCTGGACTATCCAGTTTCCTCCTCCAGTGACAGCAGTCTGGAATTGAATTAGAATAATGTTAACTGCAGTGCACAAGTGCAGTTTGTGATTAGGGTGTTAGTGTTTAATTTAAGTTGCATCTCCTCTCTTGTTCCTCCTGGCATGTTCCACAAAAAGCTCAGCCCATTCGGAGGGACTGGCCAGCACAAAGAATTCATTGTCCACATTGTCTGACATTATGTCTGGAAAAGCAGTGCAGGGACCAGCAATTGATTCACAGGGCAAGGCCATGAGAGTGGGTGGCAATGCTTCGGTGGGCAATTGGCCATTGCTCCTCCACTTTGAAATGCGGTGCAGAATTGTGGAGTCCAGGTGTGCAAGTGTGCCAATGCCACCTATTTCTGTGTACATGCCACAACACAGGCTGCCCTGGACCTCACCCTCCAGAAGCAATGGTGAAGATGAGCAGTGAACAAGGCAATAATATCCTTTCTCATCAATAGTTGATTCCCCAATTGTTATTGGGGTAGATGGTTCAACCGGTATTTCCAGAATTGCAAGAATGTGACATGGGAAGTGATTGGGTTCCCCTTCAAATTCAAACATAGCCCAGTTCTGTCTGGAAGCCCTCTCACTGCCATAGCATGGGTGGCAGCAAAAGACTTCCGTTCCCCTTTTTGTTCTTCCATAAACTGAGATCTGATCGTGCCCCTCCAATTGTGGGATTATTTTCTCACGGCACAAGGTAACAAGATCTTGGCAGGACAGTGGGCTGCACGGCCAAACAGGGATTCCATTGTGTTTTTTGCCAGTATTTCCCTTCAAGGAATGAATTCCCACATGCAGAATGGGTGAGTGATAGGTTGCCTCATTATCATTTTCCACTTCAACTGACAGATCTGCCTCTGCCTCCCGCCATTGCGGGTGGTCCAAGTAGCTGCGTGAGATGGTCAGGGCTTCCACAAACCTGTTGCCGACCTGTTCTTCAAAAGTTGCCTTCCTCTTTTGAGTTTGCTTACCGGGCTTCTTGACGGCAGACACATGCAGGTGCTCACCTGGACCACTGTTGAAGTTCTGACATGACCCAAACCGTACAATGTCACTTGGCACATGTTTGGCAACAAGATGGTCTTTTAATGTCTTGTAGGACATTCCTCCAGAACGGGGAAAGGCTCTCATCAATTGATCAATTAGCACTGGCACAAATGGCTCAACCAGTGGGAGATCTGATTTCTTGATGAACTCAGCCCTCATGAACCATTCAAACTGCAACAACAGAGAAATTGCTTTGATGTAATTGCTCGAGCGTTCAGTGCCAAGTGATTCTTCAATTGACCCGGGTTCCTTGTCAGAGTACTTCCGTTTTCTCTTAGTTCCTCTTCTTCCAAACTGTTGATCCTTCAGCCAGTTTCGGGTGTGAACAGTGAAGTCCATCACCAGGGCAATCAGCAAAACCAACAATGCCCCAGGTCGCTCATGTCCCTGCATTTTTTTGACAAATGTCAGACCCATTGGGAAGGTTGTCCTGGGCAGTGCCGAGTCACTTTGCCAGCGCAAATGACAGTGAAGAGCCATTGCCAAATCATCAATTCTTTGCCGGACACTTCTTGGAAAAACACCACGGGTGCTTAGATCTTCAGAAGTGGGTGCTTCCATCACCATTGATTGGGAATCACACTGGATGCCAGTGGCATAATCAGTGTCTTCTTGGTTATTTTCTGCTGCTTCAGTGTCATCTCCCTCTTCCTCCTCATCGCTAGTGGCTGCTTCATCCTCTTGGTCATTGTTGGATTCCACATCGGAAAAAAACTCATAGGTTTGATCTTGGTCACTCTCTGTCTGCTGTGTCAATCTTGATTTACCTCTTTGTGGCACCATGGAGTCACGCACAGAACGTTTTTTGGCTCTTGCCTTCTTTCCCTTTTTTTTCATCTTCTTTGCACCAAAACAATTCTCATGAGTCTTAAGGATCAGTCCCTCCTGCACAAGGTGAAGCACCTCACCCGGTGTCATGCCATGGAGACCCCTCTTGGGATCAGAGAAGTGCACTTCCACCATTCCATCATGTGCCTTCTTGTAACTGAGCATTCGGAGTTTCTCACAATTGGCATCAGTCAGATTGTTGCACAACTTGCGGATATAGGTACACTTGGTAAGTTTGTAACTTTTTCCCAACAAAAGCTTGTCCAACTCTGAAAATGGAATGTTGCAGTAACGACAAAGGCCTTTTTCAGGATCTTTCCCCTGCCTGTCAATGGACCGGTTGAGGAGCTTGTCATGACCTTCGGAGTCACCAATGATACAGTTAACTGGTATTTGGAGCCTGCAGGGAAATTCCTTGCCGTGGAAGACAAGGGTCCACTTTATTCCATTCAGCTCTTGGTACTTGACAAGTTCTGACATGATCAACCGAAGACAGAAATGGTAATCATCATTTTTTTCTTCTGCAGAGTGATGGGGTGCCAAATGGTTCATGTTGGGGAGGTACCCAAGGGGGCGCCATGCCTCAGGACGATTGCGGAAAGCCCGGTTGAATATGCCAAGCGTGAACATCACTGGCTCCACTGTGTGCTTTCCCTTGACATCAAGAAAGGTCCTGTCAATGAAGAGAGTGATCTCACAAAGAACATCATCATCTCTTTGGCAATATATTTTTCTTGCGGTCTTGTGGACATCCCCTGTTGAAAAATCACCATAGCAATCATCCCTTGTGCCTTGTCCCTCCTGCATTTCTGTTGGTTCTTGCCTAAGCTCATGCGGATTCTTTGTGTCAAGACTTGAATTTTTTGGCTGCATGGCAACTGGGTTTGTCAGTAGTGATGCCAAATGGTGACCAAAGGGGAATATTCTGAGGTCATATCTCACGCCGGTGCACGGCAACACAATAGATGTTTTTTTCGCACGCAAGTGCTGAAAGCCATAGTACTTTTGGATGCGGTTTACAACAGTGTTCCTTGTTGCGTTTTGGCCAATGGGCTCTGGCACATCACAGTACTCATAGTGAGAAAGTGACCGCCACTCCTTGATCTTTTTGAACAGTCCAAGATCATGGTCCCTGAGGATGTGCAGTAGCAAGATGTCACTTTTGTCCCGAGGGCCCATACGGTCAAACACCCCGTTCCCGTAACTGATGCCATCCTTTGTGCCGGTAATGTCGAAAAGGTAATCTGGACCAAAATTGGGAGGTGGTGAGTGCATGGCCTCCTTGATCGGGTCTGGAAGAGGAATGGTGGAAGGGACGCACACTCTGTCATGTTGTGGAATTTGGGAGTCACTGGACAAAAAATCAGATTCTGATTCAAGTTCATTGTCCATTTCAAAAGAATTCCCTGATGGAATGTCATTATCCTCGGATGTCAGAGGGAAGTTGGTGGGGTTTTCCGCTCCTGAAACCATTGGATTTTGGTCTGAAGTACATGACTGGGCTGAGGCTGAAGCACCAAAAAAACTATCAAAGGAAAACTCGGTTAGATTTTCCTCTCCACCAGCCGCATTGTTACATGCCCAAGTATGGGGGGTGGGGGCACCAGAACGAAGATCTAGTACACTAAACCTGTCAGTAGTGTCAGTTGCTCCTGACACTATGGCATGGGCACAGTCTGGATTTTTCTTCCAATGCCAGCTGAGCGCACGACGGGAGCCCAAAAATCCACAGTGGGCACATTTTTGCAATTGCTCATCGGAACTCATGGGCGCCAGTGGCGGCAAGTGGTTGACTGCCTGCAAGTGGTTGACTGCCTGCAAGTGTAGTTTTGATGAATGTCCGGGCCGAGAAAACTGCAGAAAAGGAGGTTAAAAAAGGAGGTTCGCAACAAAGTTGTGGGAGGAGTGAGGGAGAAATCATGCTTGTGTGACGTTGCAGTGAGCAACCAAAAGCAACGTCAGCCACATGTGAAATAAGCCAGTGCAACTGAAAGGAATGAGGGCAAAACACAACACCATAAAAAAGGGAAGGGCAAGGAGCATAACACAGATTACCCAGAAAGAAGGAACCAAAAAAAGAAATGAATGTTTTTCATTCGTACATAACTAATAAATTAAGTGACATAACTAAAATAGAGCTTCTCTGGTTGTTGATGTGCAATTCCATGCCCAAGAGGAAAATAAATGGAATTGGGAAGAAGGAAACACAAACCAAATTGACCCTACACACCCAACAATTTGATCACTTCAACAATGTTTGGGGTGAGGAGCTTTGACTTGAACCGGTCAGATGTTGGTGGCTGAACAAGCAACTGGGAGTACCTTTGGCCGCTTTTATGTGGATTCACATACACAATAGACTGCAATTCCTTCATCTCTTCAATGGTGGGAAAATCCTGGTCCTTGGGAATCATGTAGATGTAGGCATGGAGACGGGGCTGGCCATTGATATCCATGCTGATATTTCCTTCATGACAAAGGGTGCTTGGGTAAACTCCAATGTTTCCAAGGTTGATGAAAACAATCTGTCCAGCATGGGAACTTTCATCTTCAAGGTCAAAATTAGGCCAGAAGCGGAGAGTGGCACCTGCATTGGTGAGGGGAATGGTTGCAAAGAAACAATGAAGACGCTTTTCTTGCAACCAACCCTCCAGAGCAATAGGCTTCCAGTCAAAATGAATGGCTTGGGTAACCTTTTCAAAGAGATTGTTGAAATTGAGGGTGTTCAACAGAAAAGAGGGAAGAATTGCGCACTTCCACTCGGTGTCCAAAATGTCAGGGGTTCCTGTCAATTGCATGCAATGGTCCAGAATGGCCTGCTCCAGCTCCTGACACTGCTCCAGGAGAGCTGGAGTCAACACGTTTTCTGATGCACCAAGCTTGTGGAGAAGAGTCCAGAAACCACTGTGCTCAAGGGATTTGGGATATGGATCCGTGAAACGCAAATGAGCATTTTCGTTGACCTGATTGAAGCCAATGGGGAAGGTATGCAACCCCAAACTAAGGATCAAACTCAAGAGACCACCATCCCAAGAAACCTTGAAAACACCAGCATCAGCATGGTGGTGGATCTCAGCCGTGTCACCAGTCTCTTGCTCCCGTGTGTTCTGGGAGAACTTGCCTTTGAGGGGGAAAGCAAACGACCTGGGTTCTTGTGATCAGGCCCACCAATGATATGTTGGTTATCACCTTTCAGATAGGGTAGGCGATAATCCCCAATCTGAATGAATTGCTGGGTGATCAATCCCTTCACACCCTTGTGCTTGTGTTTGTCGCCACTGAGGAGTACTCGATAGGTATCATACTTGGACATATCATAAATGGCATCAAGACGGTTGACCAAACTGTAATCATAGACAGTCCGGGCAGAAGGGACAATTATGCCGGCTTCATTCCGCTGGATTTTTCCATTGTCCACCATTGTGCCAACATAGGCCTGGAAGAGCTTCATAAAGGAAAACTTGGGGTATGCCCAGTTGTTGAAGTACACCGCTGCTGGGTTCTTGGATTGACTGCTGAAACAGGCTTTAGCAAAAGCCTGCATGCTGTCCCGGTGTTGTTGCCCAACCAACTCTGACAAAAGGCCAATGCACATCCGAAGAGCACCTGCAATGGGATGCTGGTAAATCAGTCTGAGGGACTTTTGTGGTGTCTTGTTCTGTGTGACAGGCACAAAAAGCTGGAAGAACAACAAGTGGGTATGGTTAGCTTCAGGCTGCTGGATAATGCTGTGCACAAGATTCGCCAGTGGTTTAAATCCAGGGCCAAGTTGGTGCAGGGCATTTGTGCTGTTTTGTGGGGTAGGAGGTTGTGCACTGGTATCAGTGCAGGCCTTGCGAAGTTGTTCAGTGATGGCAATTCCACACAGGCAATTGGTGGTAGATTTGGATCCACGTGAAGCATACTTGTTGCAGTTAATGGGGCCAGAAACAGCAGTGGGAACTGCAACCGGTTGATCAATTGGGGCACAAGCTTTGGGGTGGACAAGGCAACCAAGGTCACGGCGCCGGTAAAGGTAATCCACAATATGGTGGTTCAGCAAAACCCGACTGGTATGTGGGTTGAGGCCATCATTCTTCACAGCTTTGACATGGCCACTGAATTCCAAGGGACCAGCAGCCTTGCGCTTTGGCTGGGGTGTGGCAGGTGCTTCACCACTCATGGCTACAGCTCGGGTTGGTAAAACTTTGTTGTGAGGACACTTGACAGGAACTGGTCTTGGGGGAGTTACAGTGGGAACATCCACCGTGGGAGAAGTTGCTGTTGTGGCTGTTGTGGACAACTTCTTGTTGGGATTGTGGGCACAAGCCTTTGCTGCTCTTTTGGTTCTCATCTCGCTGACTGAGTCGTGCCGTGGAACAGGAAATCTTTGGCTTTGGGGGGAACAAGTCCGTTGGTATCCATACAGTGAGATGCACTTGGAATCGAAAGGGATATACCACCTCAACAGCAACAGCAACAGCAAGGATGAAACAAGCCTGGATACAGTGAGATGCACTTGGAATCAAAAGGGATATGGTTGGAATCGAAAGCGATATGGTGGATCGCTCGGTCGGTCGCTGCGGTCGGACGATATGGTCAATATGGTCCATGTGGTGTTGGACCATGGTCGCTGTGAAGAAGGTGTCAAGTAGGATTGAACGGTGTTCTCGAAGGGTGTTCTCGTTCTGCTTGACAGCTGGAAGCAATCATTTGATCCCACACTGTAACAGTCCCCTTTTGGAATAAATGGGGGTGTCATAGAAACAGCTAGTTGAAATTATGGGGGTCCCCTAAATAAAAAAGGGGGGTGTGACTATGTGCGACAGCCATGGATTCAGAATGTCCAGGGGGGCACTGTTTCTTCCTGACAGGATTGCTGGGGTGCGGGCTGATGTTTCAGTCATGCCTTGGCCCAGGATGTCCAAATGGTACTCAAACTGTCGGTGGAGTGTTAACTTTAATTCTAAGAGGATAAAAATATCCTGGCACGACTCAACAGTTCTGCAACTTTATGGGATGTCCTTGTTGGAATACACTTACAGCCCTACTGGCTTATTCATTTCGAATTTCACGAGATTACCCATCTTTACCTCACTTTACTCAGTTAACTACAGCAAATAAGCAAATTTGATTACATGACCATGACAAAGCTGTTCTTAGATGTTCTAAACCAACATTAACTGAGTAAAGTCGCTTACATTTGATTGATACATTGATTTGATTACCCTATTTGAAAGGCTCTTCAGAGGAAGGAGCAAAACACAGCAAACAACAACAGATCCGGAATCGGTCCATTTTGTGAGACCGGAAACACACAGATCACACAGCAATACAACGTACTGTTACAACGTACTGTACACCCATCAACAGAGGTGCACAGAGTACTGTTACAACACACTAACACACTACGTGGAATCATCGAATTTGGTTCTACTGTCCTTCTACTGAAATCAACAAACAACACCGAATCGGCATACAAGTGATCTAGGCTACGATTACAACTACTGAAACACTGTACCACAGCGATAAGGTACGGAATGAACTGGAAAGCGCCATTGTCGATTACCAACAGATCGACAACACGGTGTATCGAGTGAAACCTGCAGTGCGAAAACTGCATAACACCTACAACCGTTTACTTAACAAAACGTCACCTTTTTACAGCGTGACATCTATTGGAACAGTTCGGAACGATCTTTTTCGGACGATTTACAGCGAAACATCACCTTTTAC
>JAAUYD010032740.1_pt1 | contig 13016 bp, 10 predicted proteins | sample 7278101 | NCBI WGS metagenome assembly JAAUYD01 (sample SAMN14350128, study PRJNA611818) | marine sediment metagenome | isolation source: surface marine sediment (0.6m) | place: French Polynesia: Moorea | collected 2018-08
TTCCTTCTCCTAGCACTAATTCTCAACTACCACAGGAAATTAAACCTCCTGTATTAGAGGAGACTCCAACAATTGTTCCACAAGATAATTGATCAAAAAACCGCAGAGGCGCAGAGAACGCAGAGCTGAAAGGGTAAGGTGGGCATTGCCCACCCTACTAGCCCCTCATGTACATTTGTACACAACCAAACAGAAAATACCTCTTACCTGTTCCCTGTTCCCTGTTCCCTATTTTCTAGCTAGTCCCCCACGGGAAAATCCCACAACCTGCCTATGAAAATGCTTTGTGACTAACTCCTCAAGGGCGCACGCAATGCGCCCCTACAAATTCTGCGCTTCTTAACTATTTTCAAGTTAGTCCCACTCTGCGAGAAGCCGCGCTTCGCGCGTCTACATGAACCTTGGCACACAACCAAACATGAAAATAATCCCTTCACTCTGGGCGGGTCACTCTGGGCGGGGAAACCCCGCCCCTACTCCTTCACTCCTTCACTCCTTCACTCCTTCACTCCCTCACTCCTTCACTCCCTATTTTCTAGCTAGTCTCTCATGAACGTTTGTACACAACCAAGGATGAAAATACCTGTTAAGAGTTGCCTGTTGCCTGTTGCCTGTTGCCTATTTTCAAGTTAGACGGAAATGCCAACTGTCATCTGCTCTACATCCTCAGGCTGATTCGCCTGTTGAGTTAGTGCTTCTTCATCTGCTGAGTTGGCTGGTAAAGGAAAGGTTTTACCTGCTAAATATTCATCAAAGTAGTGTTTAAAACAAAGCCAGGAAGTCATATCTTCCACATCTAAACAAGCATGGGGTGCATCTTTATATAAGGGGACGCGATTATTTAATTGTTCTTGGAGTAATTCTGGTAACTCACTAAAACCATTCACCTTGCTACCATAACCACTATAAATCATATAGCCGGGGCGATCGCCCATTTTCATCCAAGGTAGCCATTGACCAAATCTATCCCAACTCAGTCTCAGTTGAGAAACTGTCAGTAGTTCTGGGTTTAATAAATCTGCTGTGGGTACGGTGAGTTTAAATAATTCTGCTGCTTGATAGGTGGGAAATGGACTATATTCAGCAAATTTGGGATCGTCTGCTAGGGGGTTGGGGTAAGTAGGAAATATATCAAAAGCAAAAGTTGTTTCCTCTCCGTTCACCTGTGCGGGGAATTTACCTGCGAATAAACCTTGCACAGGATTATTGGCAACGTGCATCACAGTCACAGTTTCCCCCGTCCAAGGATTTTCCCACTTGTGTAACATTTCACCAGTGCTAGGATCGAGATAGTAAGTCAGTTCCCTGGAAGTAAAGTCCCATTCTCCTTCTTTTCCTTCTACAGGGATACAGCGACTAACACTCATACCCATCATCTTAAATAGGAGCTTTCTTTTCTCTCCCGGGACAAAAGCATAAATACCACCTCTCCAGATGAGATAATTGGATTCGGTGGGATCGAGAGAAGAACGGGTTTTTACCCAATGTTGGGCCTCAAATACTTGGGTGTTAGCAACCATTATGAATATCCTTTAGTGTAAATTAACAAAGTTTAGCCTTGAATAAGCGATAATGACGAGGTGCGATCGCTCCCTTGGCATTTAGGGGATTTCAAAGTTAATGTGATGTTTTTATTTTGTTGTTGGCAAGACTGGATTATGTATATCACTTCAGTAGTTTTCTTGTACTACAACTGAATTCTGCTCGTAAATTTATGTCAAGCAATTTAGCAACTACATATTTAACTGCTCATTAGACCTATTATACCAATACTCCTGAGAGAAGATGAAATCATCCCACCAAGGAATCAACGCCGAATTTTGAATTGATGTAATGAACCCACCAGATACCCGCAGATACGCCCCTGCAACCCAACGCAACCGAGAACCCATCCTAGAAATACTCCAACAAGTCTTACCACCCCAAGGCACGGTTTTAGAGATATCTAGCGGTACAGGAGAACACGCCGTTTTCTTTGCCCCTCGTTTAAGTCCCCGTACTTGGCTACCATCCGAACCCGATCCGCGATCGCGTGAAAGTGTGGTAGCTTGGATAGAACATTACCCCGCAGATAATCTCCGCCTTCCCCTGAATATTGATGTTCGAGCTACAGTTTGGTCAGTGGAGTCAGATGTATTCTTAAAATCAGTTCCCCCAATTCATGCCATAGTCAATATTAATATGATTCATATTGCCCCATGGTCCGCTTGTTTGGGACTCATGGCAGGTGCTAATCGTATTCTCCCATCTGGCGGCATTCTATATTTATACGGTCCCTATAAGCAAGGTGGGAAACATACAGCTCCCAGTAATGCCGCTTTTGATGATTCTTTACGCGCCCAAAATTCTGAATGGGGAGTGCGGAACCTGGAAGATGTAGTAGCAGCAGCCAATGAACAAAACTTGACTTTGTTGAGTACCCATCAAATGCCAGCAAATAATCTGTCGGTGGTTTTTCAACGAGGATAATACTAATTCGTAATTCGTAATTTGTAATTCGTAATTATGAATGTCTGATTTGGTATGGGTTTACAGGTTTGTATCTGTTGCTTTATTTGAGGTAATTGGTATAATTCATATCCTATTGATGAGTGATAATTCTCGCATTTGTACAAAAACCATGCAGTATTACTCCTATCCCGCCCAAAGATTACTGATTAAAAAACCGCAGAGGAAGCAGAGAACACAGAGAACACAGAGAACACAAAGGATAGAGAGATTAAGGAGATAGCTAATCTTACAACACCGAAGGGAGCAATTCCCAATCTTAGAGCAGGGTAGGGGAAATTTCTGGCAAGTAATCCAAAATCCAAAATCTAAAATCCAAAATTGTTTAACCCCAATGATCATCGCGTAGTCACTCCCCCAGAGTATCGCGCTCAACCAAAACTCAAATTTATCCCCCAACAAGTCAATCCTTTCATCCTACGATTGGCCGTGTTGATGTTGCCTATTTTACTTCGCCTCCGCCTTCGACCTTGGTTACCTGCGGGAATTACTGAGGTTAAAGTGAGTAATGCTGAAACATTGGCGACAGCTTATCAACAATTTCAAGCTGGAAAAACCCGCCTGTTATTTGCCTTTCGTCACTCCGAGGTAGACGACCCCCTAAGTATTATATATTTATTCACTCGAACTCTACCTAGAACTGCCCGTAAACTTGGTATTTCTTTGCAATATCCCTTCTACAGCCATTTCATGTACGATCGCGGTATGACCATGTGGGCGGGTAAATGGCTGGGTTGGGTTTTCTCTCGGTTAGGGGGTATTCCCATCCATAGAGGTAAGAAATTGGATCGGGAGGCAATCCGCACGGCGAGGGATTTGTTAATTAATGGGAAAATGCCCATGACTATTGCCCCAGAGGGAGCAACTAACGGTCATAGTGAAGTTGTGAGTCCCCTAGAACCGGGTACTGCTCAACTGGGTTTTTGGTGTGTGGAGGATTTACAAAAGGCTCATCGCAGTGAGGAAGTTTTCATTGTTCCCATTGGTATTCAGTATTATTACGTAACTCTTCCCTGGTCAAAATTGGACTGGTTGTTAAGTAAATTAGAAGCAGATTGTGGTTTGCCAGTGCAGAGGATTGGCAAGTCTGCGGGTGAGATGCACCAAGATATTTTCTATCAACGGCTATTGGATTTGAGTGAATATGTGATTACCCAGATGGAGGAGTTTTATCGTCACTTTTACAATTGCCAATTTCCAGATCATCATGCATATGAATCTGACGAAGCGGTTTTAGTAATTCGCTTACAAACCTTGCTAGATAGAGCATTACAGGTGTGCGAACAATACCTGCAACTCCAACCCCAAGGAAATGTGATCGACCGTTGTCGGCGCATAGAAGAAGCTGGTTGGAATCGCATTTATCGCCAAGATGTTGCTGATATTCAAACTTTATCTCCATTTGAGCGAGGACTAGCTGACTGGATTGCCCATGAATCATCCATACGAATGCGACATATGCGTTTAGTAGAAAGCTTTGTGGCCGTTACAGGAACTTATATCCAAGAAAAACCCTCCCCAGAAAGATTCGCCGAAACCACACTGATTATATTCGATGCGATCGCTCGGATTAAAGGTATAAAAGTACCCCGTCGTCCCCGTTTAGGTTGGCGCAGGTCGCAAGTAACAATAGGTACACCTATTTCCGTGACACAATATTGGTTGACTTGTAAGCGTGATTCTCATAGGGAACATCGTCAAGCTGTGAAAAAAGCAGTGAATGATTTAACTACTGAGTTGCAAATTGCTTTGGAAGGGATGATTTCTTTTTAAACAGGACTTACGCAATTGTCACAATCGGGGATTGGTGCGTGACTCTAGAAGTATTATTCCTACGTTCAACCTGAGTTCGGGATAAGCTGAAACTGTTCCCTGTTTCCTGTTCCCTGTTCCCTACCCCCACCAAAAGACTTTTATGCCTAACGGCACGCTCCGCGAACAGCAAGCCCTAAATAAACCTTCTTAACCCGAACTGAGGTTACGTATACTTCTCACGTTAATTTTAACTCCTAACACCGAACTCCTAACACCGAACTCAGGTTACGTTCAAATATTTTCGCGCTGTCATGCAACGGCAATAATGCGGGCAGAAAATCTACACCGCATTTTGCCTCCCCTACAGGAAAAATATGCCAGTTGCGTAAGTCCTAATATTATCGAAAAACTATTTATTGGAAATTAGATGCCGAATTGGTCTTTGATACTTTGAATAAATGTCTTATCATCCAATTCTTTGCGATTAGCCATCATCAATTTGGCATCTTCTCCGGCCGTATAGCGTAATTTGTCAGTGCCATCGGTTGCTGCCTCATAAATAACCTGAGCAACAACACTAGATTCAGAAGCATTGCTTATTAAAGATTCTAGAACATTGAACAGCTTACCAACTAACCCTTGATATTCAGTTAAACTTTCATCATTGTTGAAGTTCAATGAACGACCAACAAAATCAGTTTTAATCGCTCCTGGTTCGATAATTTTTACTTTGCAATCAATTGCTTCCATTTCAAAACTAAGTGCTTCAGAAATTCCCTCAACAGCAAATTTAGTACCGTGATACAACGAAACTAATGGAAAGGTAATTTTGCCGCCAATGGATGAAATATTAATCACAATACCATCCTTATTTTTTCTGAAGTGGGGTAGGATAGCTTTGGTTACATCCAATAAACCCAGCACATTGACATCAAATTGTCTCCTAATCTTTTCGGTAGGGGTTGCTTCTAAAGGACCATAAGCACCATAACCTGCATTGTTTACTAAAACATCAATTTTGCTGAATTTTTCAATACCTAGCTGAACGGCTTTTGTAATTGAATCTTTGTCTAGTACATCTAGTCTTGTTATCAACACATTATCAAGTGTGGTTAATTCAGTTTCTTTTTCTGGGGTTCTCATGGTTGCAACCACATTCCAACCCTTTTCATGGAACAATTTTGCAGTTGCTTTCCCAATACCACTGCTTGCTCCTGTAATTAAAATTGTTTGACTCATTTTTGTTTCTCCTGTTTGATTCAGTTTCATCCTAGAAAACCAAACTCTAAATTGCACTAGCAAATTATGCCAAAATATATGTAAAGTGCGCCAGCAAACTATTGTTCACATTATGCGATCGCCTGAGATAATATGACTGTTGTGAAAGACGGATAATGTATACAGAGAAAGACTTTATCTTTAAAGTTATTCAAGGTTAATGATGAAAACGCCAAATAAAATAGTCGAACTTCTTGATTACAGACAGGCAAAGGCATCTAAGAATTTTGTTCCTCAACCTGCTACACTTTCAAGCTTAGGATGGGATGGTATTCATTTTGAACTTCATCGACAGCCCCAATTTGAGACAGTAGAACACCAACACACCATGCACGTAATTGCCTTTGGTTTTTCCGATTCTCCAGGGGAAAGATGGCTAGATGGAAGAAGTCAAAAAGAGAGGCGCGAACGAGGGGATATTGCGATTATTCCTGCTGGTATTGTTCATCGCTGTAACTGGAATAATTCAGCCGAATTTGGTATTTTGGCCGTTGAACCTGCGAACCTCAAACAAATAGGTCAAGATTTAGTAGATTGCGATCGCATTGAACTAATTCCACAGTTCATGAATGAGCAAGATGAACTGATAAAAGGAATTTTCTCAACCTTAAAAGATGAATTAGAGTGCCATAAAATTGGCGGTAATTTATTGATTGATAGCCTGAAAATGACATTAACAATTCATCTATTACGAAAATATTGCGCTACAAAACCCAAACTTTCTAGCTATGAAAATGGCTTATCTAAATTGAAGCTAAGACGAGTAACTGACTATATCTGCGAACATCTAGGTGACGATTTAAAAGTAATTGAATTAGCTGCGATCGCTCAAGTAAGTCCCTATTACTTTATACGCTTGTTTAGAAAAAGTATAGGTCAAACACCTCACCAGTATATATTGCAGCAGCGCATTGAAAAAGCAAAATATTTGTTGCAGCATCAACAAATCAGTGTCTCAGAAATTGCAGCTATGGTTGGCTTTTGCGACCAAAGCCACTTGACTAAATACTTTAGACGCATTGTTGGTGTTACACCAAAACAATATCAAGCTAAATCGCAATAATTTTCCAAAATTTGGCAACTTTTTTCTAGAATCATAGATAGCATTTTTTCTAAAGTATCTGTAAGTTTTGAGAGATTTATAGATGCAAATTGAACAGAAACAAATAATCATTTTTACTCCTGATGGAGAAATGCCAGCTTTTTTGTGTGTACCTGCTGACAATAATAGCCCCAAGGCAGCCGTTGTGGTACTAATGGAGGGGTTTGGCTTAACACAGCACATTAAAGATGTAACAGTACGAATTGCTAACGAGGGTTATCTGGCAATCGCGCCAGACTTATACTATCGGAGCTTACCAAATAATAAGTTTGGCTATGATGAAATCACCCCAGCCAAAGCCATAAGGGATAGTCTCAACTACAGTAAGACTGTAGAAGAAGATATTAAAGCCACATTAGATTACCTGAAATCACGAGAAGATATAGTTTCAGATCGCATCGGTGTAATGGGCTTTTGTTTTGGTGGAAGTATGGCTTTTTATACTGCTACTAAATTTTCCTCGGAGATTGCGATCGCTGCACCTTTTTACAGTATTGTTCTTGATGAGTGGTTAGAAGCCGTTACCGATATTACTATTCCCATTTATTTATTCTTTGGTGGCGCAGATCCGTTTATTCCTGAAGATCGCATTCAACAAATAGATTCTCGCTTTCAAGAGCTGGGTAAAAATTATCGGTTGAAAGTATATCGTGATGCAGATCATGGGTTTTTCTGTCACGAACGTTCTTCCTACAACCAATTAGCAGCAGAGGATTCTTGGAGTGAACTCACAAAGTTCTTCAAAAATTATCTATAAGAAAAATATCAAAGAGCGTCGGCGTTATCCAGTAGGGTGGGCATTGCCCACCTTACCCTTATTGAGAAGGTGCAAGATATGTGTAAGAAAAAGAGCATCGGCGTTATGCTAAAAGCGCTCCGCACCGAGCCATATTACTGGATGGTGCGTTACACTTTGCGGTAACACACCCTACGTGTTTTTCAAAAATCAAATAGTAATCCTATCCAATTAAGGGAAAGGGCACGGCGTGGGTCAGATTATTGCACATGGGAAAATATTGTAGATGCCGTGCCCCTACAGGATAATTTATTTTTTGGTATTCCTTGGGGAAAAACTCCGGTTCTCCAGACGGATTAGCTTAAAATCACCTGCCAATTCGTATATTTACCTTCCTCACAAGTTCCTCAAATTTTTGACCTATAAATGACGTTGGGGTCAAAGCAAGTCCTCGAACAACGTCATTAAAGCAGGTGAATATGACGGTAAAAAACTTACAAATCAAAGATAAGGTAATCGTTGACCGTCAAGATTTTCAACAATTATTTGATGTTTTGCAGCAACAGGAGTATGAATTAGTTGGTCCTACCATTGTAGAGGGTGCGATCGCCTATGAGACTATCTCTGCGGTGGAAGACTTGCCCATTGGTTGGACGGACGAACAAGATGGCGGTACTTATCGCCTCAAACCAAGGTCAGATAAGGCACTATTTGGTTATGCCGTTGGTCCACATTCCTGGAAAAAATACCTGTTTCCGCCACGGTTACAACTGTGGAAAGCAGAACGCCAGGGTCAGGAGATGAAAATTACCACACCTGAACCGGAAATTCCCAAACGAGCATTTATCGGGGTGCGTGCTTGTGAATTAAATGCGATCGCTATTCAAGATCAGGTATTTACCCAAGGGGAAGCTGTGGATTCCCACTACCAAACAAGGCGCGATCGGGTATTTATTGTTGCCGTCAATTGCTCCCAGGCTGGAGGAACTTGTTTTTGTGTGTCTATGAATACAGGACCCCAAGCAAAGACGGGTTTTGATTTAGGGGTAACGGAAATTATTGATGGGGATCAACACTACTTTGTGGTGGAAGTTGGGAGTGAGTCAGGTGCAGAGGTACTGAGTAAAATTGTCCACCAATCTGCCACGGAGCAGCAGCAACAGCAAGCAATGGAGGTTGTGGCTGCAACTGCCAAGCAGATGGGGCGTGCCATGGATACCCAGAATATTAAAGAACTTTTATACAATAATATTGAACATTCCCGTTGGGATGATGTGGCAAATCGCTGTCTTACCTGTGCTAACTGCACTATGGTTTGTCCCACCTGCTTTTGCTCTACCGTAGAAGATACCACCGATTTAACTGGGGACAATGCCGAACGCTGGCGACATTGGGATTCCTGCTTCACTATGGATTTTTCCTACTTACACGGTGGTAGTGTACGTTCCAGTGCCAAATCCCGTTACCGTCAATGGATGACCCATAAATTGGCTAGTTGGATGGATCAGTTTGGTACATCTGGCTGTGTGGGTTGTGGACGTTGTATTACTTGGTGTCCCGTGGGAATAGATATTACCGCAGAAGTTAAGGCAATTCAGGACAGTCAACCGCTGCGCGGAAGTCAAAAGTGAGCCATTGCGGTGGACGGGTTCCCCGGCATAAAGCAAATGGCGAACTCCGAAGGAGTCAAAAGTCAAAAGTCAAAAGTAGGTCAAATTTAGATCAACAAATCAAAACTATGACCAAACATTAATCGGTATCAAGCCCCCAAATTCTATTTGTGGAGGTGGAAAAGATTTTCCCCTTAACCCTTGCCTCTCGATTTATCAATGGGGAAATTGTTAGCACAGCACAAAAGTGCAGGAGGCTAACTGATAACTGATAACTGATAACTGATAACTGATAACTGATAACTGATAACTGATAACTGATAACTGAAATGGCTACACCTACCCCTACCCTTGCTCCCGTATTGAGAGAACACAGTTTCTTTCAAGGTTTAAAACCAGAATATATCGACCTATTAATTGAATGTGCTGCCAATGTTCGTTTTAATGCCGGAGAATTTATTTTCCGCCAAGGAGAGCCAGCGAATAGATTTTATTTGATTCGTCATGGCAAGGTTGCAGTGGAAATTAGTAAACCCGCTCAACAATCCATTGTGATTAAAACCCTGACAGATAATGACGTTTTGGGTTGGTCTTGGTTATTTCCCCCCTATGAATGGCATTATGACGCACAGGCATTGGAATTGACAAGAGCGATCGCTCTTAATGCTCAATGTCTGCGGGGAAAATGCGATCGCGATCCTGCATTGGGTTATGAGTTGATGCAACGCTTCTCTTATGTAATGTTAGATACCCTGCAAGCAACTCGATTGCAACTTTTGGATCTCTATGGCTTACCTAATAGATAATTCATAATTCATAATTCATAATTCAGAAAGTTTCAGATTTAGTCTGGGTTTGAATTTGCATCTACCGCCTTATTTTCGGGAGTTAATATCAAGTATGACAACAACTAGCAGAGTCGGGGAAGTTCTATTGCAAACAGACCCTATGGTTCCTCATATCTATCGGGTACAGCGAAATCGTAGGGAAACCCATGACATCTTTACCTTGGAATTAGAACCAGTATCAGGGGTAGAAGCTCTAACATTTGCCCCTGGTCAATTTAATATGCTCTATGCTTTTGGTGTGGGTGAATCTGCCATCTCTATTAGTGGTAATGCTGGTATAAAAAATAAAATTATACATACCATTCGCCGGGTGGGGACTGTTACAACTGCCCTGGGAAAATTGAAAAAGGGTGACACACTTGGTGTTAGAGGTGCCTTTGGTAGTTACTGGCCCATGCAGGTAGCGGAGGGGAATGATGTCATATTTGTGGCTGGTGGTATTGGATTGGCACCACTGCGTCCGGCTATTTATCATGTGCTTGCCAACCGGGAAAAATACGGCAAGGTAGCCATATTATTTGGAACTCGCACCCCTAATGATATTCTATTTAACCGGGACTTACACAAGTGGCGAACGCGTTGGGATACTGAAGTTTTACTCACCGTGGATCGGGCAGAACCGGGATGGAAAGGGAATGTGGGAGTAGTCACCCACCTAATTCGCCGTGCTCAATTCGATCCCCTGAATACCACCGCCATGATTTGTGGACCGGAAATTATGATGCAATTTACTACAGTAGAATTACTGAAAAAAGGCATGAGTGCAGATAATATTTATATTACTATGGAACGGAATATGAAATGTGCGATCGCTTTTTGTGGTCACTGTCAGCTAGGTCCGAAATTTATCTGCAAAGATGGGCCTGTGTTCCGGTATGATCACATTAAGTTCTGGTTTGACCAAAGGGAATTTTGAGGAACATGATTTTATCCCGTAGGGAACATCTACAATCTACTGGGTTATAGAGTAATTTTAACCACGCCGTGCCCTTGGTGCGATCGCTTGGGTTATAGAATAGACCTCTGGTGGAAAAGAATGTAGAGACGTAGCAATGCTACGTCTCTACAAGGGTTTTGGTGCTCCGCATATTTAATTTCCAACAGAAGTCTAATAATTATAATCGCGCCGTGCCCTTTGTGCGATCGCTTCTCTCCACCTTACACTTAGGGATTTCCAAGTTTTAAAATATCCCCACATTAAGGGCGCACGCAATGCGCCCCTACAAATGTACTGTTCTGTTTGGGATAACGTATTTTTTGGTATTCCCTTATTTAAAACTTCAGTTCGGGACTTACGCATATGCCCATGTAATTAAAGTTCTATTACAATATCTGTAATGTGTATCTCAGTATTGGCTAATGACTGAGGAAGAATTGCTACAGGTAATTGAACAAGCAGCAAGGGAGGGGGTGACAGAATTAGACCTTTCTGGTAAGAAGTTGACGGCTTTACCCCCTGAGATTGGCAAGCTGACTCAACTCAAAAAGCTGATTCTCGGTAAATATGAGTATAACGAAAAGGGAAATATCCTTAGTGCTATCGGTAACAACCTGAGAGATTTACCAAGGGAAATTGGATTACTGAATCATCTTGAAGAACTTCATATAGTCAAAAATCAACTAAGTAGTCTGCCAGAGGAAATATTCCAACTCACCAATCTGCAAGCCCTCTACCTCGGCAACAATCAATTAAGCAGTCTGCCAGAAGAAATATTCCAACTCACCAATCTGCAAGCACTCTACCTCGGTGGTAATCAACTAAATAGTCTGCCAGAAGAAATATTCCAACTCACCAACCTGCAAGTCCTCTACCTGGAAAGTAATCAACTAAGTAGTCTGCCAGAAGAAATATTCCAACTTACCAATCTAAAAACTCTATACCTCTGGGGCAATCAATTCAGCAGTCTGGCAGTGGAAATAGGACAACTTACTAACCTGCAAACTCTCAACCTCGGTAGTAATCAACTTAGTAGTTTGCCAGAGGAAATATTCCAACTCACCAATCTAAAAACTCTCTACCTCTGGGGCAATCAACTCAGCAGTCTGCCAGAGGAAATAGTCCAACTTACCAATCTCCACAGTCTCTACCTCAACAACAATCAACTCAGCAATCTGCCCAGGAAATTTGGACAACTCACCAACCTGCAACACCTCCGCCTGGGTTCCAATCAACTCAGCAGTCTGCCAGAGGAAATATTCCAACTCAGCAATCTGCGAGTCCTCGACCTCTACAAAAATCAATTGAGTAGTTTACCAGAAGAAATAGTCCAACTAACTAAACTTGAAAATTTGGAGTTGCGTGGAAACCCAGTCCCTATTCAACCAGAGATTCTGGGTTCAAAGGATATAGATGAACATCCGGGTGATGTGAAGGAAATCCTTGATTTCTATTTTCGGGCACAAGATCCTAATGAAACTGAACCCTTCTACGAAGCAAAATTATTGATTATTGGGGAAGGAGGAGCGGGGAAAACTTCTTTAGCTAAAAAAATTGAAGATGAAAGCTACGAACTCAACTCTGATGAGAAATCAACGGAAGGTATTGATGTCATCCAGTGGAAATTCCCCCTACCCAATGGTAAAGAGTTTCGCGTTAATATTTGGGATTTTGGTGGACAGGAAATCTACCATCAAACCCATCAATTTTTCCTCACCAAACGTTCTCTCTATGCCTTAGTTGCTGATACCCGTAACGAAAACACTGACTTTTATTGGTGGCTGAAAGTTGCCGAACTTTTAAGCGATAATAGCCCAATTTTGATTGTAAAAAACGAAAAAAAAGACCGTCAATGCGAAGTAAACGAACGCCAGTTACGGGGAGAGTTTACTAATTTAAAAGAAGTTTTAGCAACTAATTTAGCAACAAATCGCGGTTTAGCAAAAATAAAAGAAGAGATTCAAAACTACATCACCAGACTTCCCCACGTTGGTGATAAATCACCTTTACCAAAACTCTGGGTGAGAGTCCGTTTAGCCATCGAAAATTATTCCCGCAATTACATCGACCTTTATGAATATTACCAACTTTGTGAAACGAATAATTTAACAAACCGCAAAGATATGCTACAGCTGAGTCGCTATTTACATGACCTCGGCGTTTGTCTGCACTTCCAAGATGATGCTACACTCAAACATTATGTAATTCTCAAACCAGAATGGGCTACAACTGCGGTTTACAA
>JAAUYD010068628.1_pt1 | contig 13016 bp, 7 predicted proteins | sample 7278101 | NCBI WGS metagenome assembly JAAUYD01 (sample SAMN14350128, study PRJNA611818) | marine sediment metagenome | isolation source: surface marine sediment (0.6m) | place: French Polynesia: Moorea | collected 2018-08
CCTATCAATATGGCATTTGCTTAAAGATAATCCGATTTCTACCTTCTGATTTTGCCTGATACAAAGCTTTATCAGCAGTCAAAATTAAATCCGCAGGTTCAGAGTTAAAACTGGGAGTTGTTGTTGCAACTCCTATACTCAGGGAAACGTAATCACTTACCTTAGATTCACTATGGGGAATTTGCATATATTGAACTCCTGTTTGCATTCCTGATGCTACCTTGACTGCACCTGCTCCAGGAGTATTTGGCAAAATCACAGCAAATTCTTCACCGCCGTAACGCGCAACTAGATCGTGAGTTTTCTCTGCTGTACGATCAATTACACCAGCCACTTTTTGTAAACAGTTATCTCCAGCTGGATGACCATATTTATCGTTATAAAGTTTAAAGAAATCAATATCACATAAAATCAGTGACAGAGGAGATTCAGCTTGTGCTAAATGCAACCACTGAGAACTGAGATATTGGTCAAAACGACGGCGATTAGCCAAACCAGTTAAACCATCTACATTTGCTAAATGTTGTAAGGCTTGATTGGCAGCTTCTAATTGTTTATATATCTGGGTTTGATGTAATAGTTTTCTAACCCGGCGACGTAATACCGCTAAATGAATTGGCTTGGTGATAAAATCACTTGCACCAAACTCAAAAGCTTTATCTATTGACTGAGAATCATTTAATCCTGTAATCATCAAAATGGGAGTGTGATCCCAAAGCATAGAAAGAAAACTATTGTTCAAGGAAGCATCTGAATCTAAGTTGTCAAGAGCCGATACTAAATTTTTTTTATCGCATAAAATCAGTTCTTTACAACAAGTAAAACCATCCATGACAGGCATAATAGCATCTAACAAAACTATATCTGGTTTTTCTTTCTGATAAGTTTCTAAACACTGTTGACCATCACTGACATCGATAACTTCATAACCTTCTTGCTCCATGATTTTACGTAACAGTTTCCGGGAGTTTTTATCATCATCTGCTACTAAAACTAAAGGAGGACGACTAGGATTAGAATTTAAATTATTACTGTTAATTAACATTATTTATCTTGTATAAATTTATTTTAAAATATGTATAATTAATCTGTGAGCACCCAGGAAATAAAATTTATAGTGTGGTCATATTGTCTGCTTTGTATGTAAAGGGAGCAAGTGTTACCACTACCGCATATTCTTGAAAAATTGGAGTGCTCCCCACCTGAATTATCTTAACGAGTGTGTCAGTCATGTTATTATTTATATTTCCCAAATCCGGAAAAATAATTACTATTATCTCAAAAACTATACTTTGCACTTCAAATCATAACCAGTTCCCAAGTATAATGTAAGGTGCCCAATAAAGCGGATGTTTGTAGGCTGGATCTCTTAACATAGCTAATTGGGAGTTGCGTAATGCCTCTACTTTGCTCTGTTTGGTATTGTTTAACTCTTGGTAAAATCTACTCATTACTTTTGCAGTTGCTTCATCATTAACAGGCCATAATGTTGCCAGGGTACTACGAGCTCCGGCTTTGACAGCTATTCCTGCTAGACCTAAGGCTGCACGCTTATCCCCTGATGCAGTCTCGCAGGCACTGAGGACTAACATTTCGATCGCTTTTTGGGATTTCTGCTTGTTGATTTGCAGCAGGTGATCTAAATCCTGGATGCGAATTCGGTTATCCCAAGTGAGAATAAAGGTTTCTAGTGCCTTAGAGCTAAACTTGCCGTGGGTGGCAATGTGAACGATGGGGAAAAATTTTGATTGCAAGTTCTTTTCTATATTTTCGCGGGTAAATTCTTGGTTTAAGAGGACTAGGCTGGGAACTTTAGATTTGATTGCCTGGAATTCTTGATTCACATATTCTAGAGAGGAAAAGCCTTGCCGTGCTTTAGTTAAACCTGCACCAAGTACCTGAAATTTTTGCTGTTGTAGTCGCTGGGGAGGTAGTAATTGTAGACCTGGGGTCAGACCAATGCTGTACTTTTCTAGCAAATATTGATTACCATCATGGAGAACTGCCATGGGAATATTTCGTAATACACCATCAAGCACAAATATTAAGGTGTTGATTCCACTGTTGGCTAAGTCTTTTTCCGCAGGACGGATTAACCAATTATACAGTTGTTTTGATAAGGGTTGAAATGAGTATCTACTACGGATAACTAGAGTTTTACGCAGCTTTTCCACATGGGTTTCCAGTTTTTTCTGAGGGATAGGAGTCGAGTAATGCCGTAGTGGTTGGTGCGGTAAGCTGAGAATAACTTCTAAACGATCTGCCAAAATGATGGGATAGATGACTGCTGCTTGGGTATCAAATTTATCGATTTGAACAGTTTTTGTATCTAAACAGGCATCGTGGAAAAAGTTATCCAACTCAGCTACTTGTAATGACTCAATCACTTGACGGGCTTGGGTGAGAGATTTTTGGCTTGGTTGTGATGTAGTTGGTTGGAGTAACAAACTGACTAGTTCTCGGTAGACGGGTTCTACACTTTCCCGAAATGAAAACTGCACATCTGAATTGACTGTCACTAAATCGCTACGCAGAGATTGCAGTGTTTTTACCGCTTGATTATAAACTGCGATCGCTTCTTGTGTATTTTCCTGGGCTGTGAAGATTCTCCCTAGTTGCCATTGCCAACGGTAGGTCATTTCCGGTACATTCATCCCTTGGGCTAGCATGAGGGCTTTTTGGGTCAGCTTTTGGGCACTGTCCCATTGCTGAGTTTGTTCGTAAAGTCCCCCCAGTTTACCTAGGGCATAGGCTTGAGCTTGCTTATCTCCCAAAGCTTGAGCTTGTTTTTCACTATTAGCAATCAGTTGAGCAATGGTGGTTATGGTTGGCGAATCTGGAATTTTTGCTTGGTATAGGCGAATCAGGCGTTCTGCAAAATTAAGCTGGGCATAAATTGCTTTTCTATTGGGGGGGAGCTGGGCAAGTTGAGGCTGGATTTCACTTCTCAAGCTTTGCGCCTGTTTCCATTGCTTGGTATCAATTAACGTACTCAGTTGATTTAGTTGGGCATGGATTTTGAGGTGCTGGGAAGGGGCAATGGAGGCTGCTTGTTGGTACAGTTCCAAGGCAGATTTGGTATCTTGTCGTGCCCGAGCTACATTACCCAAATCTATTAATGTAGAACTAATTTCCCATGACGATGAGACTTTTTGAGCGATCGCTAAACTTGATTGTAATACTTGCTGTGCTTGTTCCAATTTTCTGACTAAGCGCAGGTTAACCCCAAGGCTACGCAATCCTGCTGCTTTGAGGGCAGAATCGGCTTGTTTTTGGAGAATTTGCTCTACTTGTGTGAGGGTGGATAAGGAACTGCTATATAACCCTAAACTCCTCAGACCCTGGGATTTGTTAATTAAGCTGCGAATTACCCCAATCTCGTTTTTTGCTTGTTGGTAGGTATCAGCTGCTTGTTGCCAAGTTGCGAGGGCTGCTTGAGGTTTTCCGGTGGCTAACTGCAGGCTACCTTGAGTATTTAAGGCTTGAGCTAGAACTTTTAACTGTTCTGGTGAGTATTTACCTTGCTTTTGGTGAACTAATTTTAAGCTGTGGGTAATGGCTTGGGTAGCTTCAGACCACTGTCCCAATTGCTGGTAACCCAAGGAGAGATTACTCAAGACTCTGGCTTGGTTGAGTTTATCTCCTTGAGACTGGTAAACCTTGAGAACCTGTTGCCAAATTTTTATTGCTGTAGAGAATTGCCCTGCTTGATAATATTCCTTACCTTGTTGTTCCGACTGTGCTGTATAAGATATAACTTGCCTTGTGGATGGAGGAGATGTAGCTTGTACAGTAACAGGGAATATACCCCCTGCTGCCATCAACAAAGTCAAAACCAGTCCTAATAATAGACAAAGGATAAATAGGAGTAAACGACGATGTACCCAAATCCTGTATTTATGAATCATAAAAGAGTATTTATAAAAAATATTTTTTACATGGCTATTAAAGAATTAATGGTACAAGCCCCCAGATTTATCTGTGGAATCAATTCTTTCATCCAAAATCCAAAATTGTTGGACTTAACTGCCATGACAATTAGTTGTAGGTAACCAAGAACTACGGGATTTTAGCTTTGGTGCTTGTGCCGTTAATACGATTTCTCCTCTGGCATTCACCACCATTGCTTGAGCCTCTACTAGGACATGAGGAGGACGGGAAATATTGGTAGGGGAAATAGCTGTCTTGGCTAAATTTTGTTGAGTTGTAATCGGGGTTGTCTCTAAATCTTGTAGAATGCGATCGCCACTGAAAATATCTTCAGGGCTGGGAGCTAATCCACCCTTACCTTGAACCATAAATCTACTGCCCACCTGTCCAGGGCTAGCACTACAACCCCGGGCAATCAATTTTGAGGCATCTGTAGTGTTTTCTGGTAATTCAGGTAATCCTTGGGATGGATCTACTTCCGGGGAATTGATTTCTACAACACCACTGACACCAAAAGTAGAACTGGCAGTAATATTACTTAAATTAGTCAAATCACTGCTGAAAGATATACCCAAAATACTGTCAGTCGTAATTTGAATATTACCTCCTCGTCCGGTAAAGGCATTGGCTGTGATATCACTATTTTCTATGGGAGGGGCGACAATAAAAGGACTGCTAATAGTAATGTTGCCACCATCACCACCAAACTGCTGATTACCAGCACTAGTAGAAATTTGACTACTATTGCGTAGTAATAATAAGTCTTGCAGTTGTAAGTTAATATTGCCGCCAGTGTTACTGCGGGTTTCAGCAGAGATTTTTCCTCCATCTAGGGTGAGGGAGTCAGCCACTAGCTTAATATCACCACCAGTCCCCCTTCCCTGGCTATCCACTGCAATTGTTGCCCCATGCCGAATGATAAAGCTAATGGGGTCAATATCAATTTTGCCACCATTTCCCCGAGAATCGGCTGTGGTGCTGGCAAATATACCACTATCAGTGCCTGTCAGCAGAATGCTGTCTCTGACTTGCATGGTAATATTACCGGCATTACTGTTGCTGGCTGTATTGGTGCGGAATTGTCCGCCATTGCTTACTTCCAAGCTATTAGCTATCAAATGAATACTGCCACCCAAACCACCGAAGGTGTCTGCTGACACTCTTGCTCCATTTGTAAGCAGTAATTTATCGGTTTTGATATTCAGTTCCCCAGCATCTCCCAAGCCTTGAGTCTCCGTAAATAAACCACTGGTAAACTCTCCCGTGGCTGAGGTGCCAATTAGTTTTATCTCTGTGGCATTGATGTTTAGTTCTCCTCCTGCACCTATACCAGAGGTAGAAGCAGAAATTCTGCCTCCATCTTCAATGAAGAGATTTTTAGTATTTACAGTCAAGTTACCAGCAGGTGCATCACCTTGGGTAGAAGTCACCAAAGCACTGGGAGTAACATTTGTACCAATGAGTTGAATGGCATCAGCTGTCACCTCTACCTTGCCAGCACCAGCAAAACCCCTAGTTGCCGCTTGAATTTGGGCACCATCCTGCACGAGTAAGTCTTTAGTCTTGATATTAACATTTCCCCCTGAACCAGCATCTGCGCTGGTAGCTGATACTCGTGCGTTTGCACCTTGGAGAATTAGTTTACCTGTATCTAAGAAAATATTACCTCCCTGCCCTGTAGCAGCTTGGTTACCTGGCTTGCCCTCTACCTGAGCAAAGAAGCCAGTAAAAGTAGAATTTGATGTTTCCCCTCGCACTTCTATTGAATGTGGTGCAATTACGGAAACACGACCGGCATTTCCAATGCCAAAGGTGCTAACCGATACCTGCGCTCCATCTCGAATCCGTAGTTTTTCTGTTGCAAATGTAATATTGCCTCCTTGACCAGTAGCTGTGGATTCGACTTCGCTGGATACACCACTGGGTTTACCATTTATTGCAGTACCTATCAAGTCTACTTCTGTAGCTTGAATATTGACTTTACCTGCATCTCCATTAGCAAAAGTAGAAGCTGAGATTTCTGCACCATCACGGATACTTAACTTACCAGTTGTCAGGCTGATTTCTGCTGCGTTTCCTGCTCCCTTGGTGTTTGTTAACAAACCACTGGCAAAGCGACGCTCTACAGGAACTGTTTCGCTAACGCCAAATAGTTCTCCGTCTCCTACAAGGTCAATGGACTCAGAAGCTTTCACTTCTAATTTGCCACCATAACCCTCTGCCAGAGCAGCGATGGCTACCTGTGCCCCATTGCTAATACTTAGCTTTTTAGCTTCAATTAACACATCACCAGCATTACCTGAGCCACTGCTTTCAGTACCTAAAAGACTCAGGTTATTTAATTGCACATCATCACCGCGAATGGTTAATTTACCCCCATTGCCTGTACTCCGTGTTTCTGCAGCGACTGTTGTCCAAGGTCCTTGAACATTGACTTTCTTGGCTTCAAGGGTGACATCCCCACCTTTGACAGAACCAAATGTTACTGTCTGGACAAGAGAGTCATTTATATTCAGTTGATTGCCCCGGAGAGTAATTCCAGTACTCGTTTCAGTTCCAAAAGGGGATGTTCGTGCAAAAAGACGGGATTGATTTAAAGTCACTGTCCCACCTTGAAGCTTAATATAACCACCACCACTAAAGCCTGTGACATCAAGCAATGACCTATCAAGCTGAATGTCTTGAAACTTTTGGTCATCTGCATACACTAAAGCAAATCTTTGGGTGTTAGGGGTCAAGCGAACGAAACTATTTTTTTCTACGCTGCCCAATTCGATCTGACCATCAGGAACAGTTATATTGCCACCTTTTCCCTTCACCTCACCACCTACAAGTGCCAGGGTAGTATTAGTTCGCCCCTGGAGTCCAGCACGAGATTGATTCACAATAGCTCCAGCCTTGTGACCAAATTGCAGACCAAGAGGAACACCAATGGTTAGTAGGGATGATTGAGGATTGGTGGCACTAAATTTACCCTCATTGTCAAGCTTGATGCTGCTAGCTGTGCTGGCGAGGAACGAACCACCAATATTTAAGGAAGCATTGGCACCAAAGATAATGCCGTTGGGATTGATCAGAAAAAAGTTGGCACTACCTTGAGTTTTAATTAAACCATCAATCTTGGATTCCCAGCCACCGGTGACACGATTGATAATGTTTGCAAGATTTCGATTATTCTGGAAAATGGCAGAACCGTTGGTGGGGACAGAAAACTCTTTAAAGCTGTGGAAGAGATTATTACCTACTGTTGTTCCACCGTTAATCAAAAAATTACGTCCTTGTGTTTTTCCTGGTGAAACTTGGCTGGGGATGGGAAGGGTGTTGTCAGCAGCAATTTGTGCTTTGGCTGATGATATTGTACTAAAACAAGAAAGAGTAATTCCAGTTACTATTACAATATAGTAAAAATACGGTATTGTTGATTTTCTGATTGGTAGATTTTTTATCATCAGTTGTGCCCTATCTCTATGATCAAAAACTTCCTAGGGTGAGCAGTGAGACCTATTCATCCCTACTTATCTATTGGGCATATATGCAAATATCAGGATTTTGTTGAGTGATGGTCGTTGCATCAATGCGGGATGAATTAGAGGTTGAAACCGTTGAAAATTCGTCCCAGATTGGACCAAATCATCCCATGGTTCAGCAACGCCAAGTGGTGGTTTGCAGATAGTAGGTCTTGAAATTTTGCGAGGATTATCTGGGAATTATGGATGATAGTGTTCATTATTTGGGGAGTGCATATTATATACGTCTCAAATCGTAGGAGTACTCAGTTGAAGCAATAATGACAAGTATAATTTTTTCTTTATTTATCTAATTTGCTCTATATTTTTAAATTCGCCAAGGGGTATTTTACACAATTCTCCAGCAGCTGCCTGTGGCTGCAACTAACAATACAGGATTTGGCGTTGCTGCTGATTATATGAGGTCATTGGTCACCCTACTTAATTACCTTTATGAAGATCACGCAAAAAAAATAAGTATATAAAAGCACTTTTGATGCCCCTTGCTTAACCCATATATTCCTTTATTTATAAGTGTTTAACCCTTTATGTAATTATTTTACCTGCCAAAAAAGATACAAGATTCTCTAAGCATCTGTTTTTGATTTCTCAGCTTTTGCAAAAAAATCATAAATTCCCGTTAATAATTTTTCCGCAATATCTCTCTTTCTGATTTATATCTGAATAAATCAAAATATATATACAGACGAAAAATATCTTTTAGTGGATTTTCAAAATAATATAAAAAATCAAAGAACTCAATAATTATGTTGCATAAATCTAGGCAACGTTTTGATTATCTGAAATTAGCATCAATCATTGCTTTTAGTACTACCTTCATCAATGCTCCTGCTCAGGCAGTGATATTCAATTTTACCTACGCTCCCGAAACTCGTCAGGAAATAATTGATGGATTTCAAGCGGCTGGTGATATTTGGTCATCTAAGTTGCAAGATACCTATTTCGACCCAGATTGCTTTTGCGAACGAGACACAGTAATCAACATTCACGTTGATTTTACCCAACTTTCTAATCCCAGAGGATTGGGTGCAACACGTCCAGCAACGCTCAAAGTTGATTATAACAATTTCTTGAATAATTCTTTTCGTGATATTACTTCAGCAGATGATTTAACAGCGTTCAAAAATCTGCAAAGGACTCAAGAGAGTAAAGGTTTCACAGAAGGCTTTTTACAAGCATTGGGTGTTGATTTAAAATACAATACTTATCAACAAAATTTTAATATTTTGCAACAGCAGGGTTTTTCTGTAAATTCTAACATCTCCGGCATCGAACCTAATTCTAACGAAATCATTACTGCTCAAGCTCAAGACCTGTTTCAACAGCTAGATTTTGAAAAACTACAAACCTTGAACCGCAACCCTGTTAATTTTGATAGTTCAGAATTTAAAATGCGGATGGATGATAGCAGTACGGTTGATTTAAAACACCGTGACAAAGCTGATAAAATAGAAATATTAGATGATAATACTGTAATTGATAACAACGGTAATAAAAACAATCAGAAAATTTCGATGACCCGTGGTAATGCTAAAGCTTTGGGTTTAATTGAAGGTGATGACCAGGGGCTGGATGCTCAAATTCTCCTCAGTAATTCCATGTTTGATGCCAATGGTAATATCATCAGTTATTCTGATTGGCAATCTCAAAATCCTGAAGGTAACTTCCTTCAAGACTCTATTTGGGACTTTTCTAGAGTTAGGGATCCAAATGCTGAAGTCTCTAGCAATAAGTTTGATTTCCTTAGTGTTGCTCAACATGAAATTGGTCACAGCTTAGGATTTCTTAGTGGTGTTGATACCTTTAAATTGCTGGATGTTCAATCCAAGGAAAGTGGTCAATTAATCAAGGAAAAGGATGCAGCTTTAGTCAGTACCCTAGATTTATATCGCTTTTCTGAAGAAAGCAAACAAAAGGGAGTATTTGACTGGTCTAGTAATAGTAATACATTCTTTTCAATCGATGGGGGTGAAACTAAATTAGCTGACTTTGCGGATGGTACTTCTTATCAAACTAGTCACTGGTCAGAAAAGGGTGATGCAAATGGTAATCCCTGGGGAACCATGCATCCGGTGATTGGTAGAGGAGAGAAGTTAGATATCACAGATTCAGATTTGCAATTGTTGGATGTTATTGGTTGGGATCGCCAAGAAAAACTTGCGGATCAAGGTGGTATCAACGATTTAATGGCAGTTGGAGAAGGCGAGATTGCTGCTAAGGCCAGAGGTATTGGACTAGATTGGAAAAAATTAGAGGATTTACTCACCAAACCTGCGGCTGAGGCAGTTCAAGAATTATCCAAAGAAAGACAGGCAATTGCACCATTTCAAATCGAGCGATTAGAGGGGGAATTGGCGGTAAATGAAGCTCAGTTACAAGCCGAAGCAGAAGCGTTGGGGGTGCAACGGGAAGCCAAGCAGCAAGAGGTAAACAGCAAAGAAAATCAACTTTCAGATTTACAAACAAACCAGAGGGATTTACTGCAAAAAGAGAACGCAATCAAAAATGATTTGGCATCTCTTCGTGCAAAAATTAACGAACAACAAGCAAAATTACAAGCTACAACTAACCAGTCAGACCGCGATCGTATTCAGAACGAAATCAACCAGTTGCAAGGAGAAGCAAATAACCTGCAAACCCAGTTAGTACAAAATCAGAACCAACAACAAAATCTACAACCGCAACTGCAAGCAGTGCAAGCAGAATTCAATGATTTACAGCAACAGCTGGCAAACTTGCAAACTACACCAAGCATAGAAACACTGACACAAACAGTAAATAATCTCAAGCAAGAATTGAGTACCATAAAATCACTGGAGACATATGAGGGAGAGCTAAGGAGTGAGGCAAATGCAAACAAAGTCAAGTCAGAGCTGAATAACATTAAGAAAAATCTAAATAAGCAACTGAAGTCGCTCAAAGAAGTAGGGGACGGTATCAAACGAGCCGAGTTAGAACAAAAGGCGTTGGAAGAGGTTATCAATAAACTGGCTAAAGGACAAGATGAAAAATGGAATCAAGTCCAGGATGCTTATCAAGTTCTATTTAGGGGATTGGAGAAACAAGTTAGCCAGTGGTTAGAAGGCTCTGTGGAACAGCTACAGGAGAAATTGGCAACAGCGAGTTTACAGCAAACTGCAACTTTATTAGATATTGTTGAAAAGGCTAGTGGAGAACAGAAAGAGATTTGGGAGGCAAAATTGACTCAAGCAATCATGCTTCTGAACCAAGTTGATCAAAAGACAGCCAAAAAGAAAATCAAGAATGCTACAACGGCTCTACAAGAAATTAATGCTTATAACTACGATATGAGCTACTTTGTTTACTATGACTGGAATTCAACCTCGGGATCGCGAATGAGCCGCATTAGTTCCGGTGACTGGAATTCTGGATATAGCTTTTGGCAAGAAATGGATACTAAAAGCTTGAGTGGTAGTGAATACACAGATGGCATTGAGAATGGATACAGTATGGTCTTTGGTCAAAAATACACTAATCAAGCTGCTGACGTACCAGAACCAAGTATGATGACAGGATTGGGAATTGTGGGGCTATTTGGCTGGCTGCGTCGCCGTCGTCGATAGGTTTTTGAGTAAATTATCTGTAGGAAAGTGAATTTTTTTCGCTCTCGTTTTCTGGGGGTCTAAATCTCCGTGACAAAACTCAATTACCTAAAGCCTCCGGCTCTCCCGCTCCTCTGTTGACGTAAACTCTGTAAGGGTTAAGAGGCATTATGAAGAAGCAAAAAACTTCTATGTAATTTTACTTAATTCGTGAAATCCATAAAATCCGTATTTTTCCAATAGTTGATTTAAGAACAAGTTTGATAAAAATAAGGTGAAGAATAGGAATTTAATTCCCCATTTAGTGATTCCATATAGTATCAATAATATTAATATTATTTTTTGAAGTTTGATTTTTTTAGACACAGATAACATATGTTTTTGCACTTCATATATAGTTATCCTCAGTATATTCTTCATTTGGATGGATAAATGATAGATAAATCAGGAAGAAGAGATTTCACTGGCAGAGGTTTTGCAATTGATGCTTCTCCTTCCTAAATTGCAAATCTAGATAATAAAACAAAAATATGAACAAGATTTTCAAAGCCCGGGGCTTAATCACTATTTGTTTGACATCTCTCCTTAGTATCTCTTACTCTTTGTCCCATCAGGTAACAGCAAACTCTGGGGAAAAATCTAGAGAGGGTTTACCAGGGCGTAGATTCGGAGGTGGATCGCGCGGATGCAATGGGGAAATAAATGGGCGATTAACAGCATTAACTCCAGAAAACAATTTAGTATTAACAAAAGCAGCAAATCCCGATTTTATGTTTTACTTGCCCAAAACTTCTAAACCCACAATGGTAGAGTTAGTGCTGCAAGATAAGAATCATAATATTGTTTATGAAAAAATCTTCACAACAACTAGTAACGGAGGAGTAATCAATGTCAGTGTACCTGATTATGTAGCCCCACTGGCTATGAATAAAATGTATCGTTGGCACTTTTCACTTATCTGTGATCCGACAAACAGGGCTAATGATATTGGTGTGGATGGATGGATTAAACGGGTAGAAGCTGATAATCTTTGGCAAGATAAGTTAGTTAATTTGGCACAAAAACGTCATAATAAACGGAGTGATTTCCGGCTTACTGCTAATTGGGAAAAGCTATTGCAGTCTGAAAAATTAGATGCGATCGCACAGAAACCGCTGTTGAAATTGAAAATCAAACAAGACCAAGAAGTGTCTGTTAAGTAGGGCTTTGCTATATTTATCAGTCAACAAATCAATCTCCTACGAGAAAATCACACAGCCAAAGCCGAATGAAAATATTTATTTCCCATTTATGACTATTTTCCAGCTAGATTGCATATGTCAATCAGCTATTTTTAGTCCCATACGGACTTTGTATTTAACATATATTAATTACCTCTGGAAATAAAGCTATTGGCTGATAAGTATAGTCTATTTCCAGGGGTAAAATTATATTTATAGGGTTATATTAAAGATTTATGTTTACTAAATTTACGAGAAATTTTTTGTCATTAAATACCTATTGTTATCGTCAAATAAAACTATCTATTGCCACACTCAAGTGGAAAAAATCGATAATTGCTACCAGCATTATCATTACTGGACTGGTGCTGGGTATTAAACAACTGGGCTGGTTACAGTACCTGGAATTAGTGACTTTTGACAATATGGTGTCCCTGCAAACTGATGCAGGTGCCGATCCACGGCTATTGGTTGTGGAAATAACAGAAGCCGACATTAAAAAACAGAAACGGTGGCCAATTTCCGATCGCACTATCTCCCAGGCATTGCAGAAACTACAACAGGCTCAACCAAGGGTAATTGGCTTAGATATGTACCGTGAGATCCCACAACTACCAGGTCGTGATGCTCTGTTAAAAGAACTACAAGCACCCAATGTAATTACTATTTATAATCTTGGTGATGTCAATACTGAAGAAATCTCTCCTATCCCTGGCATACCCCCAGAAAGAATTGGCTTCAATGATTTTGTAATTGATGCAGATGGAGTTGTGCGC